>ENA-OOXJ01001385-OOXJ01001385.1-human-gut-metagenome-genome-assembly--contig:-NODE-1385-length-15536-cov-10.780247_pt1 | contig 15536 bp, 7 predicted proteins | sample MGYA00241587_ERZ501343 | MGnify/ENA primary metagenome ERZ501343 (study PRJEB25962, sample SAMEA2042918) | human gut metagenome | biome: human gut; feature: human-associated habitat; material: faeces... | reverse complement strand
CCATTCGTACCTTAGGAAAGAAACCGAAAACTGGATTAAAACGATGAGCTTATGAAAAAGAAATTTGATTTTACTGCTGAAATGGAGGAAGCGCAGATTACCAAAAGTACTCCTCAAAATGAATATCTTGAGGAAGAAAAACGTCTGCTTGGTATAAACGTAAAAGAACTTGCCGAGTTGAATGACAATGTGTATGGATTGAGGACGGATCTTACCGCATTGGTAGATTTATTAGGAAAATACAAACTGTCTATTACTCAGGATACGCAAGAGCAGGCTGTAAAATTTGGCAATACCGTTCTTGGCCAGTTTATTGACAAAATTGAGATCAAATGCACTGAGGCAGAACAAAGGATTGCTCAAATGGATAATCGTATTTCCCTATCACATAAGGCATTTTATATTTTGATTGTCATTCTAATAGCCCTATTCTCTTTCTTGTTCTGTATGATCGTGGCGAATGTAGAATTTTTGCATTCCTGGTTAATTTGGAGGATGGTTGCTGCATGTGGGCTTATAGCGATCTTGGGAATTACGATGGTGATAGTAGTTCATAAGTTACTTGGGAATAAAACCTGATGAAAAAATATTAAACAATAGCTTTCTGTCCTAAAAAATGTGACAAGAATTATAGTTTTCAAGCTGTAACTCTTGTCACACATTTTATTTATTTTTTATTTTTAACTTTTCATTTCAAGCATAGCAAGCATTAACAAAATTGCAAATCGAGTACTTTATTAATTATAAATACTTTATGCCTACATTAGAATTATAATGAACTAAATCCTACACGAAAAACTCAAATTAGCGGGAAAAGAAAAGTTTTGACTTGCAGATAATATTATGTGGTTGGAAATTATTCAAGCTCGGTATATTCCCTATTATTCAAAGAATCAAAATGTTTAAGTTCCCTATTCATTTCATCTTGATTTATCAAGAAAGAAGGACAAGATTTTGCTCTTGCAGTATCATGTTGCTCAAACCGGTCTATTCCTAAATATTTATACAAGCGGCATAGTTTTCCTGAGCCGGCATAGCTATCAACAAAATTTTTACAGTATAAACAATTCTTAATACCGAATCTTTTATATCCTTGATATTTAACCATTTCATATACTCCAAAAGCAACAGGTGTATGAATGCATATTTCCAAAAGAGATTGTTTCCTAACTTTAGCTATATTCTTACACAAAGATGTGTCTTGATAACATTGTGACTTACCGGATGCATATAGAATATAACGAGAAAATTCTATCTCTTGTGTAATATTTTTAGCATCATAGTCCTCCGACTTAAATCCCCAAAACGTTGTTTCACTTATATTTTCAGATTCTATTCCTTCTAGGAGCCTGCTATCGCATTTGGAGGATTCAATGAAACCATCATCGACAATTCTTTGAATGTCATTTTCAGATTCAATCTTAACTTCAATAATTTTACCTCCATTATGCAATTTAGATACATCACTTGCATGAGTAACAAAAAATTCAATATATATAGGCGCCAATTGAGGCTTCTTAGACGAAAATATTTTCAAATCAGAGCGTCTGTTAATTGAATCATACTGTATTTCTTGTTCACATGAATCATAAAACTCTTTTAAATTGAATCTTTTATGAGTTGATATATAACAATTTCCATATCTAACGAATGCACATGTCTTTACATGTGGGCAATATGAACGATACTCAAAACCAACATTAAATACTTCTTTAGATAGAAATGCCTCTTGAACTCTTAATTTTGCCAACTGATGCAACATAGTCTCATATGCATTTTCACAATCTACTCCAGAAGCATGAGCAAAATGATGGACACGTTTCATTCCACCATTTTTTGCTACCAATTTTTCCTTACATGATGGACAATAACAATTGCAAAGCTGCCCTGTGTCAACTTCGTCTATATAGACAAGATTACCAATTGAGTTTAATGCGTATGTTAGTAAACCTTTCTGATGCATAAGCAGTACTTCCTCTAAACCTTTTATTAAATTATTATGCTAATAATTGTATAGGTAATCACAGATTTTAATGAATATTTTGTGATCGTTAATTATATAGATGGAGTTCTTTATTTTATACCTTCATAATAAATATTTAGTGGCTATTCTAATCCCCAAAAGTAGTATAAAGTTTGAATATATTCCTTATCATAAGATCTCGCTACTTTTTCTTACTATCTGGTATCATAGAGTTCAACTCGCAAGCATTGCTCACGAGTTGGACTACATAAATTTTCAACTTGTGTTTTAGCCAACATCAAGAGTTTCATGTTTCAATCATTATTAATTCTTTTCTCTGTATCTATAGCCGTTAAATTTCATTTAGAACATTCTACTACTCAAACAATATACACTTGTAGGATTTTATTAATATTTTTACTTATAATATCCTTACTACGCTATTCTTTTTTATATAAAAAAGCCAATAACGCATTTTAATAAAATCATTATTATATACAATCTAGTCTTACTAGATCCTTAAAGAATCCGTATTCTTCATCTACTAGTGCTCGTCTGTCTAATCCCATATTCTGATGTTCACATGAAGTCTCTGAAACCATTGTACAACCAAAACACGATGCCTTATTTAAGCTATCTTCATTTTCCCAACATAAAGGATCTGAAGAACAATTTACTGCACGTTTCATTGCTGATTCAATTATGCCACTAATAAGTCGAGGTTGTCCCTGCCATACAAGACCACCCATACTTCCCTCAGCACCATCTGCAGTATAAATAAGTACGCCACACATTTTATCTGAGTAATATAGACGCTCGCTCAGACTTGCAGTAGGATAACCACATGTAAACTCAAGCTCTTTCATCAACACATGGCTGAATGTATGAAGTAGGTAAAATTTAGCTCTTCCGTAAAGAGAAATCTCCTGGTATAAAAATTCTCCTAATGCCCCATTATCAAGTTGACATTTATAATGATCATTTAAATCATTTTCTTCAGCCCACCTTTCAATAGTAGCCATATCAAATGCAAAAAACAAACCTTCACCGTATGTTTGATTAGCAGGTAATACATATATGTCAGCAGGTGTACCATCAAATATCGGTTTCATCTCATCACCTGGAGGTACAATCTTCCCATTATCATCCAATTTAGATGTTGGCATATTTACTCTGCCGAATCCCAATTGTGTATTTGTAAGAGAAAGGGTATTTACCTGCTTTATTGTTTTAAAATATGGCTGTAAAGAGCGTGGGATATTGATTTCATTAAATTCTAACCCTTTAGATTTTCGATTGGGTTTATTAACATCTGTAAGAACTTCAAATTCTGTTAATCGATATGTTGCAACCGGATCATTATCTTCATCTTCTACCATTAATCCAAGAAACATATTTTTGATATTTTCATAATCAAAATCTGTCAAATTACACTGCCAGTTAATATTTGCATCTTCAATAAAATCATCACAATCATTATACTTCTTCTTCCAAAATTCTTCTTTTGTCATCTCTGGCTTTCTAGCAATTATTGCGTTGTACTTTTCTGAAACTTTACTCAACGCAGTTCGAGCTTCATCATTCAGTTGCCCAGATTTCTGGGGAATAAAATCCTTTGGAATATATAAACTACTAAAACCACTTGCATAGTATATGCTATTGCTTGTCACCATCGCTACTTGCATCTTAGTTTTTTGTCCCGTTGACAAACACCGTTCATACGTATTTTCCTTATTAACCCATGGACGTTCACCTCGACAATAAGGCTTTATATTCATTATACCAGCTAATGAAACAGAACGATCACATTTTGAGCATTTTAAAGTACCCCATGACTCAGCTTGATTACGCGAATTAAGCCATTTAATATCATGCTTACCTCCGCAACTGCAATCTTCACAGTCGTAACCAAACAATTCAAAACCACCTTCATCGTCCATCTTCTCATGTTTAAGAGAAGCACAGAAGTATTTATACCAAGGAATATCTGATATATGGCCATTCGGACATATAAGAATAAGGGGAACAGGCTTTAATAATCCATACTCTGTATCATCACGTAATACTTCAGCCTTTATTTTTCTAGAAGTTTTCTTATTAGGATCGCGTGGAGGAACGAAATATGCCATTTTCCCATCGTTGCATCTGCGATTCTGCCATTCTTTACGCCACTCATTAAGTGGCTTAATTTCGGAATTCGCAGAAATAAACCACTGAGGGAAATTAATAGCTGGAATGTAAAACATATCTTCGCTTAATTCTGTTCCTAATCGTGCTTTAATAGATTCATAAAGTGGATTACCTTTACGTTGTATTTGGTTAAATGCATTCAGTTGAATATGTGGTATTGCTGTAAAGCATTTTAAGTGGATAAATCCTTTTTTGACATTTAAAAATTCCACAAAACGTGGGTCTTCTATTAATTCAACACCACATTCTTCTTGAATTTTAGGTATATTTAATGCTTGTGGTAATATCTCCTTTATTTTGTTTGACACTACATCTACAAATTTCCAGTTATCAATACTTAATGGCATAATAAAACCACCCCACTTAGTAGTGATAATAGATCCTACACCAGCGGCAGTAGACAAGATTTTATACTTGCCCATAGATTGGTTATATTGATTTTCTTTACGTATATCCATAATATTATTTATTTAGAATGTGAAGAACTGCTTCAGGCTCTACTAATCGTAATGCAGATGGCACAACCCACTTACTAGCAGCCTTTTGTTCTGAATAATCATCTGTAGAGACTAACAGAGATACTTCTTCTCCTCCTCTTCGCCCAGCTGCATAATAGACTAAAGAATTACCATGTTGTTCCGTTTTACTTACCCATTGGTCAAGACTTTCATCTATCCATTGATAGATGTAAGATAATTGTTCTTCTGTTATAATTTCTCGCTCTAGTGCATGCAATGTAGTATCAAGAGCCTGTGTTCTTGCGTAACGATTTTCAAAATACTTTTTCAACTCAGATTTTAATTTTGTTGCAGTCGGAACTGACATCTTATTTGCGTCTTTTCGGTCAGCAAGATTTTTGTATAAATGTCTAATTATAGTTGCCATATATAGAGGCAAATACTTTTCCACTGCTTTGGGTGAGAATGGAGTAATAGAAATCGGCTCAACATAATAATACAACTTTTCATGGAATTCTCTAAATTTCTCAAAATGAGAGACATCACGAGAACGGAAAGGATTATGTAATGTTAGAACTAATCCTTCTTTATCACGTGCAACACGAGAACTTGCCTGAATGTACTCTGCAATGTTTCTAGGCATAGAATTAATAATAATCGTATTAAAACGGCTTACATCAAGTCCAACAGATATCATATTTGTTGCTAAAATATAATCAGCAGGAAGTATTGCGTTATTATATTTATTTGTTTCACCATCTTTTAAATACGGTAATCTTTTATTCGGATCCCACTTTACTGATTGTGCTTTTGATAGTTCTTTAACTGCATCTCCACCAGATAAACGACCCGTCAACTCTGTTTTAGAGAATACTTCGTTATATGCATAAAAACATTCCAGCATATCTGTAAATCGAAGTACTCGTTTAAATAAGCGGCGAGTATATTTGGTGAATTCTAGATAGAATTGAGCATCAGTCTTTCCTACCTCTTTTAGGGAATTGAAATATGAAATTGTAGAATAATAGTAATCAGTAGCTTCTATAAAGGATTTATCATTTATCTCTAACAATGATTTGTTAATTCGCTCATATAGTGCTCTATGCACAAATATGATTGCAGCTAAACGCATCTGGGTAGTCATTTGAGTGCGTCCTGTCGGCATTATGCCAATATATTTGCGTTTGGAGACGTAAGTCCACTCCTCACTCTCTTTTTGTTTATTCCTTTTATAGAAAGCGAAAAACGAGTCATCATAATCTGTTCCATTCTTTGGGAAAATACATACGTCACGGTCATATAGTGCTCGTACTTGTAGATTAGTGTTACGTGTTGTAGCTGTTGATGATATAATCTTTGGACGAATCATTAGTCCATCCTCTCTTTTGTACGAACACAGCTGATCAATCGCTGCTTCAAATAAACTTACAGCAGAACCTAATGGACCTAACAACAAATGTAATTCATCTTGAATAATCAAATCTGGAGGATTACATCCTGTCCCATTCCCGAATAAACGTCTAGAATCTGCACACGCCTCATTTACATTAACTCGGCGTGCAAGTTGAGCGAATTTATCTACAGTTCCAAATAGTAATGTTGGTGGTTCTTCATATACATGGTCATCACAAAGTCTGATAGGCAAATAATTTCGTTTGCCATATGTACATTTTTTATTACTACATCCAAAATAATAATGATCAGTAGACACTTCTTTTTCCCTTAGTAAAGAACCACACCAAGGGCAACGATCTAGTGGTATTTGTCCATGTCCTCCATCTGAAACCCAGTTTTTTCGAATTTCATCAGCAAGGTTTTTGTAATGATTAGGTAATGAACCTTCTCCAACAAATAGCCCAATGGAAATTTCTTTATCGCCTAAATCGTATTTATTCCATTTCCTAATTTGTTCTAATGCAAGAATAAGCCGTAAGGCTCGTTGGAATTGTTGAGTTGTAAGCAAACGTAATGTATAGCGCATTATTGCAGCAACGCCATCGCCAACCCCATTCTTAAGCGACAATCTACGATTTAATATAACTAATGCAATTATACCTAAATAGGCCTCCGTCTTACCTCCACCTGTTGGGAACCATACAAGATCTACTAATTCATTGCGTTTTTCCCATTGGGGATCATTAATACTTTGGAAAATACCATCAAGATTAAGCAAAATAAACGCAAGCTGGAAAGGTCGCCATGCTGCTACTACTCCAGGAAAAATTGTGGTATCAAGTGCTTTTACTTTATAATATTCAAAGCTTAAAATTTCTTCATTCTTTAAGACTTGTTCTTGATTATTACTTTTACTATGCCAAAGCTGCATAAACATAGCAGTATTCATCAATCGAAAAATCCTCATCTTATCAGGATCAGTCAAGAATTCATCAATATTATTCTTTATTCTTTGATAGTCCTTCTCACATTTTCTAATATTCTCTTGTCCAATTGAGTTACCATCAGCATCTAATTGCTTTATCCATAGTTGATATGAATCAGCAAATTTGCGAAGACCTTCAACTATCTCAGTATCAGTATAAGAAGAAAGAACAGAAAGCCACTTAAATTGAAGATATTGGTTGTCTTCTATGTATTTCTTTGGTAAAAAAATACGACTCTTTTCATCAAAAACGTGTTTAGATTTGTCTCGTGGTTCTGGTTCTACATCAGGTGTTTCAACAGACGGCATGAATTCCGAACAAACGTGTATTACCCCATTTTCATCGTTGTACCAATTTGCAGAACATAGGTGGCCTATAGCATAATCTTCAATACTACGATAAAGGTATTGTAAATTGCTTGCTTCACAATCATTAAATTCTGTATTAATTTCGTTTCTATATGGTATGATATCAGAACTTGATATATCAATTCTAACTCCAAAAAACGTTAACTCATTTACCTTTTCTGCAACAATAGAATAGTAATGTTTAGTATCCACCTTAACTTTAGTTGAATCATTTGCTAGCATTACTTTTAAATATGTCTTACCATTGGTCCCCTTATAAATTTGTAGCCAGACAGACAAGGATGCTTCAACTCCAGGAGCGGGAGTGTATTTTACTATTCCTTTTGTAACCCCTTCTAGCGGAGGTATTATAATTTTTCTCTTCCCTGATTCAAAATTAAAAGTAAATGTCGATAAATCAACTTCTTTACAGAAGTTTGTTCCTACCCAAAATCCGAATCCTTTTGAATCACAAATAGATAGTATATCCTCAAAATAAGATAAGAACGTTTCATATTGTTCTATTTTTGCAATACGATCTTTATATTCAGCAACCTTATCTGGACTCAAATATTTACCTTCTCTATCTACATATTTTAATGATTTAAATAGTCGTTCTTTATATGCACTTAAAAATTTGTTTTTGTCTTGAAAAGATCTATCTGTGTAAATTGAATCATATTCACCATTAGGATTTTTAGCTACAATTGCACAGAAATATTTATTAAGATCTCGCATTTTATCACGATAATCCTTTAAGTCCTGTGCTTTACTTATAACTTTTGATAAACTTAGTTTCTTATCATGATATCTAAAATACGCACCGAATAAATCTCTACATTTATCTATAGAATATGTATTCTCAAAAAAAACTGAATCTTCTATATTTACATATAAACGTGTTTTTTTAGATAATTTTCTATAATAACGTCCTGAAATTGTAATTTTAGTACTTGATGTTAAAGATTTAATATTTCTGACACAACAGGATATGCCTATTCTATCTGGAAATCTACGGCTAAGCGAATTAATATCTTCATCCTCTTCACGATTTCCTAAATCCCTCATTTCATCTCCTTGTTCGTCTGAGTCCTCATCTGACAAATTTTCATCGCCTAGACTTTCTTCCTCATTCTTCATTTCGCTTTGTTGATCAGACATAAGCAATGACTGATTATCTTTTCTTGGAAAAAGAATACCTGTACTGTAAATAGAGCCTGGTGTTGTGTTAAGCACCTCACATACAGTTTCTTCATCATTTTCATCATTAACAAATACTCCAAAATTGTTTCCGCAACCGCCTGGACCTATTAATTGTTCATAAATGAAAGCTTCCAAGGAATTTCTTTTATCTCTGATCATAATTTATGGATTTAATTGGTCTAAAATTTAATGTTTCATCTTTTATAAGATCTATAATTATCTTAATATCACTTTCATTGTCAATATTAAGGTAATCACAAACTTCATTGCTTAATCCTTTATAGGCTTTCTTCATGTCTGTTTCAAGTAAGCAATGGATTAAAAAAGTCCTGAAAATTATATTTTTCCCTTCAGTGGTTGTACTTATTCTTGACTTTCGATGTCTTAATATTCGAGTGTATAATCCCTCTATTTGAAGATATTCTTCAATCACTCGCTTTTGCATACGTCTACTACGAGGGAGTACAGAGTTTTCAGAGACATCTAACCATCGTTTAAATGAAATAAATTGTATTCTTTCAGCAGGAAGAAGTGGTTTCATTATTTCATTATAAACAACTTGTTCTCCATATTTTGCAACTCGATGTCCTAACAAGATCTTCCACATTTCTCTACTTGAAAGTTTCTCTTCATCAGTTAAGCAATATTTTGAATTATTTCGTATCATTAATTCACCTTCACCAGTTTTTCGCTCCTCTTTATCAAGAAGATCTTCTAGAGGTTGATAAAAATCTGTCAACGGTTGAATTGAAATTGCTGTTGGATCCTCAAAATCACGTAAAATATCTAGAATTGTACAAATTGACATTTCATCCATATATTTACATAGAACGAAATCATATTCATCTAACACTTTATGTTGACGCGGGCCAAATGAAACCTTAACTCGATTTCGTTCAACTCCAGACTGTCTTCCACGAATATTTTGTTCATCTTCATCGTCTTTTGGTTCAACGCCCACATTAATAGGTTTATCTGGAAGCTGTATGCCATTTTTAACATATTTAACGCGATAATTTGAATTTAGAAGCAATTTTAATTGTTCTTCATAACGATAAGAATACCAACTATAACGTGGATCAAATACAATCTTATTAATTATTTGTAAAACACTTTGTCCTGGATTAAGATAGTACTGATCAAAAGAGTTTGGATATATTGCCCAACTCCGTCCTGTACAATGATTAAGCATTGATAAAACAAGAATCTTTTGTTCTTGTATTGAATTCAAGAACACTGTGCCATTTTTATGGGCTTTAAAATTCTTAAATGTATAAAAATTAACAGAAGACACCCCACATTCAGATTGTAAGAAGAACTTTAATTGATTCTTATAATACATATCAATATTATAATCCAGTACTACTGCAAGCTTATTGAATTGTATCCAATTATATAAGGTTTCTGTTAGTTGATTTTTATATTTATCATGAATAAGCTGTAAAAAATAGTCTATATATTCTTCATTTGCCTCAGAATTAAGGTTTAGAATCTCCTCTTTTATCTTTGATAAACTTTGATCTGTAAAACAAATCGCCAATTCATTCCGTAGTTTTACTTCATGAGCAATATCTTGAATCATAAAATCAAATGTATTCTTTATTTGGTATTCTTCTGCATTTATTTCACATCCTAATTCATAGAAATCAATACATGGTTCTTGACGTTCAAATAAGTAATCCATTTCTGCTTTTGTGAATGATATAAAATCACGCGTTTCAGCAAATTTTTCACGTTGCCAGCGTTCTACTAAACTGTGTTTATTTTCGTATATCCTCTGTAGTCTATAAGGTTTTTGCGAAAATAAAAATGCTATAACATTATGAATACCAGCATCATAGTCTTCATTATATTCTTTAATTGTTGAGCGTTGCATTTTCATACATAATTGAATGTTACGCCCATCAATATTTTTCTGAAGAAAAAGGAATATATGGGGGATTTTAAACCTCCCATCATTTTGTTCTATTTTTTTATATACTTCATCCTCATCTCCATTTAAAATGATTAGAGATTTTTCTGTTGAAAAAGAATCTCCAACTACATCTTGAATAAAATGATAATGTCCTTTAGTCTTTAATGAGAGATTATATTCATCAGATAAAGTACGACTATAAAAGAAACATTTCTCATTTGCGTTGGAAGGCATATCTAAAATGTCATCTGTTAAGTATTTTGCAACATCCCGTTTAAATCTAAAATGTTTAGAACATGCTTCACGCTCCTTTTTATTAACTTTTTCTGGCAAATATATAAATGGCTTTGACTTATATGAGGAAAGTATATTTGTACGAGTGCTTTTACCCCAAAGTAACGACATCTTTAATGCAACAAATTCCTCACATAACATCTGAGCCCAATCTTCACATAATGGGAAATATACTATAGGCATTTTGACATCATCACTATATTCCACTTCTCTGTTAATGTAATAATCAATAATATTATTCAGAACACACAACAACTTTCTACCTTCTTTAGTATGTAAATTAAGAGAAGATAGTATATTCAAAAGAGCCTTGAATTCATGGCTTTCCTGTTTTGCTGTTTTTATAAAGTTGTCGTGTAACATATTAATTAGATTTGAGAATAATAATGTCCAAATTCATGATTGCCCGTGTCATACCGACATAAATTTCGAATAGAAAATTATCCCATGAACTCTTGATCTTTGAAGCTGGGATGACAAGTATTATATTGTTATCCTCTAAACCCTTATATTTAAGTATCGTTGTAAAGGCTAACAATTCCTTAGACTTCCTTTCTATAGTTTTTTCAGATAAAACTTCAAGAAATGACTCCATTTCTGCTATTATATCATATACTGAATCATCATCTTCATTTTCTTTATATTTAAAATCAGAATGTATCAGCAATGTTGTAGAAGAAATTTCTCCGCAATATTGAAATAGATGTTTGGTGTGTTCTTTAATAGTTTTCTTTACTTCTCTTACATTATCATGGAAAGATATTGTAAGTCCTGCTATATCATTTCCTTTAAGAGAATCTAAATATAACTCAAAAGCTTCCTGGCAATGTTCAACTGACAATACTTTATTGGCATATTCTACAATAAGTTTATTTGTAGGAACACGTTTGTTCTCATCAAGTATGAAGCATGCTGCGTATTTTGCTATTTTATTAATATTTTCATTCAAATTTCGACTAACATTATTATATCCTTGTTCAAGATCATAAAATACTAGATATCGTCCTTGTTTAAGACCATTGTGTTGTGAACTTAATAGTTCATTGAGCACAATATCAACACCTTTATCAATGACATCTTGTGCTTCATCAATAATAATATAGTCATAATCTACCTTAGTAATTTTACTGAGTTCTTTGCTTAAAAGTTTGTAAACATCATATTGGCTATTCTCACTTTTAATATTAAGTTCTATATTTGTTATTTCCTTGATATAATTATTGAATGTTTTGACAGTACATGAACTTAATCGTTCTTTATCTAAATCAAGCCGAACCTTACTTGCTAGCAGTCCTGTCCAACATAGATATAACCCCTTAAGACCACTATGTCTTTTAATAAATGCTTTAGCCATAGTGGTTTTTCCTGTTCCTGGTCCACCCTCAATTAATATTCTAGGATTTTTTCTCAAACCTTCTAGAATACTTAGATTGTCAATCTGTAACCAATCCAAAACTTCGCGAAGCGAAGTTAGTGAATATTTATAACGATCTTCAATTGATGGAGCAAGTGAGTTTACAATAGACTGTAATTCTGTCTTTGATATTATACGTTTAGAGCGTTTATTTTTACGAATTACACTTAAACAGAAGTCTGCAAAAGAATTATTACTATCTTGATCTAACTTATTCCAAAGTTTATGAGAAAGGTTGATTTGAGAAGAGTCACGTGATATGTCAAGAGTACTATGAGGGAAAGCACATACATAATCAACAAATATTTGATCCTTATTTAATATCCCATTATTTAACAATGCCCATTTATAATCATGAGCTTGCTTAAATGGTGTTCTACTCATTTCTCTTAAGACCCCTTTATAGCTATAATAAAAGAACCCCCTTATCAACTCAATTATACCACCTTTAACTTCAACAATAATTGCACCTTCTTGGCATATAAGGAGAAAATCAATCTGTATTTCATTTTGACCTCCATATGGTATGTTGAAAGTTTTATCATACCACATATACCATGTCAAAGGACTTGCTTCACAATCTCGTACAATACGTTCATACATATCTTTTTCTCCCTGAAGTACATTACCACTATTGTAATTAATACCAATAGTAGAGTCAATTAGAAGAGTATCTTTATGAGATTTAATAATGATTGCCATATTGTTGTGAGTTATTTATAATTTGATTACTTCCAAAGATTTTCGTCTACAAGTTCGGACATTGAATAGTTAAACATGTCTATCAATTCTGCCCTATGATTAGGAAACATTTCTAGAACTTTTATTAGAGACTTTAATGATAAACACATTTTGACTCTATCGTAATATCCATCTCTTATATCTTGTTCAAATTCATCGAATGTTTTTAGCTTTGGCCGTGTAGTTATTTTTAATGTCTTTTCTTCCCAATAAGATTGATTTCTATAACAAAATTGCCAAAAAGACATTTTTTTGTAAAACTGCTGCTGGTTACACCATCTGGCAATTTGGACATAAAAATTTGATACTGGGGCATTATGATAGTCTTCATGCCTCATCACATATCCAACACATCCATATTGCATGAGTATTTTAATTCTTTGAAATAATTCCCAAATGTCTTTATAAAATATATCTACTTTTGTTGGAGACTGTTTAAAACCACAAAACAAATAGAACTTTGTACCTTTCTTTGGATTGTAACGTTTCCAGATTTTAAGTGATTTTTCAATTATCTCATGATCTTTCCAATTATCAAAAGCAAAAATAAAATCACCATGATAACGCGACCGTGATAACATTTCTGCCATTTCTTCGCCATAAGGACTTTCTGCTAACATGCGTTCATCAAGACCTTGCCGGAATTGAAATGGGCGTTTAGTTTCTATAAGTTGCTTCAGTAGTGGTCTCCAAATAGATGGGTCAGAAGCAAGAAAATTGTCATCCCATAAATAGATATATGGCCGAACAAGTTTTCCGTTTTTATCTTTCTCATCATCCAAGAACCATTGTAATTTAGAATATGGTAATATACAATTCTCTAGTTTGTTAACACAGAATGGACAATGTCTTACACAACCACGGGTTAAAAAACCTATTGAATATTTTTGATAATCTTTAAATTTTTCTCGTTTAAAACCTTTCTTAACTTGTTGATTAATAAATTGATCATATAAATGATAGTAAGGCATCTGACGAGACATGCTAATCCCATACTCTTTACCTCCATGAAAGTTTCTAAGAGTATTTAGGAATTCATCATGTTCTAATTGGTTCATATCTTGTTCACGTTTTCTACGATATTCCATTACACTTACTTCATTGGCATAAAATCCAGTTCCTCCACATTTAAACTTCTTTTCTTCCGGTGTTCCTTTTGATCGTATATATAGTTCTGGTAATTTGGTAAACGTAAAGACACAAGACAAATATATTCTTGTATAATGTAAAGTATTTGCCTGAGGATCAAGAATTAATTCAAATGGAATTCCATTATCATGGAAAAATCCTGCCAATTTTAGTAATACAAGATTTGGGTGACGCGTACCATTATCAAGTAGATCCGCATCAATTAGTCCTATTATTTCTTGTTTTTTTGACATATTATTCATTCATTGATTTTATAAAGGCTTTGCCTTTCTCTGTCAATACATAACCGCCTGTTTTACGCGAACCTTGATACTCAATCAAATTAAGATCTTCTGAAATAAGCTGCTTAAGGATTCTATCAATAGTAGGCATTGATATTTTTATTGCATCATGCAAGTCTTTTCTTTTAGCTATTCCTAGTTCTGAAATCTTTAACAGGACACTTTTTATCTTATCATTTATCTTATCATTTATCTTATCATCATCTGAGGAAATAAAATCATCCCCAATCAAGACTCTATCACCAAAACCTTCTCTACAAGGAATCTCAATCAAGAAATAACTTCTCTCTTCATTTGTCTCAATCACAGCAGGATCAGAGCCATTTCTTCTTAATTCGTCTTGTATGGTTGGGATACCGGTTCCTCTACCTTCGGACAACTGAAGTTCTTTGAGATAATCGCCCAAACGACGATTACGGTAGCGGCGTGACTTCAGACGTTCAGCCTTTTGGATAGCATCAATGCTGATGGAACGGTCCGGACCGGCATAACTAAGAATGGAAATCTTTTCTGGCTCAATCGTAATCTCAACCGGTTCTCGTTCTTGATAATCTCTATGATACAAGGCATTAACGACTGCCTCTTCAATTGCTTGATAAGGATAGTTGAAGAAGATTATAGATTCAGCCTTGTCTTTCTGCTTAATGATACGTTTCTTGATAACATTCGTTTTGATATAGTCCAATGCCTGTTTTATCATATCGGGAACAGGGCCAACAATCTTTGGAACCTCAATCATGTTATTGGGATTCTTAATGCAGCCCTCGGGAAAGATAACAATATCTACTTGTGTTGTCGGGAAAAATTTGGCAGGATTCTTACAGAACATCATAGCGGCCACATTCTTGACTAGTTGACGTTCAACGGGCCCTACCAGCAGGTCCATTTGCGACAACAACTCGAACAGGGACAGCTTTTCGAAATCAGCAACCAAACGACTGTTGACTGTTTGCAAGTAATCCAGAACCAAGGCTCTTGAAATATCTGTTATCTCTATACTCTCATTACCCCTTTCATCAAATGGAGTACGATTCGCCATCTCACGCAATTCATCCAAGACTTCACCTCTCGCCTCAATAGTATTGGTTCCACTACGAACATACCACTTACATGGCGACTGATTACTTGCTGTAACTCGTTCACGTACATTATAAGGACGGTTCACTCCAGCTGGCACCCAAATAAGCAAAACGTATTTCC
>ENA-OOXJ01001382-OOXJ01001382.1-human-gut-metagenome-genome-assembly--contig:-NODE-1382-length-15582-cov-4.095833_pt1 | contig 15582 bp, 14 predicted proteins | sample MGYA00241587_ERZ501343 | MGnify/ENA primary metagenome ERZ501343 (study PRJEB25962, sample SAMEA2042918) | human gut metagenome | biome: human gut; feature: human-associated habitat; material: faeces... | reverse complement strand
CGGGGACACAAGGATTTTCAGTCCTTTGCTCTACCAACTGAGCTATGGCACCTTTTTTGTTGTGAGGGCGTTCCCTCTTGTTTTCGGGTGCAAAGATAAGGGGATATTTTGAATTGACCAAGCGTGGAGGGGATTTTTTTATTTGAGCCGGCAAAAATCCGTGTGGAGGGGGTGCTTGGGTTGGCTTGTGAGGGGGCGCGGCGGGGTAATTGGGGGCTTTATGACGGGGAGCGGAATGGGCTGGTTGTAGAGGCTGGGGCGTGTGCGCTATATGGCAATGCGTTAAAGCGGACGGCGGTGGGCGTCCGCCTTTTAGCGTTGTTTGGGGAGCTTTGCGGGGCGTTTCTGACGATCCATGGGATGTTTCGATGGATCCATCCCATGGAAATGGCGATCCATGGGATGGATTTGGAAATCGATGGGGTGTTTCGAGGTGAAAATTGGGGCTATTTTTTGCCATATGGTGGCGAAAAACGTGTTTTCTCGGTGGTTTTCGATTTGAGCTGTCGGCTTATCCGCTCATTATCAAGCGTTTCCATTTTTCGCTTATTTGCAAGCGACGAGGTCGGCGGCTGAAAATAATGGATTCTCCTTGTTAAAAAACTGCGGCGGCGGCATTTTAGGACGTGCTCAGCGGGCGTTGTGCGGAGTGGGAAAGGAACAGAAGGAGCGGCAAAGGGGGATACCTTGCGGCCGAGGCGGGGCGAGAGCGAGTGGCTGCCATGAAAACGAAAGAGGGTGGCCCGAGCGTCTTTTCGACCAGCCGGGCCACCCTCTTTCAAGGAATGTCGGTGCTTACGCCATTATGCGTAGCTGAACGTGTCGATATAGTTGTACACCGTGCCGACGATGCCGAGCAGGACGACGCCGAGCAGGCAGACAGCCAGGGCCACACGCGTGTAGCCGTCGCTCTTGAACGTGGCGATGGGGCTGTCGCTCGTTTTGATGTACATGGCCTTTACGATGAGCAGGTAGTAGTAGAGCGAGATGACCGTGTTGACCAAAGCGATGAACACGAGCAGGTGCTCGCCTGCGTTGAAGGCTGCCATGAACCCGAAGAACTTCGAGAAGAAGCCTGCGAAGGGCGGGATACCGGCCAGCGAGAAGAGGCAGAGCGTCATGAGAAACGCCAGCTTCGGGTTGGTGCGGTAGAGGCCGTCGTAATCGTCGATGCTTATCTTGCCGCTGCGCTGCTCCACGACGTTGATGACGGCAAAGGCGCCGAGATTGGCTGCCATGTAGACGAGCAGGTAGTAGACAAGCGCCGTCATGCCCTGGGCCGTTCCGCCCATGATGGGCAGGATGACGTAGCCGGCCTGCGAGATGGCCGAGAAGGCCATGAAGCGTTTCAGGTTTTTCTGACGGATGGCGAAGAGGTTGGCCACGGTGATGGTGAGGATGATAATCCAGAAGAGCCCGTGGTTCCAAGCTTCGAAGAGAGGCGTCAGGGCAAACACCTTGTAGAGCACCGTAAGGAGCACAAAGGCTGCCGCGCCCTTCGAGACGACGCTGAGATAACCCGTCACGACGGTAGGTGCGCCCTGATAGGTATCGGCCGTCCAGAGGTGGAACGGCACGAGCGATATCTTGAAGCCCATGCCCGTGACGAAGAACGTCATGCCCAGCACGGAGAGGAGGCCCGGACGGAGCTGCGAGAAAAACTCGTCGAAATAGAGCGTGCCGGCGGCTCCGTAGAGCAGCGAAACGCCATAAAGCAGCAGGGCGCTCGAAAAGAGAGCGAGCAGGATGAACTTGGCTCCTGCCTCGGCGCTCTCGTAGCGGAGCTTGTCGAAGGCCACCAGGCCGGCCAGGGGGATGGAGGCCAGCTCAAGACCGATGAAGAACATGAGGAAGTGGCCGGCAGATATCATAAAGTACATACCCAGCAGGGTGAAGAGCGTGAGCAGATAAAATTCGCCCTGCTTCACCTTGTTTTCCTCGCGGCGGAGCCAGTCGTGAGCCATGAGGAAAACGACGAGGGTGCCGACGTTGAGCACGCTCTTGACGATGGTCATCATGGGCGTGTGCTGATACATGCCACCAAAGGCCGACGTGACCGCGTCGCCTGCACAGGGCAGGAGATTGAGCACCGTGTGGAGCGTGAGCAGCACGACGGGCAGGCACGTGTTGTAGACGCCGCGGCCGCTCTTCTTATCGGGGCACATGATGAGGTCGGCCACGAAAAGTATCGTGATGACCAGGAGGAGCGAGAGCTCCTCGTGCATATAAAGGAATTGCGAATAATCCATTTCTACTGTCGGGTTTGATGTTGATTAAATGAACGGATTACATGAGGACACGCCATGGCCGATGTGCTCGATGATGGGAGCCACGCCGCCGCTGACCATGTTCGACACCCACAAGGGGGCCAGACCCAGGCCGGCCACAGCCACGATGAGGCAGATGACGGAGAGGCGCTCGTCCCACGTGGCATCGGTGAGCTTCAGGTGATGCTCGTTCGTGCATGTGCCGTAGAGAATCTTGCCCACAAGGCGCAGAATGTAGACTGCCGTGATGACGATGCTCGTGCAGGCGGCAATGGTGAGCACGCGGTGGAACGTATCGGTGTTTTGGAACGAACCGACAAAGATGGTCATCTCGGCCACGAAGCCGCTCAGGCCGGGCAGACCGAGGTTGGCCAGACCGGCGATGACGTAGCAGACGGAGAGGAAGGGCATGATGCGCATCAGGCCGTTCAGCTCGCGGATGTCGCGCGTATGCGTGCGGCCGTAAATCATACCGATGAGGGCAAAGAAGAGGGCCGTCATCAGTCCGTGGCTCAACATCTGAAGCACGGCACCCGTAGCCGCCGTCTGGTTGACCATGAGGATGGCAAAGAGCACCAGGCCGCAGTGGGATACGGACGAATAGGCGTTGATGTATTTCAGGTCGGTCTGCACGCAAGCGGAGAAGGCTCCGTAGACCACGGAAATGCCCGTGAGGATGAGGAAGATCCAGCCCAGCTCATTCGTGGCCTCGGGCATGAGATACATGGCGATGCGGAAACAGCCGTAGCCGCCGAGCTTCATGAGCACACCGGCGTGAAGCATCGACACGGCCGTGGGGGCCGAGGCGTGACCGTCGGGGCTCCATGTGTGGAAGGGGAAAAGGGCGCCCAGCACGCCGAAGCCGATAAACGTCAGGGGGAACCAGATGCACTGCTGCGCAAAGTCGATGGGGTGAGCGCCGCCCGTGTGGTTGGCAATGTCGACGACGTTCATCGTCTGGCCGCCGGCACCGTAGAAGATGCCGAAAATGCCACACATCAGGAAGGCGGAGCCGCCCATGAGCATGAGCGTGAGCTTCATGGCGGCATATTCCTTCTTGCCGCTGCCCCACACGCCGATGAGGAGGTACATGGGGATGAGGGCGATCTCGTAGAACATGAACATCATGAACATGTCGACCGAAATGAAGAAGCCAAACACACCGAGGCTCAGAAGCGTGAACCAGAGGAAGTATTCCTTGGTGAGCGGCTTGAGCTGCCAGGAAGCAAACGTTCCCGTGAAAACGATGATGGACGACAGCAGCAACATGGCCACCGAGATGCCGTCGACACCTACGGAGTACTTGATATGGAGCGGCTCGAACCACGTGAACGAAGCCGTATAGAGCATCTCGGCGTCGAGCCCGGCCGCACGGTCGGACAGGAAGGTGACGGTGAGCCAGGCTGCCAGCAGGAGCAGGGCCGAGCTGCCAATCACCATGACGGTGCGCACACCCTTCAGCCCCCGGGCCAACCAAAGCCCGAGCAGCATGAGAAGGGGTATCAGAACGAATAATGATAGAAAATTCATATCGTCAAATGGCTTAAATTATCATGATAAACAACAGGAGAAGAGCACCCAGCAGGAAGACGAAGGCGTACTTCTGCACGCTTCCGCTCTGCAAGCCGCGGATTTCGAAGCCGAGGGCGTTCGTGCCCCATGCCAGGAAGTTGAAGAAGCCGTCCACCACGTGACGGTCGAACCAGGCGATGGGCTTCGATATGTGGGCAAAGATGATGCGGTGCGTAATGAACTGATAAACCTCGTCCATATAGAAGCGGTGGTAGGCCCATTTGTGCAAGCTGCTGAACTGCGAAGCCAGCTTGTCGGCCACGGGCTGCTTGTCGCGGGCATAAATGAAGGTGGCGAGGGCGATGGCCACGATGGCCACGACGATGCTCGTGCCGGCCACCGACCAGTCGAGGTGGATCTGATAGTCGCGTCCGTCGGCGCTCACGTAGCTGCCGAAGTTGAGGGCCCATCCGCAGAAGATGGTTATCAGGGCCAGCACCATCAGGGGGACAGTCATCGTGAGCGGAGCCTCGTGCGGCGTGTGCTCGGCGTGGAGCTGCTTGTTCTCCGTGCCCCAGAATATGCCGTAATACAGACGGAACATGTAGAAGGCCGTCATGCCTGCGATGGCCGTCATGATCCAGCCCATGGCGGGGCTGTATGCAAAGCAGGCCGTCAGAATTTCGTCCTTCGAGAAGAAGCCCGAGAAGGGAGGTATGCCCGAGATGGCCAGGCAGGCGATGAGGAACGTAATGTGCGTGATGGGCATATACTTGCGCAGGCCGCCCATGGCGCTCATCTCGTTGCTGTGAACGGCATGGATGATACACCCGGCGCCAAGGAAGAGAAGAGCCTTGAACATGGCGTGCGTAAACAGATGGAACATCGAAGCCATGTAGCCCAGGCTGCCGGGATGCTCATGGCCGGTGGTAATCTCCGTACAAACGCCGAGCGCCACCATCATGAAGGCAATCTGCGAAATGGTGGAGAAGGCCAGCACGCGCTTGATGTCGCTCTGCACGCAGGCCACCGACGCTGCATAGAACGCAGTGAAGGCGCCCACCCAGGCCACGATGTGCAACGTGTCGGGAGCATACTGTATCCACAAGGGGAAGAGGCGTGCAATCTGGAACACGCCGGCCACCACCATCGTGGCGGCGTGGATGAGGGCGCTGACGGGCGTCGGGCCCTCCATGGCGTCGGGCAGCCAGATGTGCAACGGGAACATGGCACTCTTACCAGCACCACCGATAAACATCAGCAGCAGCGCCGTGGGAAGCATGAAGCCACCGGCAGCAAAGCCACGGGCCTCGCCGGCGAAGTCGAAGCTGAACGTTCCGCAGTAGTAGCCGTAGATGAGAATGCCAATGAGGAAAAACATGTCGGCAAAGCGCGTCACGATGAAGGCCTTCTTGGATGCCGCGATGGCCGCGGGCGACGTGTAGTAGAAGCCGATGAGCAAATAGGACGAAACGCCCACGAGCTCCCAGAACAGGTACATCTGGAAAATGTTCGTGGCTACCACCAGTCCGAGCATCGACATGGTGAAAAGGCTCAGGAAGGCATAATAGCGCTGGAAGCCGCGCTCCCCGTGCATATAGCCGAACGAATAGATGTGTACCATGAAAGAAACCGTGGAGATGACGATCAGCATCATGACCGAAATGGGGTCGAGCAGGATGCCCATCTCAAATTTCAGCCCCTCGGCAAAGAAAGGCAGCCACGTGAAGTTGACCACCGGCGGCATGGCCTCGATGACACCTTCGGCCGTGCGGGGCATGGTAAAGAAGTCGTAGGCAGTCATGTACGACAGTATCGTCACAACGGCCAGACAGCACGTGCCAATCAAGCCTGCCGCCCTGTGGCTGAACCATTTTCCCGCAATTCCCAGAAGCAGGAACGAGAGAAACGGGAGCAGAAGTATTAATATTGTGTATTCCATATCAATTGTGTTGCTTACGGTTTGAAAATTGCTTTGTTATCCCGCAGTTCACCATTTCATCTTTTCGAGCTTGCCCACCGATATGTCTTTCAGCATTCGGTAGATGTTGATCATGATGGCAATGGCGATGGCGCTCTCGGCCGCCGAGATGGCGATGGAGAACAGGGCAAAGAAATAGCCCTCGTGTCCGTCGGGGTAAAGCATTCGGTTGAATGCCGCGAAATTGATGTCCGTGGAATTAAGCATCAGCTCGATGGAGAGCAGTATGGCCAGGGTGCTCTTGCGCGTCAGGAAGCCGTAGACGCCTGCGAACATCATAATGGCCGAAATGATGAGAATATATTCCAAATGTATCATAGTCTTATTCCATTTTTAGCGTTTACGGGCAATCAGCAAACCTGCGACGATGCACGCCAGCAGCAGGACGCTCACGGCCTCGAAAGGCAGGAGGTAGCCGTTCTGGCCGGACGAGAGCATGAAGCGACCCACGCTGTCGATGGTGATGCCTCCCTCCTCGGGAGCCGAAAGGACAGCGGCCTTGAAGCCGTGCTTGAGCAATACGACGAGCACCGTGGCAAAGCCCACGAGCGAAAGCAACGCCGCGAAGAATACCTTTTTCTTTGTACGGTTGTTCACAACGTCTTTGGCGCCGCTGGTGAGGAGTATGGAGAACACGTACAGCACGACAATGCCTCCCGCATACACCATCACCTGGACGGAACCCAGGAATGTATAGCCCATAAGGAAATACAGACCGGCCGTACCCAGCAGCACAAAGAGCAGGTACGTGGCAGCCCGGATGATGCTCTTTGTCAGCACCGTCATAAACGAGGACAGAGCGATGAAGACTGCCAGCACGATGAACATAATATTATGCGAATTCATAATGTCTGATTATTTCGTTTCCATTAATTTGCTGCCTTCGTGGTTCAGCTTCCTGACAAGCTTCGAACGGTCGAACACGGCATTCTCAAAACTCTGGTCGAACGTGATGGCGCCGTGCGGGCAGGCCCTCACACACAACTGGCAGAACATGCAGGAGCCAAGATTGTACTCGTAGCTGACAAGACGCTTTTTCTTCTTGCCATCTTCCGTCTCGTAAAATTCGCTCTTCACCGTAATGGTGCCGTTCGGGCATGCCATCTGGCACAGACCGCACCCCACGCACTTGTGCTCGTTGTTCTCGTTGTGGGGCATCGTGAGCGAACCGCGGAAACGGTCGAACATTTTCAGCTCCTTGCGGTTCTCGGGATACTGCTCGGTCACTTTGGGCGTAAAGAGCTCGCGCATCGTCGTCTTCAGGCCGACGCACAGCGTTTTGATGCCCCCGAACAACCCTGCAAGATATGTTTTATCTTCTTTCATAATCAATGTAGTTTTACTCCGTTAGAAATGAAATCCATAAGCTGCCACGATGGCCATAACAACCAGGTTGACCAAGCTGATGGGCACGAGGTATTTCCATTCGAGAGCCAAGATCTGGTCGATACGCAGGCGGGGGAACGTCCAGCGGATCCACATGAGCAGAAAGACAACAAAGAGCGTCTTGCCTACAAACCAGACGATGCCGGGGATATAGTCCATAACACCGTTGAACCCGTCCAAGCCGATGATATGCAGCGGCGCCCAGCCTCCGAGGAAGATGGTCGTGGCGATACCCGCCGTGATGAACAGGTTCAGATACTCGGAAAGGTAGTAGAAGCCGAAGTGCATACCCGAGTATTCCGTATGATAACCAGCCGTGAGCTCGCTTTCGCTCTCGGGCAGGTCGAACGGGCCGCGGTTACACTCGGCGTTGCCTGCTATCAGATAGATAAGGAAGGCGATGACGGCGGGCACGTGTCCGCGCACGATGTTCCAGCCCTCGGCATACTGCTGCTCGACGATTTCCGAAATCTGCAACGTTCCGGTGAGCGCCATCATGGTGAGCATGGTCAGGCCGATAGAGAGCTCATAGCTGATGATTTGCGCACCGCTACGCATGGCACCGATGAGCGAATACTTGTTGTTGCTGCTCCAACCGGCCAGCAGGATGCCCACCACGCCGATGGACGAGGCTGCCAGCATGAAGAACACACCGACGTTGAAGTCGAGGATGTGCGCCCCCTTGTTCCAAGGCAGGCAGGCGAACGTCAGCATCGAAGCTATCACGACAAGGAAGGGAGCCAGGTTGTGAAGGAAGCGGTCGGACTGACGCATGCTGATGATTTCCTTTGTCAGCATCTTGAACACGTCGGCAAAGAGCTGCAAAAGTCCCCATTTGCCCACGCGCATCGGGCCCAGACGACACTGGAAGAAAGCGCAAATCTTGCGCTCCATGTAAATGAGGATAATCGCGAACACGGCATAGAGCGTGATGATTGCCAGCGCCACCAGAATACTCTCGGTGAGTATTGCCGCCCACTCGGGCATGACCGACGTGAGCGCCCCGTGTAACCATTGGGATATTACATTAAAATCGAATAACATAACTTCTGTTTATGATAAGTTCGCACCGGGCCGTCGGCCGGCGGCTCCCTGCCGCACGGCCGTGTCCCGGCAGGATGGTTTATCTGTCAATGTCAGGCACCACGTAGTCGACGGTTCCTCCGATAGTAATCAGGTCGGCTATCAGGTTGCCGCGGCATGCCGTATCCATAACGGCCACCAGCGGCAGGCCCGTGGCGCGGTAGTGGAGACGGTAGGGCGTCTTGTCGCCATGGCTTTCCAGGAAAACGCCAAACTCGCCACGGCTGCCTTCGACGGCCGTATAGTACGTGCCTTCGGGCACTTTGATGATGGGTTTCGTTTTCTCCTGGAACGGACCCTCGGGGATGTTGTCGATGAGCTGTTCGATGATGTTGAGGCTCTCCTTGATTTCGTCCATACGTATCATGAGGCGGGCAAAGCTGTCGCCCTCCGTACGGGTGATCTCATTAAACTTGACCCGGTCGTAAGCGGCATAAGGCATGCGCTTGCGCACGTCGTTGTGCCAGCCGGAGGCGCGGCCCGTACCGCCCGTACAGCCAAACGAGATGACATCTTCCAGCGAAAGCACGCCAACGCCCTCCATGCGGTTGCGGGCAATGATGTTGTTGATGAAAATGTCGAAATATTCCTGCAAATTCTTGCGCATATAGGGGATAAACTCCTTGACACGCTTTACAAAATTGGGATGCAGGTCGGCCATGACGCCACCGATGGTGTTGTAGTTGAGGATGAGGCGGCCGCCGCAGGTTTCCTCGAAAATGTCGAGTATCTTCTCGCGGTCGCGGAAACCGTAGAGGAAGGCTGTCGTGGCCCCCAGGTCCTGACAGAGGCAGGAGAAGAAAAGGATGTGCGAATCGATACGCTGCAACTCATCCATGATGGTGCGGATGACCTTTACGCGGTCGCTCACCTCGATGCCCATGGCCTGCTCAATGCACAGGCAGAGGGCGTGGCGGTTCTGCATGGCGCCCAGATAGTCGAGGCGGTCGGTCAGGGCCAGCGTCTGCGGATAGGTGAGGCTTTCGTTGAGCTTCTCGACGCCGCGGTGGATATATCCCAGCACGGGGTCGATTTTCCGTATCACCTCGCCGTCGAGGCTCACGCGGAAGTGGAGCACGCCGTGGGTCGAGGGGTGCTGCGGGCCGATGTTGACGACGTATTCGCCCTCTTCGAAGATGGGGTGCGTTTCCTTCACGATGGTGCCGTCGGGATTGAGCACGTAGCTCTCCGTCACGTCGGCCAGCGGCTCGTTGGTCATGCGCAGCGGGTTTTCCTTCTCGGGCTCATCGTCCTTGCGGAAGGGATAGCCCACCCAGTCCTCGCGCAGGAAGATGCGGCGCATGTCGGGGTGGCCCGTAAACTTGATGCCGTAGAAGTCGTAGACCTCGCGTTCGTAGATGTTTGCTATTTTCCAAATGTCGCTCACGCTCGGGAGCATCGGGTTCTCGCGGTCGGTCGTAGCTGTTTTCAGCGCCGCGCGCTCACCCGTTTCGGTCGACTCCAACGTATAGACAACGCCGAGGCCGCCCTCCTCGCCCCAGTCCATGCCGGTGAGCGTTTCCAGGAAGTTCATCTTCTGCTCACGGCGCAGGCGGAGCATTTCCTCGCGCAGGTTCTCGGGTGCAACGGTTCTTATGTCAAGATTCATGCCTGTTCCTCCTCGCTAAAAATTTCTTTTTCCTTTTCGCGGACAGCCTCCTTGGCGAAGGGGTCCTTTTCCTTGCGGTTGACGGTGCCGAAGAAGTTTTCCACCTTCACCTTACGCTGAAGCTGCATCATTCCGTAGAGGAACGACTCGGGGCGGGGCGGACAGCCGGGCACGTAGACGTCGACGGGGATGACGGTGTCGACGCCGCGCACCACGTGGTACGACTTCGTGAACGGTCCGCCGCTGATGGAGCAGCCGCCGATGGCCACCACATACTTGGGGTCGGCCATCTGGTCGTAGAGGCGCTTCAACACGGGCGCCATCTTCGTCGTTATCGTTCCGCTCACCAGGATGACGTCGGCCTGACGCGGACTGTTGCGCGTCACCTCGAAGCCAAAACGGGCGATGTCGTAACGCGCGGCGCAGACGGCCATAAACTCGATGCCGCAGCAGCTCGTGGCAAACGTCAGCGGCCAGAGCGAATTGCTGCGTCCCCAGTCGATCAGATCGTCCAGCTTGCGCACGACGACGTTGGCGCCGCCAGCGTTGAGCTCGGCCACGAGCTTTTCGAAGGTTTCGTTGTCCTTAAACTCTTCGTAAGGGATCGACTTGATGTTTGGTTTCTTCATCACTGCCATTTCAACGCTCCTTTCCTCCAGGCATAGGCCAGGCCCAGAACTAAGATGAACAGGAAGAAGAGCACGCTCCAAAGGCCGGCCGGGCCCAGCGAACGCATCACGACGGCCCACGGAAAGAGGAACATCGTCTCGACGTCGAACATCAGGAACAAGATGGCAAAGAGATAGTAGCCCACGCGAAACTGCATCCATGAGCGGCCGCGCGTCGGGATACCACATTCATAAGCCTCTTCCTTTTGCTTGTTGTAGGAGCGTGGCGAAATCAGCTTCGCCAATATCACCACTATACCCACGAAAGCAATACCTGTAAGCAGTGTTGTCACTAATAAGGTAAAGTTCATAGCTCTAATGTGTTGTTAATATACTTGTTTGTTGTTTGTTGATGCGTTGTAAACACCACGGACGCCGCGCCGCAAGGGGCCTCTGCCCCACCCCTCCGCACACAAAAAAGGCGCAAACGAACCTCGTGCCCGCCTGCGTATCTGAGCTGCGAAAGTGCTCCACCGATGTGGGGCAAGCGAAATGGCTTCTCATCCACGTCGTCCGTCTTAGGCCCGCAAAGTTACAAATTTTGCCGGACGAATGTAAAGCGCGCTTGACAGAAAATGCCACCCGCAACTTAATTTTAACCCTTTCGCCCCAAAATTATACAACGGGCACAGGCCGGGGCCGACGTGCTGCCTGTCCGGCTGATTTTCAAGGCGGCCGGCGCAAATAGCCCGGGAGCAACCGCGCTTGACGCGGCGGCAAAACAGACGGCGACACATGCAGACACAACGGGGCCGGGACGCGGCATGCGTGCCGTCCCGGCCCCGTTGCGGCGCAGCGCCGTCCGTCGGGGGTGTTTCGGGGTGCCCCGCGGCCGGCGGCCGAGCGTTGTTTATAACAAATCGGGGAGCTCAAACAGGTGCGTTCCGTTGCTCCCTTTAATCAGGATGAGCCGTCCCTCGGGGCGCTCCCCGCCGGCGATGGCGGCCTTCACCTCGTCGACGCTGGCAAAATGGCGGCTGCACGGCAGCTCGCAGGACGCAAACTCGGGGCCCACGAGCCACACGGCCTCGCAGCCCAACGCGCCGGCCCGGGCAGCCACGCGGCGATGCTCCTCGGCCGATGCCTCGCCCAGCTCACGCATGTCGCCGAGAATGACCATCTTGTGCGGATGGGGGATGAGCGCGAAGTTGTCGAGCGCGGCCTTCATGCTCGTCGGGTTGGCATTGTAGGCGTCGACGATGAGCGTGTTGCGGTCCGTCTGCCTCAGCTCCGAACGGCTGTTGCTCGGCACGTAGCTTTCGAGGGCCGACGTGATGCGTGCGGGCTCCACGCCAAAGCGCATGCCCACGGCCACGGCTGCCAGCACGTTCCACAGGTTGTACGCCCCGATGAGATGCGTCTGCACCTCGTGCCACGTCCCGCCGGCCGGCCGCCAGCGCAGCCGCAGGAAGGGCGCGCACGCCGTCACCTCGCCCTCGACGTCGCACCCCAGCCCGGGCTCGCCGTAAGTGAAGCGGGGCAAACTGCCGGCGATGCCTTCGAGCACGGTGTCGCCCTTGTGCAGGAAGATAAAGCCCTCGGGGCTGCGGCGCAGCCAGTCGTAGAGCTCGCCCTTGGTGTGCACAACGCCGTCGAACGAGCCGAAGCCCTCCAAATGGGCCCGGCCCACGTTGGTTATGAGGCCACAGTCGGGCTCAACGATGGCGCTCAGGCTGGCAATCTCGCCGGGGTGGTTGGCCCCCGTCTCGACGACGGCCAGCTCGTGCTCCGGGCGCAGGCGCAGCAGCGTCTTGGGCACGCCTATGTGGTTGTTGAAGTTGCCCTCGGTGGCCAGCACGTTATAGCGCCCGCGCAGCACGGCAGCCGTCAGCTCCTTGGTCGTGGTTTTCCCGTTCGTACCCGTTATCTGCACGATGCGCGTGCCCAGGCGCCGGCGGTGCTCGGTGGCCAGACGTTGCAGCGTGGCGAGCACGTCGTCGACGAGGATATAGCGGCCGTCGCCTCCGACGGGCACGGACGGATCGTCCACGACGGCATAGGCACAGCCCGCTTCGAGCGCCGCGGCCGCAAAGGCGTTGCCGTCGAACGTAGCGCCCCTGAGGGCAAAGAACAGGGAGTCCGCCGGGCAGTGGCGCGTATCGGTCGTCACCTCGGGATGGCGGAGGAAGAGCTCATAAAGATCCTTGATATCCATTGCATTCCAAAAGTTAATCGCCGCAGACGGCGCGAAGGCCCCGGCCCATGCCCGCCTGCGGGGTGCAAAGTTAGCCGAAAAACGCGTACCCGTCCGCCGCGCAGGCGGTTTAATTGCCCTGCGGCAGGCACAAAAGCCCCGGCACGCAGCCAGGGCCGCCACGCACCGGGGGCAGCCCCCTCTGCGCCCCTCTGCATCGGCCCGCTGCGACCTTCGCAGGGCGTTACGGCCGGTTTCGCAGGCATTTATTCGTCTATTCCGCGGTTTCTCGCTAATTTTGCGAGGCATACCATTATTATATATATGAATGTACCCCCGTGCGGCTGCCCGATGCAGCCCTACACACCATACAGCCTGAACGTGGGCGGCCGTCTGTTCGAGATGGACGGGCCGCAGGTGATGGGCATCGTCAACGCCACGCCCGACTCGTTCTATGCCCCGTCGCGCACGACCGACGAAAGCGCCGTGGCAGCCCGCGTGCGGCAAATTCTGGCCGAAGGAGGCACGATGATCGACGTCGGAGCCTGCTCGACGCGGCCGGGAGCCACCCCTGTCGACGCCGCAGAAGAGGCCGACCGGCTGCGAAAGGTGCTCCCCGTCGTGATGAGCGAGGCGGGCAACGCCGTCGTATCTGTCGACACGTACCGCGCCGACGTGGCCCGCATGTGCGTCGAAGAGTATGGCGTCCACATCGTCAACGACATCTCGGGCGGCGCGCTCGACGCCGCCATGCTGCCCACGGTGGCAGCCCTTGGCGTGCCCTACGTGCTGATGCACATGGGCGGCGGGGCCGACGCCGTGGGCCGGGCGCCCGTGATGGAGAGCGTGTGCATGTGGCTCTCGGGCCGCGTGCGCCGGCTGCACGAGCTCGGCGTGCACGACATCATTGTCGACCCGGGCTTCGGCTTCGGCAAGAGCACGGCCGACAACTTTGTCCTGCTGGCCCACCTGAGCGACCTCAGCCTGCTCGGCCTGCCCCTGCTCGTGGGCCTCTCGCGCAAGCGCATGGTGTGGCAAACGCTGGACGCCACGCCCGCCACGGCCCTGAACGGCACAACCATACTGAACACCGCGGCCCTCATGCAGGGGGCCCATATCCTGCGCGTCCACGACGTGCGGGCCGCCGTCGAGGCCGTGCGTCTCGTCGGCGCCCTGCGGGACGCCTGCACCGACCATCCAACCCCCGGCACATGATCTCCCTCGGAATAAAAGACGTCATCGACATCGTCCTCGTCGCCCTGCTGCTCTACTACATCTACCGCCTGATGAAAGAGTCGAGCTCGGCCAACATCTTCTCGGGCATCCTCGTCTTTGTGCTCGTGTGGATTCTCGTATCGCAAGTTTTCGAAATGCGCCTGATGGGCAGCATTCTCGACAAACTGGTCAACATGGGCGCCTTGGCCCTCATCATTCTTTTTCAGGAGGAAATACGCCACTTCTTCTCGACCATCGGCTCGCGCCGCAGCACCAATCTCATCCTGCGCCTGGTCACGGGGAAAAAGCGCGAGACCGCCCGCCGCGAAGACATCATGCCCATCGTCATGGCCTGCATGAGCATGAGCAAGCAAAAGGTGGGCGCGCTCATCGTTATCGAGAGAAACGTCGGGCTGAGCGAAATCATCCACTCGGGCGACATCATCAACGCCGACATCAACCAGAGACTCATCGAGAACATCTTCTTCAAGAACAGCCCTCTCCACGACGGCGCAATGGTAATCAGCCACAAACACATCAAAGCCGCCGGCTGCATCCTGCCCGTCTCGCACGACGCCGACATACCCAAGGCCCTCGGCCTGCGCCACCGCGCCGCGTTGGGCATCTCGCAAAAGACCGACTGCCTCGCCATCATCGTATCGGAAGAAACGGGCGGCATCTCCATTGCCCGCGACGGGCAGTTTCACCTACGCCTCTCGCCCGAAGAGCTCGAACGCAGCCTGACGGAAGCCTGGGAGTAGCCCGCGCGCCCTTTCAGCGGGCAGATTTGCCCGTTTAAGCAAAAACATTTATCTTTGCAGGGCAAAGCACCACCCGGATTAGAACAAAAACTGCAATCGGCCCCAGGCCGGGAACGTAAGAATGAAACGACTGAAAAAGATACGCCTGCACCGCGAAGGCACAGATACGCTGCTCATCGTGCTCGTCTTCCTGCTGGCAGCCAATGCCGTCGTCTATTATGTCGCCGGGGAGCGCTGGCCCGCCGTCTTCTACACGCTGCTGCTGGCCAGCGCCGTCTTCTACGCCATCATTGTCAACTTTTTCCGCTGCCCCATCCGTCTGTTCAACGGCCAGACGGAAAACGTCGTGCTCGCCGCGGCCGACGGCAAGGTGGTGGTGGTCGAGGAAGTGGACGAGAACGAATATTTCCACGACCGGCGCCTGATGATTTCCATCTTCATGTCGCTCACGAACGTCCACGCCAACTGGTTTCCCGTGGACGGACACGTCAAGCTGGTGGAGCACCACAGCGGCAACTTCCACAAAGCATGGCTGCCCAAGGCCAGCTCCGAAAACGAACGCTCCACCATCGTCATAGAAACGCCCGCCGGGCAGGAAATCCTTGTCCGCCAGATTGCAGGCGCCGTGGCCCGGCGCATAGTGACCTATGCCCGCCCCGACGACGAATGCTACATCGACGAGCACCTCGGCTTCATCAAGTTTGGCTCGCGGGTCGACGTGTTTCTGCCGCTGGGCAGCACGCCCCTCGTGCGCGTGGGCCAGAAAGCCGTGGGCAACCAGACCATCGTGGCACGTCTAAATCCACAGGCATGAGCTTGAAAAAACAATTTCCACAAATCATCACCAGCTGCAACCTCCTCTGCGGATGCGTTGCAGCTGTTTTTGCGTTGCATGGCAACTATCCCCTGGCGCTGGCGTTCATCGTCGGCGGCGCCGTGTTCGACTTTTTCGACGGATTGGCCGCA
>ENA-OOXJ01001381-OOXJ01001381.1-human-gut-metagenome-genome-assembly--contig:-NODE-1381-length-15602-cov-1.893870_pt1 | contig 15602 bp, 10 predicted proteins | sample MGYA00241587_ERZ501343 | MGnify/ENA primary metagenome ERZ501343 (study PRJEB25962, sample SAMEA2042918) | human gut metagenome | biome: human gut; feature: human-associated habitat; material: faeces... | reverse complement strand
CATTGTTGCTTGTGAGACGCAAGATTTTGCGTCTCTACTTAGGTTTGCAGCGTATACAGTCATGTAGTTTCCCAGCAATAACGACAATGGCGTCAGCCGGTAGAGACGCAAGATTTTGCGTCTCCCGAGCAAAAAGTGCGGCAACGACAGGCGTATCATCATCTCAATAAATGGAGCATGGCTGCTTGTGAGACGCAAGATTTTGCGTCTCTACTTTGGAATCATGCGGTGTCGTCGGGTATTGTGCCGTGACGGAGTATCGTTGATGTGATGCTGTATGCAATAGTGTTATTCAGGTCATTATATTCCATACGAACCGCAATTATATCCACTCTGAATCATCATTATATCCACTCTGAGTTATAAATCCATTCTTTCTGATGTATAAATATACACTTTACGCAGTAAAAATTTTTGACAGAATAAAATTGCGAAACAGGGAAACGGACGTGTGTCGCAGCCTTAAAATATGAATGGAAAAAGCGGTGGCAGCCGTTCTTTGCGGGTGTTTTGTAGGGTAGGGATGTGGATATTAATGAGGAAAACGGCTTTTGTTGTTGTGCGGAACGGGCTTTGTTATGGTGCGGAACATGCTGTGTGACGTCACGAAACGTACCGTTTCGCGGTGCGAAAAAGCCCGTTCCGCGTCACAGTGAAACTCTTCCCGATGAATAAAAACGGTCAATTGGCTGACTGTCAGATACTTGTATGAAACCGTCAAAACTGCCGTATTTGCCATCCATATCGCTTCCGGCTGGAAATAAGCCATTCTCAGCGGGTTGACAGAACATGATGTGTATGTTTATGCGACAGCCATTGCATAAACATGCGTTTTTGGCGGCTGTCGGTTCATTGACACTTAACGGTCATCCGGCTTCATCCGTGTCCCGTGCCGGTATCTGGCAGACGTGCTCCAGATTTTGTCTGAGATGTGGCGCGCCGCATACGACAAGGGCTCGAAACAGGATGACGGCAGCAGTGAGAAATAGGTAGGAAAAGCCTGTAAATAAGGTGAAAGACGGTTATGACACACTGATGTCCGGTCCGTAATTCAGTCGGCGGTGTGTTCCGCAGAGTGTCATAATGCCGTGCTGATAATGGCTTCAGCCGGTCGCACGCTCTTACGCCTGTAATGAAAAACGCCTTGCCCGATGCTAAGACAGCATCTTGCAAGGCGTAGGCCTTCAGTCAGCCGGCATGTGTCAGAAGCCGTAAATCTCCTTCAGTTTGTTGCCCAGCTGTTCGCCTCTGAGGTCGAGTCCCACAATCTTTCCCTGCGGGTCTACGAGCAGGCTCGACGGTATGGAGCGTATGTTGTAAGTCTTTGCCGCGATGGAGTTCCATCCCTGCAGGTCGGAGAGGTTGGTCCACGTCATGCCGAGGTCTGCCATTCCCTTCTTCCATGCGTCCTCCTTGTTGTCGAACGAAAGTCCCACAATCTCGAAACCTTTGGGATGATACTTCTCATAGTTGGCTTTCACGTTGGGCATCTCCGCACGGCACGGTCCGCACCAGCTTGCCCAGAAGTCTATCAGGACATAGTTTCCCTTGCCGCAATATTCGCTCAGCTTGTGCGTCTTTCCGTCAGTTCCCTTCATCTCGAGGTCCTTGAACTGCGTTCCGATGATAGCCATCTTCTTCTCGAGCTCAGCCATGTATGCCTTCGCGTGTGCCGCCATTGGGTGTTTGGTGTAGGCATATTCCGGATTGAGCAGTTCTTTGAGCTCAGGCAGTTCACAGTCGTACACTATGTTGTTGATGAACGCTGCCGGGATGATGTTGTCGGTGTTCTCGCGCACTATCTTCTTTGTGAGTGCTGTTGACCGTTCCATTATAGGATTCAGGTATTTGTTTGTCAGCTCATCGGCGAGAGCCTTCAGCTCGGCTTCCGACTTGCCGCTCTTCTGCGCCTCGTTGAATTGCTCCACGTATTTTCTTGCCTCGCTGTTGATGGCATCGAGCTGGCGGTCGTATGCGTTGAGCTTGTTGTTGAGCTCAGAGCCTTTGAGCGTCATTGTGGCAAGGTCCGCGCTCAGCGGCTTTCCGTCGTTTATGAAGACGATGTAGCTTGACTTTCCTTTTCCTGCGATGCCGAGGAATGCGTCCTTCTTGTCGGTTCCCTTTATCTCGAACGCTCCGTTTTTCGTCTCCGTACTGTCTTTCACGCCCTTCATGAGGTCTATTATGTATACCTTGGCGATGTCTGCCGGGCATGTGCCTTTTATGTCGTAGGCTGTGTCTCCGCCGCCTGTCTGTGCCATGAGCGGCATGCTGCATAGCGCGAGTGCGGCTGTGATGATGGTATTCTTCATAATGATTATAATTTAAAATAATAAAAATTAACCGGTCGCAAATATATATATTTTATTCCGTAATGCGGTAATTAATCAATTAAAAATATGTAACTTTGCCGTTGAATTTGTATTCAGAGTGCTTGACAAACCTCTTAAAAAACAAGAATATGGACATAAACAGGAAGACTGTGAGTGTGCTGTTCATGCTTTTCAGCACGCTCTTCTGCGTTTGTCTTATTACGGCAAACGTGCTTGAGACAAAGCAGATATCCTTCGGACCGGTAAACATCACAGGCGGCTTGCTCGTGTTTCCCGTGTCTTACATCATAAACGACTGCGTGTGTGAGGTGTGGGGATATGCCAAGGCGCGGCTGCTCATATGGCTGGGCTTTGCCATGAACTTCATGTTCGTGATGTTCGGCGCGCTTGCCGACGCCATTCCCGGCGCGCCCTACTGGGACAACGACGCCGGATTCCACGCCGTGTTCGGTCTTGCTCCGCGCATCGCGGCGGCTTCGTTCGTGGCGTTTCTTGTCGGTTCGTTCATCAACGCATACGTCATGAGCCGCATGAAGGTGGCTCACGGAGGGCGTCATTTCTCGCTGCGCGCGGTGCTCAGCACGGTGTTCGGTGAGACTGCCGACTCGCTGATATTCTTTCCGCTCGCCCTCTCCGGAGTGGTGCCGTTGGCTGAGATGCCGTCGCTCATCATCTCGCAGGTGGTGCTCAAGACACTTTACGAGATAATGGTGCTGCCCGTCACGGTGAGGGTGGTGGGCATGACGAAGGCACACGAGCACACCGATGTTTATGACGAAGGAATCAACTACAGTGTATGGAGGATATTCAACATATGAGCAACAACAGTGAAAACAGAAAGGACGAGGGACTGAAGTCTCTCGGAGCGAAGACAAGATATGCCGACGACTATGCGCCGGAAGTGCTGGAGACGTTTGCCAACAAGCACCCGGACAACGACTATTGGGTGAGGTTCAACTGCCCGGAGTTCACGTCGCTGTGCCCAATAACGGGTCAGCCCGACTTCGCCGAGATACGCATCGCCTACATACCCGGCGTGAGGATGGTGGAGAGCAAGAGCCTGAAGCTCTATCTCTTCAGCTTCCGCAATCACGGGGACTTCCATGAGGACTGCGTGAACATCATCATGAAAGACCTCATCAGACTCATGGATCCAAAATACATAGAGGTGACCGGACTGTTCACTCCGCGCGGAGGCATAAGCATCTATCCCTATGCCAACTACGGACGCAAGGGCACCAGATATGAGAGGCTTGCCGAACAGCGGCTTTTCATGCACGATATGGACGGATGGCAAGCCGCCCATGTCTGAGGCAAGGCAATGATACATAACAGCTGACGTATGGTAAAGATATTCCGGAGATATGTTCTCATTGGCATGGCTGCGGTGATGCTGCTGTGCCAGGGCAGTGCGCTCGCTTCCGACGGCAGCCACCGCAAGAAGGTGGCTGTGGTGCTGTCGGGAGGCGGTGCCAAGGGCATGGCGCACATAGGTGCGCTGCGCGTGATAGAGAAAGCGGGCATACCGATAGACATCATCACCGGAACATCGATGGGAGCGATAGTCGGCGGACTCTACGCCATAGGCTACGACGCCCACAGGCTCGACTCTATGGTGAGCGTGCAGGACTGGTCGTTTCTGCTCACCGACAAGCTGGAGGCTCACAGTCCGCTGCTCGACAACCGCGAGAGGCAGAACACCTATTTCCTGTCGAAGACGTTCATGCTCGACAGAAACAGGATATCAAAGAAGTCGGGCGGAATGATTGAGGGCAGGAATCTTGAGAAGCTGTTCGACAGGCTCACCGCCGGCTATCACGATTCCATTGACTTCAACCGGCTGCCCATTCCTTTCGCGTGTGTGGCGACAGACATCGTGGACAATTCCGAATACGTGATGCGCGGCGGCGTGCTGTCTGAGGCGATGCGCTCGAGCATGGCTATACCGGGAGTGTTCTCGCCGGTGAGGAAAGACAGCATGGTGCTTGTGGACGGCGGACTGCGCAACAATTTCCCTGTCGACATAGCCAGACAGATGGGCGCGGACGTGGTGATAGGGGTGACGGTGCAGGAAGACCTGAAGGAGGCATACGACCTGAAGAGTACGTCGGACGTGCTGCTTCAGATTGTCAACATAAACTGTAAGAACAAGTATGACGAGAATCTGGCTATGACAGACGTGCCCGTATGTGTCAACACAAAAGGATACTCGTCAGCCAGCTTCACCGCCGCCGCCATCGACACGCTGATGAGACGGGGCGAGGAGGCGGCAATGAGACAGTGGGACAGGCTCATGGAGGTGAAGAAGGAAATAGGGATAGACAGCACATTCGTGCCCGGGAGACCAAGTCTCCATCCCGCAGCGATGCTTCCCGACACGTTGTCTGGCACACAGACTGTGAGACGGGAGGGGAGGCTCATGGCAGGACTGGGGGTGCGCTTCGACACCGAAGAGATTGTGGCACTGCAGATAAACGGTTCGCTTACGCCCTCCGGCTCACCTCTGACGACCGAACTCACGCTGCGGCTTGGCAAGCGCATAATGGGCCGTGCCGACTTTATCTACGACCCGATAAAGGCGGGACGCATGCGGCTGTCGTACATCTTCCGCCACGACGACCTCAACCTTTATTATAAAGGTGACCGCGATTTCAACATAACATACAACAGACACTCGGCAATACTGTCGCCTTTCAATTTCAACATACGCAACTTCAGTCTCGACATCGGCATGCGATGGGATTATTACGACTACACCACCATGCTGTCGAACGTCGAGAACGAGCAGGTGGAAACCGTGGTGGACGGAGGTCATTTCATATCTTATTATGCTGGAGTGAGATATAATTCCGAGAACAAATGGCATTTCCCCACACGCGGCTCACGCTTCAACGCCACCTACAGCTACAACACCGACAACTTCGTGGGTTATGGCGGCTCGCGCGGATACAGCATACTGAGCGCGTCATGGCGCACGGCTCTGCCTCTTACGAGACGCTTCACACTGCAGCCTATGCTGTACGGACGCATGCTCTTCGGAGGCACCATACCGCTTTGCAGTGCCAACATCATAGGCGGAGACAGATTCGGCAGTTATGTGGAACAGCAGATGCCGTTTGCCGGAATGGGGCATGCCGAGCATATAGACAACCAGTTCGTGGCGATGCAGCTGTCCGCATACCAGCGCATAGCCACCAATAACTATGTGCTGTTAAAGCTTGCCGCGGCGTGCATATCGCACAAACCGGCAGCCCTGTTGCGCGAGCCTCTCACGGCGGGATGCCAGCTTGCCTATTACTACAACAGCATGTTCGGACCGCTCGGAGGCTCTCTGGGATGGTCCAACCGCACGCGAGGCGTTTATTTCTACATCAATCTGGGATTCGGATTCTGATGTGCCGCCGCCTTTTCTGGTGTCGGGAGCGCTCCTCCCGAGGGAATATGACATAATCGGAAAGTAGTCAAAATAAGTAAAAAAAGCGCATATGCTCGCTTATTTGGAATTTTTTGTCTATTTTTGCATGTTTGAAATAGAGAACGAAGTTAAAAATCAGAAACATACAATATATGAAAAAGAAAATCCAGTTCAGTCTCTTATACCGGGACATGTGGCAGTCTTCCGGGAAGTTCCAGCCGCGTAAAGACCAGTTGGAGCGCATAGCTCCGGTAATCATCGATATGGGATGCTTTGCCCGTGTCGAGACAAACGGCGGTGCCTTCGAGCAGGTCAATCTTCTCGCAGGCGAGAATCCGAATGATGCAGTGAGGGCTTTCTGCAAGCCGTTCAATGAGGTCGGCATCAAGACTCACATGCTCGACCGCGGTCTGAACGCGCTTCGCATGTACACAGTACCTGACGATGTGCGCCAGCTTATGTATAAGGTGAAGCACGCGCAGGGTGTGGATATCACCCGCATATTCTGCGGACTGAACGACGTGAGAAACATTATCCCGAGCATCAAATGGGCAGCAGAGGCAGGCATGACGCCGCAGGCTACTCTCTGTATCACCAATTCTCCGGTTCACACCGTTGAATACTATTGCGACATAGCCGACAAGGTGATTGCCGCCGGAGCAAAGGAAGTGTGCCTGAAGGACATGGCTGGAATAGGACAGCCGGCGATGTTGGGACAGCTTACGAAGGCTATCAAGGACAAGCATCCTGATATCATCATCGAGTATCACGGCCATTCCGGACCGGGACTTTCAATGGCTTCCATCCTTGAAGTGTGCAAGAACGGTGCCGACATCATCGATACCGCTATGGAGCCGCTGTCATGGGGTAAGGTTCATCCGGACATCATCTCAGTCCAGAGCATGCTGAAGAACGAGGGATTCGACGTTCCTGAAATCAACATGAACGCTTACATGAAAGCCCGCTCGCTCACTCAGGAGTTCATAGACGAATGGCTCGGCTATTTCATCAACCCGCAGAACAAGGTCATGTCTTCACTTCTGCTCGGATGCGGACTGCCCGGCGGAATGATGGGAAGCATGATGGCGGATCTTGGAGGAATACGTTCCACCATCAACAACATACGTAAGAAGAAAGGCGAGGAGGAACTCTCTATGGACGATATGCTCGTCAAACTGTTCGATGAGGTGGCTTATGTATGGCCGCGCGTGGGATATCCGCCACTCGTGACACCGTTCTCACAGTATGTGAAGAACATCGCTCTCATGAACCTTCTTACTCTCGAGCAGGGCAAGGGACGCTTTGTCATGATGGACGACGCAATGTGGGGCATGATTCTCGGTAAGAGCGGAAAGATTCCCGGAACCATTGATCCGGAGCTGGTTGAGCTTGCCAAGGCGCAGGGACGTGAGTTTACGGACGCCGACCCGCACACGCTCATTCCTAACAACCTTGACGAATTCAAGAAGGAAATGGACGAGAACGGATGGGACTACGGCAAGGACGACGAGGAACTGTTCGAACTTGCGATGCATCCGGAGCAGTACCGCAACTACAAGAGCGGTCAGGCTAAGAAGAATTTCCTTGCAGACCTGCAGAAGGCAAAGGACGCCAAGCTCGGCAGCCAGCTCACTCCGGAACAGCTCTCGGCATTCAAGCATGCGAAGGCTGACGCCGTTGTGGCTCCTGTGAGAGGACAGGTGTTCTGGGAGTTCAACGGAGAAGGCGAGTGCGCACCGTCCGTAGAGCCTTACATAGGAAAGGAATATAAGGAGGGAGACGTGTTCTGCTACATCCAGGCTCCGTGGGGCGAATTCGTCGAAGTGCCTGCCGCTATGGGCGGAAAACTTGTGGAGATAGGCGCGAAACAGGGCTCGAAGATAAACAAGGGCGACGTGGTTGCCTATATCGAGCGTGCTCACGAGTAAAACATGTTTCATGGATTGGAAAACCATAATAGACAAGTATTATCCCCGTGAAGGCAGACTCAGGGAAATACTTTTAACACATAGTCAATCTGTAACGCATCGTGCGTTACAGATTGTTTCTTTACATCCGGAGCTGAAGCTCGACCGCGACTTCATTGCCGAGGCGGCAATGCTGCACGACATAGGCATAATACGCTGCGACGCGCCTGACATCTGCTGTTTCGGAGACGAGCCTTACATCCGTCATGGCATTCTCGGGGCAGCGATGCTCCGTGCGGAAGGCTTTCCGAGACACGCGAGGGTGTGCGAGCGTCACACCGGAGCGGGACTGTCGTCAGAGGAGATATGCGCGCGCAACCTGCCTCTTCCGCACACCGATTTCCTTCCCGAAACACTTGAGGAACAGGTGATATGCTATGCCGACAAGTTCTATTCCAAGTCGCATCTTGAGCGCGAGAAGACGATAGCACAGGCAGAGAAAAGCATCTCCGCATTCGGAGAGGCAGGACTTGCACGTTTCCGACGTTGGGTGGAAATGTTCGAATAACGTTAAAATAACGAAATAACACGCATGTTCTTTATATATTACGTAACTTTGCAGGTTGAATGAGGACAAAGTCAATCATAGCCCTTCTGCTTTTTGCCATCATGTTTGTGATGGCAGATACGAATATACCAATCTTTCAGAACAGGAAGGAAAAGGCTCCGGTGGTAAGCGATTCGGTGGTGCAAAGCGATTCTATCATGCGTGATTCGTTGGGCAATGTCGTTGTGGATACCACCAGAATGGACTCGCTCGAGCTTGCCATCTATCATCACAACAAGGCAATCGATGACTCGATAAGGCTCGACTCGCTCAACAGGCAGAAGTCTGAGGGCATCAACTCGCCCGTGCAGTACAGTGCCGATGATTCGCTTGTGTATGACGCGACGTCCAAAACGGCTTATCTGTACGGACAATCAAATGTCAAATACGAGAACATGGACCTCGCCAGCGAGAAGATTTACATGAACCTCGACAGCAGTCTTGTGCATGCCACAGGTGTGCGCGATACGACTGATACGACCGGACTTAAGCTCACGGGAACACCGGTCTTCACCATGGGAGCGGATTCTTACGAGAGCGATACTATGGCTTTCAACTTCAAGACGAAGAAAGGTCTTATAAGCAACGTGTACACTGAACAGCAGGACGGATTCCTTCGCAGCGAGCTGTCGAAGCGCAGTGCCAACGGTGATGTGTATCTTCAGCACGGCCGTTACACGACTTGCGATGCCCCGCATCCTGATTTCTACATCGCGTTGTCGCGTGCCAAGGTGCGTCCCGGGAAGGATGTGACGTTCGGACCAGCCTATCTTGTGGTGGCAGACGTACCGCTTCCGCTTGCCATACCTTACGGTTTCTTTCCTTTTACCAAGAGTTATTCGAGCGGATTCATCATGCCTACGTACGGAGATGAGAGCGACCGGGGATTCTATCTGCGCGATGGCGGCTACTATTTTGCCATGGGCGACAAGTGGGACCTTAAACTTCTGGGAGAGATTTACACCAAAGGCTCATGGGGAGTCTCTGCCGCGAGCAACTACAACAACCGCTACAAGTACAGCGGAAGCTTCTTTTTCAGCTATCAGGACACCCGTACGGGAGAAAAAGGAATGCCGGACTACGGACGGCAGGAGAGTTTCAAGATACAGTGGAACCACCGTCAGGACGCCAAGTCGAACCCTTTCAGCTCGCTCTCCGCGAGTGTCAACTTCGCCACATCGAGCTATGAGCGCAACAATCTCAGCAGTCTTTACAATCCGCAGACGCTCACACAGTCTACCAGAACGTCGTCGGTGAGCTGGAGCACAACGTTCTCAAGCATCGGACTTTCTTTAAGTTCCACAGCCAACCTGTCGCAGAACATGGTAGACTCGACAATAGCCGTGACGCTGCCCGACCTGAACATATCGCTCAGCCGGTTCTATCCGTTCAAGCGCAAGAACGCCGTGGGCAAGGAACGATGGTATGAGAAGATATCGATGAGCTACACCGGACAGCTCTCCAACTCCATTAATACGAAGGAAGACATGATAATGAAGTCGAACCTTATAAAGGACTGGCGCAACGGCTTCAACCATTCAATACCCATCAGCGGCAATTTCACGCTGTTCAATTATCTCAATGTCACTCCGTCGTTCAGCTTCACCGACCGCATGTACACCAACAAGATAATGCGCTCATGGGACATGGAGCGACAGACAGAGGTGGCAGATACCACATACGGATTCTATAATGTGTATAACTGGAATCTCAGTGTCGGACTGTCAACGAAGCTTTACGGTTTCTGGGTTCCTAACCGCAAGATATTCGGAGACAAGATTCAGGCTATACGCCACGTCATCACTCCGTCGGTAAGTTTCAGTTATGCGCCGGACTTCGGAGCCTCGCGCTACGGTTATTGGGAAACCTATCAGAAGACCGATGCGGACGGAAATGTGTCGCTTGTGGAGTATTCACCGTTCAGCAACGGGCTCTACGGTGTGCCGGGAAAGGGTAAGACGGGAAGCGTCACGTTTGATGTCTCCAACAACATAGAGATGAAAATAAAGTCGGACAAGGACTCCACCGGCATGAAGAAGATAAGCATCATCGACGAGCTTGGCGCAAACCTGCGCTACAATATGGCGGCGAAGGTGCAGCCGTGGAGCGACCTTACCATGCGCATAAGGCTCAAATGGTGGAAAAACTACACCTTCAACATGACCGCCGTATTTGCCACATACGCCTATGAGCTCGACGCCAACGGCAGACCGTATGTTGGAAACCATACGGAGTGGAGCAAGGGACGGTTTGGCCGTTTCCGCGGAACGTCACAGAACATATCGTTCACACTCACACCGGAAAAGCTTAAGAAGTGGTTCGGCGGAGGCGATGACGAAGATGACGAACAGGACGAGGAGAAAGAAGGAATAGACACCGACATTGAGAGCAACGTCGATGACGACATGATAGAAGGGCAGCGCGGGGCTAAAAAGAAATCGGGCGGCGGCAAGGCACTTACCGATGAGGACGGCTACATGAAGTTCTCCATGCCATGGTCGCTCACCTTCGGCTATGGTATAACAATGAGCGAGAACACAGCCGGAAAGTTCAACACCAAGAGCATGCGCTACCCTTACAAGTTCACGCAGACGCTCAACTGCAGCGGCAACATACGCATCAGCGACGGATGGAACATCAGTTTCTCCAGCGGTTACGACTTCGAGCGCAAGGACATATCAATGACAACGGCGTCGCTCCAGCGCGACCTCCACTGCTTCAACATGAGCTGTTCGGTGGTTCTTGCGCCTTACACGAGCTACAACTTCACGTTCCGCTGCAACGCCGCGACGCTCACCGACGCGCTCAAATACGACAAGCGCAGCGGTTACAGCAACGCAGTGCAGTGGTATTAACCCCGATAGGTCATTAGAACGCATATATTTGAATAAATCTTTATTCCACATTCTCTCTGGTCTGCTTATGCGTTTCTGTCGGCGTCTTACTTACCGTTCCGTCCCGGCATAGCCCGCTTCGCCTCGTCGAAACGGTAAGCAATCCACTCGACATTAACGCATAATCAGACCGGAGTATAAAGTCCGATTCGGAATTAAGGCACTACCTATAAATCATATGATGCAAAAAGCCCCACCTGAAGAGGTGAGGCTTTATTGTTATGAGGCTGGGGCTTATGGCTGCTGTTGTCTGTCTGCGACGGCGGTATGGTTCTGTTTGACCACTGCCTCGAGGTCGGTAGCCTCGCCAACGATCCATACTATGTCGTCGGGACGGAATCTGTAGGAAGCGTTCACAGCCGAAAGATTCTCCTTTCCTTCCTCTATTCCTACCACCATGCAGTTGTATTTGTCTCTTATGCCACTCTCTCCGAGCGTTCTGCCGCTGAATCTTCCGTTCTTGTCTATCACAATCTGCCTGAGGTGCATCTCCCTTTTTTCCACGTCAGGGTCAGCCTCCGTCACGTTGCCGCTCACCGCTTTGCTGAACGCTGTGAGCTGTTCGTCGCTTCCAATCACCTGCAGCCGGTCGCCGGGAAACACCTTGTCGTCTCCTCCCGGGATGTTTATGCGTCTGTGTCCGCGCAGGATGCTGCTCACGTGCACACCGTAAAGGTTGCTCAGTCCGAGCTCGCGCAGCGATTTGCCAGCCCATGCCGTGTCGGCTGGCACGTCGATGTCGCTTATGTGCACGTCCCTGTCGAGCAGTCTTCCCTCATACAGCGGCTTTCTCATTCCGAGCACCTGTGCCTCTATCTCGCGCGACCTGAGATTCTGCACGAACATCTTCTCCATCCTTATGCTCCGCTTCTTCAGCCTTCTCGACACCACCATGAGCATCACCATTGCCGTTGCCAGGCTTATCATCAGGGCGTTGGTGAAGCGCGACAGATAGTTGCATATATAGAAAAGGAAGGCTATCGCTATGACGGCTCTCACGAGAATGGTGAATATGAGGGGGAATCTGTTCATACGGTTCTCATGCCACAGAGCCACGAACTCCTTGCTGTGGTTCTTCTTCATTATCATAGCCCTGAGGAAAGGCGATATGACGAACACCGTCAGCAAACCGCAGATGCCGTTCGCCCACCAGTGCATGCCGGGCATGACCTTTCTTATGAACGGCAGGAAAAACGTGAACATAAGCACTATGCACGCCGTGGACAGGATGGAATAGACAAGTGTGTTGAATGTCATCTGCGTGATGAGTCTCTTCCATTTGCTCTCCTGTGCTGGCGCGTTGTTCATGGATATGTTGTTGAGAGTGTTTATCAGGTTTTCAGGCAGATGGCGTTCCACGTAGCCATAGCACGGCACCGACAGCTTTATCATGTAAGGAGTGAGGAACGTGGTTATGACCGACACCGCCACAACCACAGGATACAGAAAGTGCCCTGTCACTCCGAGCGAGAGTCCAAGAGAGGCTATGATGAACGAGAACTCGCCTATCTGCGCCATGGAGAATCCGCAACGCATAGCCGACTTGAGCGACTGTCCGCCGAGCATGAACCCGAGTGTGCCGAAGACAGCCTGCCCAACGAGTATAGTTATGACAAGCACCACTATCGGGAGGGCATACTCCACGAGTATCGCGGGGTCGACAAGCATGCCCACCGACACGAAGAATATCGCGCCGAAGAGATCCTTCACCGGTGAGACAAGCCGCTCTATCTTGTCCGCCTCGATGGTCTCCGATATGATGGAACCCATCACGAACGCTCCGAAAGCGCTGCTGAAGCCCACCTTTGTGGACAGCACAGCCATCAGACAGCACAGCCCGAGCGACACGATGAGGAGCGTCTCGTCGTTGACGAGCCTGCGCACCGACCTCAGGAACAGCGGCACCAAGGCTATGCCCACCACAAACCAGAGGATGAGGAAGAACACTATCTTGGCTATGCTGCCCACCATCTGTTCTCCGTCGGCGCCGCTCCCGACGGCTATAGCCGACAGCATCACCATCATGACAATAGCCAGTATGTCCTCGAGAATGAGCACGCTCATCACCGAACCGGTGAATTTCTGCTGCCTTAGACCCATGTCGTTGAATGCCTTATATATTATTGTGGTGGAGCTCATTGCCAGCATTCCGCCGAGGAAGATGCAGTCCATGCGTTTCCATCCGAACGAGTGCCCCACGATGATGCCCAGCGTCATCATGCAGAAGATAATGGTGCACGTGGAGATGACGGGCGACGCGCCCATCTTCATTATCTTCTTGAACGAGAAGTCGAGCCCGAGGGAGAAGAGCAGGAACATCACTCCGATGTCCGCCCACGTGCCTACGCTCGAACTGTCGATGACCGACATGGTGTACGGCATGTGCGGACTGACGATGAATCCCGCCACCACATAGCCGAGCACGAGCGGCTGTCTGAGTTTCTTGAACAGTATTGTGACCGCGCCTGCCACTATAAGTATCAGCGCGAGGTCGGATATGAAATTAGGTGTCTCTGCCATTGTTGTTCCCTGATAAGTGTCTGTATATGCACCGGCGGACAGTCGTAGCGGATGTCCATGCGCCGTGCCTTGTGTCTCTCATGCAGTGGCTCAGTCGTTATACTGTGCCGTGAGCTCGCATATCCTCACTATCACCTGCATGGCTTTTTCCATCACCTGTATGCTCACAAACTCATACGGACCGTGGAAGTTCACTCCGCCTGCAAAGATGTTGGGGCAGGGCAGTCCCTTGAACGACAGCTGCGCGCCGTCGGTGCCTCCGCGTATCGGCTCCACCTTCGGCGGCACGCCGCAGTCCTGCATGGCTTTCAGCACGATGTCTATGACATGCATGTTGTGGTCTATCTTCTCCTTCATGTTGTAGTACTGGTCCTTCAGCTCTGCCGTCACCGTTCCGTTGCCGTACTTGTCGTTCATGCGCCTCACGCAGTCCTCGATGAAGTCCTTGCGGTCCTCAAAACGCTCGCGGTCGTGGTCGCGTATGATGTAATGTAGCGTAGCGTTCTCTATGTTTGCCTGTATGCCCAGAAGGTGGTAGAAGCCCTCATAAGCCTCTGTGGTCTCAGGAGTCTCGTCCTCCGGCAGCATCGTCGCGAACTCCGCCGCCAGCCTGTTGGCGTTCACCATCTTGTCCTTCGCATAGCCCGGGTGCACGCTTATGCCCTTTATGTGTATCTTAGCCGACGCGGCGTTGAAGTTCTCGTACTCCAGGTTTCCGAGGTCTCCGCCGTCCATGGTGTATGCCCATTCGCATCCGAATTTCTCCACATCGAAGTGGTGGGCGCCCATTCCGATTTCCTCATCGGGGTTGAATCCCACACGGATGTCGCCGTGCTCTATCTCGTCATGGTCGCGCAGCCAGCACATGGCTTGCACTATCTCGGCTATTCCCGCCTTGTCGTCAGCCCCCAGCAGGGTGTAGCCGTCGGTCACGATGATGTCCTCGCCCTTATGCTGAAGCAGTTCCGGGAATTTCGCCGGTGAGGAAATGATGCCTTCAGACAGCACAATGTCGCCTCCGTCGTAGTTTCTTATGATACGCGGATTGACGTTCTTGCCGCTGCAGTCGGGGCTTGTGTCATAGTGGGAGATGAATCCTATTGTCGGTATATTCTTCTTGGAGTTCGACTTCAGAGTAGCGTAGATGTAGCCCTTCTCGTCCATCTCCACATCGCTGAAGCCTTCGTCCTCGAGTTCTTTTTTGAGATATTCGGCAAAAACAAGCTGTTTTGACGTACTTGGCACGCTGTCCGATTCTTCGCTCGACTGCGTGTCGAATCTGGTGTAGTTTAAAAATCGTTCGGTAATGTCCATTTTGTGTTATTGTCTAAAATATGTTTTTTCTTTATATAATGTAAGTTGTAGTCATGCGGTATGGGATAAGGTGGAACTCTGTTTATCCTCCATTCTGTCGCACATTCCTGTCTTTATCTTTCTTTTTGATTGTCCGGTGTGCGTGTTCAGCCTCTGTACGGGCATGCCGTACAAAGTGTGTTTGTATTTGCAAACTTACAAATTATCGTTGTAAAAAACGAAAAAAATGACGAAAAATAACGGTTGCCGGCTTCTCTTTGTCAGTATGTCGGGATGCGGTGGAAGTGCGTTTCCTGCATGTGGCAGGGCATGTCGCTTGTGAAGATGCGGATGCATAAATCGTGCCTTATTCTCCGGTGTAAACAATTATTAACGAAAACTCCGGTGCGGTTTAACACTTTCCGCATCCTTCCGGCATGTCGCAGCAGGTGTGAGTGCCCTGTTTTCTACCCCCATTCATGCCCTCCTGAACTGTCGGAACATGGTCTATGTATGGTTTTTAATGCTCGGAAAATTGCCGTTTCAGCCTTTTCAGCGTTGCCGGAAAGGCTTTTTGGAGATGTGATAATGCCTTATGTTTCCGGGTCGTCGCTCTTTATGTAGTTCTTTATG
>ENA-OOXJ01001376-OOXJ01001376.1-human-gut-metagenome-genome-assembly--contig:-NODE-1376-length-15696-cov-3.196727_pt1 | contig 15696 bp, 12 predicted proteins | sample MGYA00241587_ERZ501343 | MGnify/ENA primary metagenome ERZ501343 (study PRJEB25962, sample SAMEA2042918) | human gut metagenome | biome: human gut; feature: human-associated habitat; material: faeces... | reverse complement strand
CGCAGGCCTGCTCAGCCGTGGCCACGCTGCGCGAAGCCGGCTTTACGAACCTCTCCATCGACCTGATGTACGGCCTTCCCGGCCAGACGGCCGAAAGCTGGCGGCGCGACCTTACCACGGCCCTCAGTTTGCCCGTCGCGCATCTGTCGGCCTATTCGCTGATGTTCGAAAGTGGCACGCGCCTCACGGCCATGCGCGACAAGGGCCTCGTCAGCGAAGCCGACGAAGAGCTGAGCCTCGCCATGTTCCGGGCTTTGGAAGAAGAGGCAGAGCGGGCCGGCTTCGAACACTACGAGATATCCAACTTTGCCAGGCCCGGGCGGCGCTCCCTCCACAACGCATCCTATTGGGACGGCACGCCCTACGTGGGTTTCGGCCCGGCGGCCCACTCGTTCGACGGGGCACGCCGGCGGTGGAACACGTCCGACGTGGCTGCCTACGCCGCATGGCCCGGCCATCCGCCCTGCGCAACGGAGCAGCTGACGCTCCACGACCGCTACGACGAATACGTCATGACGCGGCTGCGCACGTGCGACGGCCTCTGCCCCGACGAAATAGAGCGGCGCTTCGGTTCCGCCTTTTCCCTTCACTTCCGCCGGGCAGCAGCTCCCCATCTGCAAGCCGGGCGCCTTGTGCCGGCGGCAGCAGGCAGCCTGCGCCTCTCGCGCGAGGCTTTGTTCGTCTCCGATGCCGTCATGAGCGACCTCATGTGGCCCGATGAAACGTGACCCCGCCCCTATCTTTTCTGAAAACATCATCAAATAAATACAACAGCATGAAGAAAAAACTGATTTTGACAACGCTGGCAGCCTGCTTCCTGGCCACAACCGTCTGGGGCACGCAGCCGCTGCGCTGCCCCTTCACCGTGAAGCAAGCCGACGGCACGACCCTTACGGTGTCGAAGCGTGGCAACAGCCGTTTCCACTACCTCGTCACCACCGACGGGCTGGCCCTGCTGCCCGACGCCGCCGGCAATCTCTGCTATGCCGAGCTCGCCGGCGACAGCCTGCGCCCCTCGGTCGTCGTAGCTCATGAGGCCGGCGCCCGCACGCCTGCCGAGCAGGCCTTTGCCGCAGCCGGCGCCGTAACGTCGCCCACGGCCTACGCCACGCTCGCGCAAAAAACGGGTACCCCCGCCGCCCTACCCGGCCGCACCGTGCGCGGTGCCGCCTCGACCGACGACGGCCTGGGCAGCTACGGGCAAAGCTCCGGTGCCGTCGTTGCCAGCATCGGTTCGCCCGTCATCCCCGTCATTATGGTCGAATTTCCCGACATGCCCTTCCAGTCCGGCACGACGGAGGAGAAGATAACGCGCCTCTTCAACGAGGCCGGCTATGACGACGAGCCCAATTGCGTGGGCAGCGTGGCCGACTATTTCTCCGACCAGAGCAACGGCCTCTTTACCCCCCGCTTCGAAGTGGTGGCCCGCGTGCAGGCCGCCAACGGCTACGCCCATTATGGCGCCGACGGCACTTACACCACCGACCCCAACGCCGCCGAGCTCATCGAAGAAGCCGTCGAGCTGGCGCGCCAGGCCGGTACCGACTTTTCCAAGTATGCTCAGGACGGCAATGTTCCCCTGGTCACCATCTATTACGCCGGACCGGGCGAGCATTCGGCCTATGAAGAAGGCTGGGAAGACTATCTGTGGGCCCACTACAACGAGCTCGGCGGCGTGAGCGCCGACGGCGTAGGCATCAGCTCCTATTTTATCGGCAACGAACTTCTGCAAAGCTACACTTACGAGAACGGCCAGTATGTTGTGACGGGTAAAAACGTCGACGGCATCGGCGTGTTCTGCCACGAGTTCAGCCACGCGCTCGGCCTGCCCGACTTCTATTCGACCGACAACGTCGACGGCCGCCAGACGCCCGACTACTGGTCCGTTATGGACTACGGCCAATATTGGGCCGACGGCTATGCGCCCATCGGCTACTCGGCCTATGAACGCAGCTTCATGGGCTGGCTCGACGTCAGCGAACTGACAGATCAAGCCGCAGCCTGCCGGCTCTACCCATTTGGCTCCGACGAAGGCCCCACGGCTTACGTGCTGCGTGCTCCAAACGACGAAAAAGAATATTTCCTGCTCGAAAACCGTCAGCCCGGCAGATGGTATCCCGCAGGCCTGGGCCACGGCATGCTCGTCACGCATGTTTATTACAGCTCACGGATGTGGAACATGAATACCGTGAACAACAGTCTGAACCGCCTTCGCTATACCGTCGTACCCGCCGACGGCGAATGGCAGAGCTCGCAGACAATGACCAGCGCCACAGACTTCCGCGGCGACCTCTTCCCGGGCTTTACCTCCAACACCGAGTTTACCGACGACACAACGCCCGCTCCCGACCTGTTCTCAGGCGGCAAGCTCGGCAAACCGCTCTACAACATCGCCGAAAGCGACGAAGGCGTCATATCGTTCAGCTATCTCGACCGCAACGCCACGGGCATCGACGCCCCCACCCTGACGGCAGACGGCGGCCCCGTAACGGTCTATGCCACCGACGGCCGCCGCGTGCTCAGCTCCGAGAGCTGGGAGGCCGCCCGTCGCATGCTGGAGCCGGGAACGTACGTGGTGCGCACCGCTTCGGGCGAAAACCTGAAAGTGTGCGTGCAGTGAACCCGCAACCGACGTTTCACTTAAATATATAATCTGCTTATGAAAAGAACATTTCTGAAAATGGCTCTTACCCTGCTGCTGACGGCCCTGCCGGCCGCTGCGGGAGCCCAATCGCTGCTGGGCGGCCTGCTCAACAAGCTGGGCGGAAATAATGCCTCGGGCGCCATCGGCGAGGCCGTCACGGCCCTGCTCGGCACAAGCGAGGTAAAACAGAGCACCATCGTAGGCACATGGACTTACGACGGGCCGGCCATCGTTTTCGAGTCGGAAAACATTGCCAACAAGCTGGGCGGCAAGCTCCTTTCGTCGAAAGGCGAGGACATGCTGTCGACGCAGCTGGAAAAAATCGGCATGAAGCCCGGCGCCGTGAAGATTACCTTCAATGCCGACAGCACCTACACCTGCCAGCTCGGTTCCAAAACCACACGCGGCACATACGAGGTGAAGGACGCGACGCTCTCGCTGAAGAAGCTGAACTTCACGACGCTGAAAACCAATGCAAAAGTGAGCGGCAGCGAATTGCAGCTTGCCGTCGAGGCCGACAAAATCCTGACGCTGGTCTCCTCGCTCGGCAACATCTCGGGCAGCAACTCGATGCTCTCCACCGTCACCAACTTCATGAAAGGATACGACGGCATGCAGGTGGGCGTGAAGTTTAAGAAAGAATAAGAAACGGCCTGCCCCGTTTCGTCCGTCGCGCTGCGGCGGAGGCGCAAAAAGGAGCGGCCTGCATATCTCGGTATGCAGGCCGCTCCTTTCATTATGCAGCCGTCAGCGCGCAGCGGTCAGGCCAGATGCAGCAACAGTTCGCTCAGCGTGGGATGGGCATGGACGACGTCGCGCAAGCGGCCGGCCGGAACGCCCAGGTTCATCATGACAACGACCTCGTGAATGAGGTCGGAGGCATGTGCGCCCAGGATGTGTGCCCCCAGGATGCGGTCGTTCTCGTCTGTCAAGAGCTTCACCAGTCCCTCGTCGGCGTTCATGGCGAGCGCCTTTCCGTTGGCCCTGTAAAAACTCTTCAACACGCGACAGGCGATGCCCCGCTCCTTGCATGTTTCCTCTGTGAAGCCCACCATGGCCACCTCGGGTGAGGTGAATACGGCGGCGGGAACGATGTCGAGGCGGATGGCATCCTGCTCCCCGCGTATGTGGTGGAGCACGTGCAGGGCCTGGAACGTGGCCGCGTGGGCCAGCTGGCACAGGCCGTTGACGTCGCCCACGGCATATACGCCGGGCACGTTCGTCTGGTAATGCTCGTCGACGGTGATGCCCCGCCGCGTATAGGCAATGCCGGCCTCGTCGAGCCCCAGCCCGGCCGTGTTGGCGGCCCGGCCTACGGCCATCAGCACGCAGTCGGCCTCGCACGCGCCCGCCTTGCCTCCCTTGTCGTAAGCCACGCGCAGCTGCCCGTCGTCGTCTCGGGTGATGGCCGTCACGGCGGCCTGCGTCTCAAAACGGATGCCACGTTTCTTCAACGACGTGCGCAGACGCTTGGCTATGTCGCGGTCGAAATTGGGCAAAATCTCCTTGCAAAACTCCACGACGGTCACCTCGCTGCCAAAAGTGTGGAAGATGCCCGCAAATTCAAGCCCGATGACGCCACCGCCCACGACGCAAAGCCGCCGCGGCACTTGCGTTAAATTGAGCAGCTCGCGCGAAGAGACCACGCCGGGGAGATGAGCGCCCTCGATGGGGAGATATTTCGTAACGGAACCCGTGGCAATCATAATGTTGGAGGCCTCAAACTGCTCACTGCTCTCCTCTACGGCCACGACGTGAGGCCCCACAAAGCGCGCCCGTCCCTGCACGTAGGTGATGCCCGGCGTTTTAAGAAGTCCCTCGACGCCCGAAACGAGCCGGGCCACCACCTCGTCCTTGCGGGCCACGACGGCTGCCATGTCGAGCTGCGCCGGGCCGGTGCTAACGCCGTAGAGGGCGGCGCTGCGCACGTCGTCGAGCACCTCGGCATGACGGCAGAAGCACTTGGTGGGAATGCAGCCCTCGTTCAGGCACGTGCCACCCGGCTTGGCAGCCTCGATGACGACGACCGACATGCCTCCGCGCGCCGCTTCGACGGCAGCCTCGTAACCCGCGGGGCCGGCTCCTATGATGATTAAATCGGCTTTTTGCATTTTTCTTCTTCTATGATAAAAAGGTCTGACTGAAAAAGGCGGAGCACCGCGAGGCGCCCGCCAACGGCAGACGCCCCGCGTGCCCCGCCTTTGCGTTCCTACTGATAATCGTTAAAGGTAAAGCGCGGTTCCTTGACGGCTTTGACGTCGTCGAGCCGGCGCACGGGCGTATGGTGCGGTGCCCCCTTTACGAGCTCGGGGTTCGTGCGTGCCTCCTCGGCTATCGTCTTCATCACCTCGATAAAGGCGTCGAGCGTCTCGCGGCTCTCGGTCTCCGTCGGCTCTATCATCATGGCTTCATGGAAAAGAAGTGGGAAATAGATGGTAGGAGCGTGAAATCCGTAGTCGAGCAAACGCTTTGCCACGTCGAGCGTCGTCACGTGGACGGGGTCGTGGTGGTCGCCGCCGTAGGCTTCGCGCAACCCGTCGAAAACAAACTCGTGCTTGCAAAGGCCGGGGATGGGCAGCTTGTAATAATCCTTCAGCGACTCCTTTACATAGTTGGCGTTCAGGACGGAAAGCTGCCCGGCCATGCGCAGATGCTCGCACCCGAGCGAGAGCAGGTAGGCGTAAGCCCGCAGAAGGATGCCATAGTTGCCGAGGAACGAGGAAATGCTGCCCAGCGCCGTATCGTCGGCCGACAGATAGAAACTGCCGTCGTCGGCCCGCTTTACGCGCGGATTGGGCAGAAACTGTTCCAGTCCGTGGCGGACGCCCACAGGCCCGGCGCCGGGACCGCCGCCGCCGTGGGGCGTGGAAAAGGTTTTGTGCAGGTTGATGTGCATCACGTCGAAGCCCATGTCGCCGGGCCGGCAAACGCCGAGCATCGGGTTCAGATTGGCTCCGTCGTAGTACATCAGGCCGCCACATTCGTGGACAAGGCGCGCTATCTCGGGGATTTCCTTTTCAAAAATGCCCAGCGTGTTGGGGTTCGTCATCATCATGCCCGCCACCGTCTCGTCGAGCAACGGACGCAGGTCGTCAACGTCGACAGTGCCGTCGGGCGTACTTTTCACCTCCACGATCTGCAAGCCGCAAACGGCTGCCGATGCGGGGTTGGTGCCGTGTGCCGAGTCGGGCACAATGATTTTTGTGCGGCGGGCGTCGCCACGGGCCATATGATAGCTGCGAATGACCATAAGCCCCGTCAGTTCGCCGTGGGCACCGGCGTAGGGGTTGAGCGTAAACTCGCTCATGCCGGCTATCTCGGAAAGGATGCGCTGCACGTTGTAGTAAACGTGGAGCGCTCCCTGCACCGTATCGGCGGGCTGGGCGGGGTGAAGCGCCGTAAAGGAGGGGAGCGCCGCCACCTCTTCGTTGATTTTTGGGTTGTACTTCATCGTGCAGCTGCCCAGCGGGTAAAAGCCCGTGTCGACGCCGAAATTGTTGTTGCTCACGTTGGTATAATGGCGCACAACGGTGGGTTCGTCCACCTCGGGCAAGGACAGCGGCGCACGCCGGCGAAGCGCGGTCGGCAGGTCGGCCAGGCTGTGCTGCGGCAGCTCGTTTTTCGGAAGGGAATAGCCGGTACGTCCCGGCCGGGAGAGTTCAAAAATGAGTTTCCCGTAATATTGATTGTTCATGTCTGCTGTTCGTTAAAGGATGGGGTTACAAACTTTGGATGACGTCCACCAGACGGTCCATTTCGTCCTTGGTGCGCTTTTCCGTCACGGCGAAAATGAGAACGTCGTCGCGGCCTTCGGCCTTTACGCCGGCCAGAAATCCCTTTTCGGCGCAGGCTTGCTGCAAGCTGTCGACGTTGCCGTCATACTGCAAAGCAAACTCGTTGACGAACGGCCCGGCGTAGAGCTCGCGGAAACGTCCGGTGGCCAGCAGGCGGTCGTGCAGATAGTGGGCACCGGCATAAGAGAGCTCGCCCACCTCGCGCAAGCCTTGCGGACCGAGCAAAGACAGATAGGCAGCCACGTAAAGACACATGACGCCCTGAGCCGTGCAAATGTTGGAGGTGGCTTTTTCGCGGCGGATGTGCTGCTCGCGGGCCTGCATCGTCAGAACGAAGGCCCGACGGCCGTCGGCATCGGTTGTGCCGCCCACCAGGCGGCCCGGCATCTTGCGGACAAGCGCCCGGCTGGTACAGAGATAGCCGATGTAGGGACCTCCGTAGCTCAACGGGAGGCCAAGCCCTTGCGCCTCGCCGCAGGCAATGTCGGCCCCCCACTCGCCCGGCGTTTTCAAAACGCCCAGCAACGACGCTTCGGCGTTCATAACCAACAGCGCCTTGTGCTCATGGCAAAGATCGGCCACGCCGTCGAAATCTTCTACGATACCATAATAATTGGGCTGGGCCACAACAACACCGGCCACGTCGCCGGCCGAAAGCCTGGCCTGCAAATCGTCCTTGTCGGTGCAACCCTCCTTTTCGGCAAGCATGACCGTCTCCACTCCGTGGAACTTGGCGTACGTGCCCACCACGCGCAAAACGGCAGGCGGGAGCGTGGGCGAAAGGAGCACCTTGTTCCGCTTCTTGGCAGCCGCCACCGTCATGAGCATGGCCTCGGCCGTAGCCGTAGCGCCGTCGTACATGCTTGCATTTGAGAGATCCATCCCCGTCAGCCCGGCCATCATCGTCTGATATTCAAAGATGTATTGCAGCGTGCCTTGGGAAATCTCTGCCTGGTAGGGGGTATACGACGTCAGAAACTCGGAACGCGAAGCTATGTAGGGGATTACGGCCGGCGTGTAATGGTCGTAGGCTCCACAGCCGGCAAAGCACGTGAGCGGACGGTTGGCTGCCGAAAGCTGCTCGAACTCGCGGCGGATTTCCACCTCGCTCTTGGCCTCCGGGATGTCCAAAGGATGGTCCAGCAAGAGCTCGCGGGGCACCTCGGAATAGAGCTCGTCCAAAGACGACACACCGATAACCTTCAGCATCGCCCGGATATCGTCGTCGGTATGGGGAAAATATTTATATGACATGCGGATGTGTTTTTAGCAAATAAATAAAAGAGAGAAAAGAGAGAGGAAGTCTCCCTGCGGAAACCGCCTCTCACATTTCAGATGCCTTAAAAGAGATTATTGACACAACTTTTCATAATCGGCAGCCTTCAAGAGGTCGTTCACCTCCGAGGGGGCGGAAAGCTTCACCTTCATAATCCAGTTGGCATAGGCGTCCTGGTTGATAAGCTCCGGCGATTCTTCCAAAGCCTCGTTCACTTCTACAACAACACCGCTGACCGGCGACATCAGGTCGCTGGCGGCCTTCACGCTCTCAACGGCGCCAAACTCTTCGCCCGCGATTACCTCATCATCGACCGAGGGCATGTCGACGTAAACGACGTTGCCGAGCTGTTCTTGGGCATAATCGGTGATGCCCACGTAGCCATACTCGCCTTCTACACGTACATATTCGTGCGACTCCGTATAAAAGAGTCCTTCTTCTACTTTTGCCATGATTTCTAAGATTGAAAAGTTTATTTTTTATAGCTCTTTGCGTAAAAACGTTTCTTTGTAACGACGCCGGCATGCAGCTTGCGGTGAATTTTCACTTGGAGCGGCGTGTCGAGCTTGGAGGAACCGATTTCCACCAGCGCCATGCAGACGCTTTTGCCCGTGGATATGGACTGATAGCCCGTGGTGACGGCGCCCACAACGGCTCCATCGGCCGAAAGCACCTCGTATCCGTGGCGCGGTATGGCCTTATCGGCCAGCTCGATGCCAACGATTTTCCGTTTCAGGCCATCAGCCTTCAACAACGCCGTGGCATGCTTTCCGATAAATTCTTCTTTGTCGAGTTTCACGAACATGCCCAGCCCTGCTTCGAGAGGAGAAAGCTCGTCGGTCAGTTCGTCGCCATACAAGGGGAGGCCAACCTCGAAGCGCAACGTGTCGCGGGCTCCCAAGCCGCAGGGGAGCGTTCTGCCGTCGGCCATCAGCTTGTCCCATGTGGCCTGGATGTAATCGTGCGTGCCGTATATCTCAAAACCATCCTCGCCGGTATAGCCCGTACGGCTCAATATAACCTGCGAGCCTTCGGAAGTCAGCGTCTTAAACGTATAAAAGACCAGATCTTCACAGGGCAATCCCAGCACTTCACGTACAACAGTTTCTGCCAAGGGGCCTTGAACGGCCAGCTGCGACCAGCCTTCGCTTTCGTTCCTGACCGAAACGTTGAAGGCAGGCGCCTGCTCACAGATCCAGGCATAATCCTTCTCGATATTTGCAGCGTTTACAACGAGCAGGAATTCGTCGTCCTTCATTTTATACACCAACAAGTCGTCGATAGTACCACCGTCGGGATGAAGCATCATGCCATAAAAGATTTTCCCGACCTCAGCTCCCGCGATGTCGTTGGTGAAAATATATTGTACAAAAGCCTCAGCCTCGGGTCCGCTTGCCCATATCTCACCCATGTGCGAGACGTCGAAAACTCCGCAAGCCTTGCGCACGGCATTGTGCTCGTTGACAATGCCAGAATATTCGATGGGCATATCAAAACCTGCGAAGGGGGACATCCGGGCCCCCAAGGCCAGATGTTTGTCGTGGAGACAAGTTTTCTTCAATTCATTCATAACAAAATGTTTTAGCGTTTTCCTATACTTAGAATTTAAAATTATTTCATTGCACCTCCTGAAAGAGAATGTTCATGACGTCACGCGCCGTCAGTCCCCTGACATGTTGCTCGGGATGGGCAGCTCCCAACTTTTCCGCTACCTCATCCGGGGTAAAATGGGCCCCTTGCAACACTTGTGCGAAAGCATATTCAGCGCAGCCGTCGTCAAAGAAATCGCCCGACAGATGTAAATCCGTTATGCGCTCCCCATCCGTTTTCCATCGGAACTCAACGCGCCCGCAACCCTCAATCCGCGCCGACCGCACGCAGTCGGCAGCAAACGTGGTTCCCATTATAAAAGACGCGGCACGGTACGTCTGCTCCAAACGGCGGATGTCGGCAACGTCGGCTCCCGTCAGCTCTAACGCAGGGCCCGAACAAAGCGTATCGCGCAGGGCTCTGCGCAACGCTGCGACGCCACAACCGGTGGGAAGCACATCTTTAAGCAGTGCGACCCGGCTGCGCACGCTCTTCACGCCGCGCGCCCGCAATTTTCCTTCATCGGGACGCAAAGCTCCTGCCATCAAACGGAGGTCGGCATCGTAGAGCATCGTGGCATGAACAATGCTGCGGCCGGGCAGATGGTAGAAGGCACCGCCACAAACCTTTCCCCCGTCGCTCAGAACAACGTCGTTGCGGCCAGAAAGCCCCACCGGAGCACCCGCACGACGCAATACGCCAGCCACCCCTTCGGAAAAAGCAGCAAACAGAGACTCCACGCCGGCACTTCCCGTTATAAGGCTCGACATAATATTGCCTTCGTCGGCATAAATGCAGCCTCCGCCACTGCGGCGTCTGCATATGTCGATACCTTCGGCGCGGCAAAAATCTACGTCTATCTCGCTCGCCATATGCTGGTGACGGCCCATCACTACCGTCGAACCAACCTGCCACGTAAAGAAGTAGCTTTGTCCCGAGGGGGCAGTACGGGCCAGGAACTCCTCGGCTGCCAGATAAAACGAGGCACCACGGGGAGCGTCGTCGGGAGGAATGACAACGTATCGGGCCGGAAACGGAACTATGCAGGAAGACGTGTTCTTCATATCAGCAAATGGGCGCAAACGGGAAAGGCCTCAGCCGGACGGTAGCCCGGCAAAAAGAGATGCACCGCCGCGCGCCGCCTCAAATTTACGAATTGCATCCGATACGCCCACCGTTTCCTCCATTTTTTTACACTTATTCTTATTTCGCCACACCGCAAACGTTTCTACATGGCCACAGAAACCATTTATCCACGCAGAAAGCTTCGGTTTGCCGGCTTGAAAAGCATTGCTGTTTGGGAAAAAGTGTGTAAGTTTGCCACGTTATGGAACTTTTTCAAGTGAACATACTGGGTTGCGGAAGCGCGCTGCCGACAGACAGGCATCTGCCATCGTCTTTGGTGGCTAACGTGCGGAACAAGCTCTTTATGTTTGATTGCGGCGAGGGAACGCAATTGCAGCTGCGGCGGTTGCACCTGAGTTTTTCGCGCATCAACTGCATTTTCATCTCGCACCTGCATGGCGACCACTGCTTCGGGCTTCCGGGCTTGGTGGCCACGATGGGCCTGCTGGGACGCACGGCCACTCTGCACATTTACGGCCCGCAGGGAGTGGACTCATTGTTGCGCCCGCTGGGAGAGAGCGGCGAGGGAGAGACCCTTCCCTTTAACGTAACGGTACATGCGGTGGATACAAAGCGCGAAGCGCTGATTTTCGAGGACCGCTCGGTCGAGATATGGAGCATACCGCTGCACCACCGCACGCCCTGCTGCGGGTACGTCCTGCGCGAGAAACCGCTGCTCCCTCACATCCGCCGCGACATGACAGACTTTTACGGCATCCCCGTTCATGCGTTGCGCGGCATCAAGGAGGGCGGCGGATGGACGCTTCCCGACGGACGCCATATCCCCCACGAGCAGCTCACCTCGCCGGCAGAAAGCCCGCGCTCCTTTGCCTATTGCTCCGACACGATGTACATACCCGAGCCACCCGCCAGCCTGAGTGGCGTCGACCTGTTGTACCACGAAGCCACCTTTGCCGAGGCCGACGCTGCGCGCGCCGCAGCAACGGGCCATTCCACGGCGCGCCAGGCGGCTTTGGTGGCAGCGGCAGCCGGCGCGAAGCGGCTGCTCATCGGCCACTTCTCGGCACGGTACGACGACGAGAAAACTCTGACAGAAGAGGCCCGCGCCATCTTCCCCGAAACGATAGCAGCCAACGAAGGGCTCTGCATAGACGTTGGCAACCGGCGATGAACAACAGACGGGGCCCGGCACGGCTACACCTTATTAATATATAGACTCATGAAGCGGCGCATAGCGTTTTACCTCAACTTGAAACGTTTTTACGAACGGGGGCTTTGGCTCGACGTGCCGCAGGACGCGTCGTGGGGTCGCCGGCTGCTGACGGCCGTCATGCGGAGGCTCGTACTGACGGTGCGCGCATTCGTCAGTGAACGGATGACCTATCGCGCTGCGGCGCTGACCTATTCCACGCTGTTCTCCATCGTGCCTCTGCTGGCCATTATCTTCGCCATTGCCCGCGGCTTCGGGTTAGATGCCTTTATAGAAGAGCGCATCAGGGAGAATTTTGCGGCACAGCCCGAGATGACCGACCTGCTCATGGGCTTTGTGCGCTCCTACCTGGACCATACGCAGGGGGGCGTGTTTCTGGGCGTGGGCATCCTGCTGTTGCTCTGGACGCTGACGTCGCTGACCAACAACATTGAGACCACCTTTAACCAGATATGGCAGGTAAAACGTGAGCGCTCGACGTTTCGCAAAATTACCGACTACACGGCTGTTTTTTTCCTGCTTCCCATTTTCATTGTGGTCACATCGGGACTCTCCATCTTCGTTTCAACGTTTGTGGAGCGCCTGCCCGACGTATTGCTGCTGCGCCCGGCGCTGGTGAACGTGTTTCGCCTGGCGCCTTACGTACTGATGTGCCTGACGTTCACGGCCATATATGCCTTTATGCCCAACACGCGGGTGAGCCTGCGCAGCGCCATGACCGCCGGCATACCGGCCGGCATCGCGTTTCAGGCCTTGCAATTTTTCTACATCCACTCGCAACTGTGGGTGACGAGCTACAACGCCATTTACGGCTCCTTTGCCGCGCTGCCCCTCTTTCTGCTGTGGTGCCAGCTGTCGTGGTATGTATGCCTGTTCGGAGCTACGCTGAGCTACGTGGACCAGAACATCGACAGCTTCTACTACGGCAAAGAGCCGCCCGCCATGAGCCGGCGCTATCACGACTATCTTTGCATGAACCTGGCTGCGGCCGTCTGCCAGCGCTTTGCCGAGGGGCGCCGCCCCCCAACCGCCGCCGCGCTGGCCGAGGGAGGGAAAACGCCCATCCGCCTGGCAACCGACGTCCTGTACGAGCTGTGCCGGGCTGGCCTGCTCATCGAAGTGGCTGGCGACGAAAAAGGCGAAAGTCCGCGCTTCATCCCCGCCCGCGACATCCACTGCATCACGCCGGCCGTGCTATTCCGCACGCTGGACGCGGCGGGAGGTGCCCTCGACCGCGTCGAAAGCACGCAAGACGACGGCCGCTGGCGCGCTTATCAGGAATACCGCAACCGTCTGTTTGGCGGAGGCTTTGCCGACACGCCGCTGCACGAACTTACCGACCGACTGACTCCACCGGAAGATGACGCAAACACCGATACTCATAGCCGATAGCGGCTCGACCAAAACCGACTGGCTCCTCCTCGCGCCCGAAGGAGAAGCCAAGAGCTTACAAACCGCGGGGCTCAACCCCTACATGCTTGCCGACGCCGACATCGACGCCCTGCTCCGCAACCGGCTGCTGCCTGCCCTGCCCGAAGCGCAGGGAGCCGACGTGCGCTTCTACGGTGCAGGCTGCCGCGGGGAGCAGTGTGGCCGCCTGGTCGGACTGCTCGGCCGGGCCCTCAGCGCCACGAGCGTCGAGGTGGAAAGCGACCTGCTGGGGGCCGCCCGCGCCCTATGCGGAAACGAAGCGGGCTGGGCCTGCATTCTGGGAACGGGCTCCAACAGTTGCCTGTACGACGGGCAGAAAATCGAAACCAACGTGCCGCCGCTGGGCTACGTGCTGGGCGACGAGGGAAGCGGCGCCGCGCTGGGCAAACGCCTCGTGGCCGACGCCATGAAGGGTCTTCTGCCCGCCGATTTGCAGCAAGCCTTCGAGGCCGAATGCCGCACGACGCTCGACGAGCTCCTGCGCCGCGTCTACCGCGAGGCGGCCCCCAACCGCTATCTGGCAGGCTTTGCCCCCTTCCTCCACCACCACCGCAAGCACCCCGCCGTTGCCTCGATGCTTCACGAGGAGTTTACCCGTTTCTTCCGCCGCAACCTGCGGAGTAAGGCCGGCGGCTGCCACACGGTCCACTTCGTGGGGAGCATTGCCTGCTTCTTTGCCGAAGAAGTGGGGCGGGCCGCCGCAGCCGAGGGCTTCGCGACAGGGCGCATCCTGCGCTCGCCCATCGATGGACTGAGGCTTTTTCACGGAAAGAACAGGGAAAATTCGTAATTTTGCGGCCCGAAACCATATTCCGGCCACACAAAATGAAACACATCACCACCATCATCTTCGACTTGGACGGTACGTTGCTCGACACGCTGCACGACCTGGCTGCCGCCGTCAATCACGCCTTGGCCTCGCACGGCCTGCCCCTGCGCAGCGAAACGGAAGTGCGCAGCTTTTTAGGAAACGGCATACGCAGCCTTGTGGAACGGGCCGTGCCAGACGGACTGACCGGCGAGCAGTTTGAACAGGTTTTCGAGACCTTCCGCACCTATTATATGGAGCATTGCCAGGACCGCACGCAGCCCTACGAAGGCATCATGCCCCTCATCAGGCAGCTCCACGAGCGGGGGCTCAAAATGGGCATCGTCTCCAACAAAGTGGATGCAGCCGTGCAGGAACTGAACGACCGCTTTTTCAAAACATATATCGAAACGGCCGTGGGCGAAAGCCCCACCGTACGCCGCAAGCCCTGCCCCGACGCCGTGCTGGCAGCGCTGCGCCGGCTGGGTAGCAGCCCCAAAGAAGCCGTATACGTGGGCGACTCCGAGGTGGATCTCGCCACAGCCGAAAACGCCGGTCTGCCGTGCGTCTCCGTGCTCTGGGGCTTCCGCGACCACTACTTCCTGCTGGCGCACGGAGCCACCCGCTGCATAGCACGCCCCGAAGAGCTGCCCGCCGTGCTCGGCCTGTAAACGCCGTGCCCCATCCGCACAGCCGCCCCTCGCCCACCCTGCCGCTTTCCCGGCGCCCTACGCCCCTTTCCTCCCGGCATAATCGCCTGGCAAGGCAGGACGCAGCGATAAGGCGGCATTAAAACACATTCAAAGAGCCGACAAACGGCCCGACACGTCCAAAGGTTAAAAGTTTTCAAGAAAAAGAGATAATATCTCAAAGTCCACTTTACAAAAAAAGCGATTTTCTTGGGAGATATTCAAACTATCACTAATTTTGCAGCATTAAGAATTTATAATGTTATCACCTATGAAGAACGAGAAAAGAGTTTACACGTTCGGAAACGGTCAGGCCGAAGGGCGGGCCGACATGAGAAATCTTCTGGGCGGCAAAGGAGCCAACCTGGCCGAGATGAACCTGATCGGCGTTCCCGTACCCCCGGGCTTCACCATCACGACCGACGTTTGCAACGAATATTACGAAATCGGAAAAGAGAAAGTGGTAGAGCTGCTGCGCGACGACGTTGAAAAGAGCCTGCTCCACGTTGAAAAACTGATGGGCAACCGCTTTGGCGACGTCGACAACCCGCTGCTCCTCTCCGTACGCTCGGGCGCACGCGCCTCGATGCCCGGCATGATGGACACCATCCTCAACCTCGGCCTGAACGACGACGTCGTCGAAGGCCTGGCCCGGAAAACCGACAACCCGCGCTTTGCCTACGACGCCTACCGCCGCTTCGTACAGATGTATGGCGACGTCGTGCTCGGCATGAAGCCCACGAGCAAAGACGACATCGACCCCTTCGAAGCCATCATCGAAAAGGTGAAGGAGGAAAAAGGCGTAAAACTCGACAACGAGCTCGACGTCGACGACCTGAAAAAACTCGTATCGCTCTTCAAGGAAGCCATCGAAAAGCAAACGGGCAAGGCTTTCCCCACCGACCCGAAAGAACAACTCTGGGGCGCCATCTGCGCCGTGTTCGACAGCTGGATGAACGAGCGCGCCATCCTCTACCGCAAGATGGAAGGCATCCCCGCCGAATGGGGAACGGCCGTAACGGTCATGGCCATGGTCTTCGGCAACATGGGCAACACCTCAGCCACGGGCGTATGCTTCAGCCGTGACGCCGCCACGGGCGAAGACATCTTCAACGGCGAATGGCTCGTCAACGCACAGGGCGAAGACGTCGTCGCCGGCGTCCGCACC
>ENA-OOXJ01001375-OOXJ01001375.1-human-gut-metagenome-genome-assembly--contig:-NODE-1375-length-15698-cov-2.921690_pt1 | contig 15698 bp, 12 predicted proteins | sample MGYA00241587_ERZ501343 | MGnify/ENA primary metagenome ERZ501343 (study PRJEB25962, sample SAMEA2042918) | human gut metagenome | biome: human gut; feature: human-associated habitat; material: faeces... | reverse complement strand
AACCCTGGACCCACTGATTAAGAGTCAGTTGCTCTACCAACTGAGCTAAGAGTGCGTTTTTTAATTTGCGGGTGCAAAGGTAGTTCTTTTTTTTATATATCCAAATAGAAAATCTACTTTTTTAGCAAGAATAAGGTTGCACTACTCAAATTCATATAATTCAGAAGGTGTTGTGCGTTTTAAAGCGTATAAATGCAAGTCTTTTCCTACAATAATGCCTTTTTCTTTTAGTTTCCATTCAACGGTTTTGTATGCTAATTCTGGATGGTTGTTATCTTTGCTTAAATGACAAAGCCAAATGTACTTGAGGTGTTCGCTTACATTGTTGGCCAGGAAATCGGCGGTATCTGTATTACTCATGTGACCAGTGTGGCTGGCAATGCGTTCTTTCAGGTATAAAGGATATGTACCCATCTTCAGCATTTCTTCGTCATAATTTGCTTCTAATATCAGGTAGTTAGCTTTGCGTATATAATTTGCTGCTATTGGAGTGATTTCTCCTAAGTCTGTGAGAAATGAGAAAACTTTTCCGTCAATCTCTATACAATAGCCAACATTGTCTGTACCATCATGTGGAACTTCAAATGATTCGATAACAAAATCTTTTAGGCGCATTGGCTGGTTCTTTTCTAGATAGCGTACAGATGAGTGTAGCTTTTCTGTCATGCAATAGCTGCGGTTTATACCTTCGTGAATACGTGCTGTTGTGTAAATGGGTATATTTAGTTTTTCACCTAAACCACCGACTGCCTTGATATGGTCCGCGTGGTCATGGGTAACAAACACTCCTTGAATTGTTTCCAATCCAATGCCTACTTCTTTCAGATGTTTTTTGATGGTACGTACGGCAATACCAGCATCGATAAGTATGCCGTAATTTTCGGTTCCTATATAATAGCAGTTGCCACTGCTTCCACTAGCTAAACTTATAAATCTAACTTTCATTCCAAGTATTTTTAATGGCAAATCGCCATGCACAGAAAAAATTGTCGGCAAATATAAGAAAAGAGAATGAGATTCTTAATTTTCCGCTTAGGAATGAAAGGTTTCTGGAGTAACTTTTATTTCGATTTATTCTGCAGTATGTAGAATAAAGGTTGTAGCTCCAATTGTTACAATGGCTCCATCTTCTATACAAACGCGGTCTTTATCATTCAAGATTTCATTGTTGAGAAAGGTTCCGGTAAGGCTGGGGGCATCACGTAGTGTATATATGAGTTTTCCTTGTTTGTTGCGCTTGACGTTAATAATACAATGTCTTCGGTCCATGCTCATGTCTGAACTTTCAATAGGGACATTAATAATAGTGCCTACGCATCGGCGCCCTATGATATTGTCTCCTTCTTGCAAAGGAAGTACTTGCTTGAATCCAAATACGTTTTCAATTACGGTTATGCTTCCATATGCATGCTTAAATTCATCTTCATTGAATTTTTCTTCCTTTTGAGGGGCCTTCATCTGAGTTTTACCCAAACGGATGCTGAATTGCTTTTTACATTGGTCGCATATGAAGACGAGTGATTGTCCTTCAGTATATTTGGTTTCGTCAAATGTCAGATAGTGCTCACATTTTGGGCAACGGATTCGTTTCATTATAATGAACTCTGTTTTCTCTAAAAAAGTGTGATTATTGTTTTAATACCCATGCTTGCTGGTAATCTACATTTTTGCGAAGTTCATTTACGTATCGATAAGCTTCGCTTTCAGTAGCATATGAATCAATGCTAACGCGCATTTTCCCATTGCCAATAATGGCTTTAGCCTTAGTATAGCCTTGCTTGATTAGCTGTTCGGCCATTGCTTCTGCATCTTGTTTGGTACCTACGCTAGCAACGATGATATGATATTTTTTGCTTGGTGCAGTAATCGCTTTTGAAGGTTGCTCTACTGAAACCGGTGCAGAATGTACAACTTCTTTAGGGCTTTCCTTTGGCGTTGTTTCAGGTTTAGCTTTGGTTACCTTTACTTCTTTTACTGCTACAGGCATTACTTTTTTCTTTTGAGAAGAATTTGCCTGTCGGCTGTTTTGAGTTACAGGGGTACGGTAGTTTTGCTCAGCTTGGTTATTCTTTATAATTATCGGCGTGATAGCTAAAGATTGTTTTTCAAGCTTTGCTAAAATATCATTAGGCAATAGCTGTGCATAATTCTCTGATGCAATTTCCGTATTTTCTATTGGTGTAGGTAGAAAAAAGAAAAGAGCAATTATGGCAATCATGGCTACAGCATTGGACAAATATGATGTTTTGAACTTGAAACCATATCTTCTTCTTTGTGGAGAAACCGGATTGAAAGTTCTTAAATTAGGAACTGTAGTCTGTTTAAGATCCTTTAATTCGCACATTTCAAATTTGGCTAACCCATATAAGCCAGGAGCTGATAGCTGGCGATCAAAAGGTATAAAGCTATATGTTCCATGTACAGAAAGACGAAGCTCTCCAATGTTTCCAATGGAGATTTTGCCATTTTCATGTAGTTGGATTAATAACTTATTTACGGCAATTGTTATTTTCTGACAAGCTTCAGAGAAATTTATATGGTGCACAGCCATGTATGACTGTACTAATAGTCCGTCATTTAGCTTTAATTGTGGGTTAAAACCGATAATACGCGTTGGAGGCAAAAAGCAATTCTCTTGAGGCACTCTTTTTGCCGGGGTATAATGGGTAATAAATCCACCCAATCCTGGGACAATTACACAATCATTGTCCTGCAAAAGCCATTCTATATGTTGTTCTAATCCTACCATGTTACAAAAATAGTTCAAATGTTACAAATATGCCAGTTTTGAAACATTTTTCTTTGCAAGAAGCTATAAACAATCATCTATTGGAAAATGTACTCCCCATTTATGACGTAACTTGTCGAGTATTTGCATAACATACAAAGTTTCATTATGAGGCATGTCATCACATTCTAAGGTCCTATGTTCTAATGCAGCAAGACTAGCATATACTTCATATTCATAACCGCTGATTTGCTGAGGGCATGTAAGTGTTTTTATGAGAGAATGTCCTTCTGTGTAAATTGATGCTTTTTGGGGATTGTTTATGTTGTCAATCACAACGTAACCTTTGTCTCCACATATTATACCTTGACGGTCGCCGGCACAATAAATGTTGCTTTGCATTACAGCCATCCGGCCATCGTTGTAAATGAATGTGATGCTGTTTTGTGCGTCAACTCCAGTGTCTGTCTTAATACAGGTAGAATTGATTTCCTTAATATCGTGACCAAAACACATAAAAGCAAAATTAATGGGATATACTCCTATATCCAACAATGCTCCTCCCGCCAGTTCGGGTTTGATAATACGTTCTTTGTCAGCGATGGGATAACTTAGACTGGCAGTTAGTGTCATAGGTCTTCCTATAATCCCATCATCCAATATTTGACGTATGGTTTTGGAAAATGGCATGAAACGTGTCCAAATAGCTTCAGTAATGAAGACCTGTTTTTCTTTAGCAAAAGTCAATAACTTTTCAGCTTGTCTGGCATTGGCTGTAAAAGCTTTTTCGCAAAGAACAGGTTTGCCATATTCAATACAGAGATGAGCATGTTCATAATGTAGCGAGTGTGGAGTGGCAATATAGACAAGGTCAATATTATTGTCTTCTACCAGTTCTTTATAAGAGCCATAAGCTTTTTTTATGCCATATTTTAGAGCAAAGTTCTTTGCTTTTTCCAATTGGCGGGATGCAATGGCGTAAGTTTCTGCATTTTCCATTTGATTGATAGTAGATGCCATTTTTTCTGCAATATGTCCAGCGCCGATAATGCCTATTTTATATGTTTTCATTATTGTTTTTATGAAGTTCATAAATATAATGACAAAAATACATTTTCCCATTTAATTAAAAAAACAATGTGGAGGATTAAATTGTCTTGTATTGTCCTTATGTAAACAATTGTTGGATTATAAAAACATGTGTAATATTTGGATTCTGTTTTTATCGGTTATAAATGTTGTACTTTTATATGTCAGAGATATAAAAGAGCAAAGTTGCAATTGAAAAGCTTTAAAACAATATGCAGGCAATGGCTGATGATATCAGGGAATTTTTCTACCTTTGCATATTGTCTTATCTAAACATTTACGAAAAATGAACTATATACAGACTGAGATTGATGGTGTATGGCTGATAGAGCCCAAGGTCTTTTCTGATGCGCGTGGTTATTTTATGGAGACCTTTAAGGAAGAAGAATTCTGTGAGCAGATAGGTGGGGTACACTTTGTGCAGGACAATGAGTCTAAATCTTCTTATGGAGTATTGCGTGGTTTACACTATCAGAAAGGTGAATACTGTCAAGCTAAACTAGTTCGTGTTTTAAAGGGTAAAGTGCTGGATGTAGCTGTTGATTTGCGTCAGTCTTCACCTACTTTTGGAAAATATGTGAGTGTAGAACTGAGTGACGAGAACAAGCGTCAGTTTTATATACCTCGTGGATTTGCACACGGTTTTCTGGTATTAAGTGAAGAGGCTATATTTACTTATAAAGTAGATAATGTTTATGCACCTCAGGCGGAAGCTTCCATTCGTTATGATGATGCAACAATAGGCATAGATTGGCCTTTGCCTGAAGACCAATTATTATTGTCTGATAAGGATAAAAAAGCAGTAGCATTCAAAGATGCGATTTATTTTGAATAGTAAAGATATATGAAAATAGCTATTGTTGGTACGGGCTATGTTGGTTTGGTAACCGGCACCTGCTTTGCGGAAATAGGTGTAAAAGTTATTTGTGTAGATACAAATAAGGAAAAAATAGAAGCTTTAAAAAATGGCATTATTCCAATCTACGAAAATGGATTGGAAGAGATGGTTAAGCGTAATGTAAAAGTTGGACGTTTAAGCTTTACAACTTCTTTGGAAGAATGCCTTAATGAAGTAGAGGTTGTATTCAGTGCTGTTGGGACTCCTCCAGATGAGGACGGAAGTGCGGATTTGAGTTATGTGTTGCAGGTGGCACATACTATTGGTAGAAATATGCAAAAATACATATTGGTAGTGACCAAGAGTACGGTTCCCGTAGGTACTGCACGTAAGGTGCGTGCGGCAATTCAAGAAGAGCTGGACAAAAGAGGTGTGCAGATAGACTTTGATGTAGCGTCTAATCCTGAATTTCTGAAAGAAGGAAATGCAGTAAATGACTTTATGAGCCCCGATCGGGTTGTGGTAGGTGTTGAATCGGCTCGTGCACAGAAGTTAATGACAAAGCTGTATAAACCGTTCCTGTTAAATAATTTTCGTGTAATATTTATGGACATACCGTCGGCAGAGATGACAAAATATGCGGCAAATTCCATGCTGGCTACACGTATTAGTTTTATGAATGATATTGCAAACCTTTGTGAACTGGTAGGGGCTGATGTAAATATGGTAAGAAGTGGTATAGGAGCAGATACCCGTATTGGCAGAAAGTTTCTTTATCCGGGTATTGGTTATGGTGGCTCCTGTTTCCCAAAGGATGTTAAAGCTTTGATTAAGACTGCGGAGCAAAATGGATACAATATGCGTGTACTGCGTGCGGTAGAAGAAGTGAATGAATCCCAAAAAGGTATTTTGTTTGAAAAGTTAAAAAAATGTTTTGATAATAAGTTACAAGGCAAAACTATAGCTTTATGGGGATTGGCCTTTAAACCGGAAACAGATGACATGCGTGAGGCTCCAGCTTTGGTATTGATAGAAAAATTGCTGGATGCCGGTTGTGCAATTCGTGCTTATGATCCTGTTGCGATGGATGAATGTCGTAGAAGGGTAGGTGATAGTATTTACTATGCAAATGATTTGTATGATGCCGTGTTAGATGCGGACGCTTTATTGCTGTTGACAGAATGGAAGGAGTTTCGTTTGCCATCATGGGCTGTTGTGAGGAAAACAATGCGTCAGCCGGTTGTTTTAGATGGACGTAATATTTATGATAAAAAAGAAATGGAAGAGCAGGGATTCCTTTATCACTGTATAGGGCAATAGGAGATAGAATACATATAGAAAAATATCTATTAAATTTACACGGCACAGATTAACATTTTTCCCTTGGAATCTTATATGTTAGTCTGTGCCGTGTATTTTTATATGTAAGATTTAGTTGGCTATAGTTTCTTTCTTTTGGGAGAATTTTCGTTTGTTGTGTTTGTTGGTTTTTCGTTTCCTGTTTCCTTTGTTGGCTGTATGTGGATTATATTCTGGAGCCTCTCCAAGTTCTTGAGGCACTGCAATTTTATAAATGTCTTTTTCCAGAAATTTTTCAATTTCCTTAAAGCTTGATTGCTCTTTTTCATTGACAAAAGTTAGAGCTACTCCATCGTTATTGGCACGTGCAGTACGACCAATTCTATGTACATAGTCTTCGTTGTCGTGAGGAACATCATAATTGATGACTAAACGAATATCATCGATGTCAATACCTCTTGCTACAATATCGGTTGCTACTAAAATGTTAATATGCCCCGACTTGAATTTATGCATAACTTCCTCACGCTGTGCTTGTTCAAGATCTGAATGCATTTCGCCAACATTCAATTTCATTTGTTTCAGAGCTTTAGTTACTTCTTTAACTTTAAGTTTGGATGATGCGAAAATAATTACACGTTCGGGAATTCCTTCTGAGAATAGACTTTTGATAATGCCTAACTTCTGGTTTTCATAACATACATAAGCTGCTTGTATAATTTTGTCTGCAGGTTTTGATACCGCTAATTTTATTTCAGCAGGGTTGCTTAGAATGTTATTGGCCAACTGTTGTATCTTTGCAGGCATAGTGGCAGAAAACATTATAGTTTGGCGTTCTTTAGGCAAATATTTTACTATTTGCATGATGTCGTCATAAAATCCCATATCTAGCATGCGATCTGCTTCATCTAAAATAAAGTAAGAGACTTTTGAAAGATCTACATAACCTAAACTGAGATGGGCAATCAGACGCCCAGGGGTAGCAATTACAACATCGGCACCTAATGTCAATCCTTTTTTTTGTTGTTCAAACATTACACCATCGTTACCTCCGTATACAGCTACGCTGGAAACTGGCATAAAATAGGAAAAACCTTCCATTTGCTGGTCTATTTGCTGAGCTAATTCTCGTGTTGGTGCCATTACAATACAATTAATGTGATCCTTGGGATGGCCTCCTTCTGAAAGTCGATTTAGAACAGGTAATAAATATGCGGCAGTTTTTCCTGTGCCGGTTTGAGCGACGGCTATCAAATCGCGACCCTCTAGTATGATAGGAATTGATTTTTCTTGGATAGGAGTGCATTCCTCGAAACGCATAGCGTCTAATGCTTCAAGGACTTTGTCATTTAATTGTAGTTCTGAAAATTTCATGTTTCCTATTTAAAGTTTCACTGCAAAGATAAATAAAGGCAGGCAAAGATTTATGCTTATGAAAGAAAATAAGATTGAGTGATTTTAATTTTTCGGCACGATATATTTCTTGCTTTTATTGAGGGATTTCAATATATGAGTCTTTAAAGCCTAAAAAGTATAAAACGCCATCAAGCCCGATTGTATTGATAGACTGTTTGGCGTTGGCTACGACTTTGGGTTTGGCATGGAAAGCAATGCCTAATCCTGCTACTCCTAACATAGGAAGATCATTAGCACCATCGCCAACAGCTATGGTTTGGGCAATATCTACTTTTTCTACTTGTGCTATCAACCGTAAAAGTTCCGCTTTTCTTTTTCCGTCTACAATCTCTCCTACATACCGACCGGTTAATTTGCCATTTTCTATTTCTAGTTCGTTGGCATAGACGTAATCGATATTGTATTTTTTTTGAAGATATTCTCCAAAATAAGTGAAACCTCCTGAGAGAATTGCTATTTTGTATCCATATTTTTTAAGAACATACATCAAGCGGTCTACGCCTTCAGTAATGGGAAGGTTTTCTGCTATTTCTTGCATGACAGATACATCTAATCCTTTAAGCAAAGCTACCCGTTCGCGAAAACTTTCGGAAAAGTCTATTTCACCTCGCATGGCCCGTTCGGTAATTGCTTTTACTTGTGCTCCGACTCCGGCTCGTATAGCAAGTTCGTCAATGACTTCTGTTTCAATAAGCGTGGAATCCATATCAAAACATATAAGGCGCCGCATGCGTCGGTACATGTTATCTAATTGAAATGAAAAATCCATCTCCAGTTCAGCTGCTAATTTCATTAACTGTTCTTGCATGATATTGCGGTCTCTGGGTGTTCCTCGAACCGAAAACTCAATGCAAGAACGAGTACGGGATTCGCATTCATTTAGAGGAATACGTCCTGTTAGTCGTTTAATAGCATCAATATTCATACCTTGATCGGCAAGTATGCGGGTAGCTGCTGCAATTTGTCGAGCTGACAGTTTACGACCTAAAAGTGTTAGAATATAGCGATTTTTACCTTGCATACTAACCCAGTCTGTATATTCTTTTGTTGTAACGGGGTAAAAACGTATGGTTACGCCCAAGGAAGAAGCTTTAAACAAAAGTTCTTTCATGATGAAACCTGAATATTGTTCTTCCGTTTTACATAAGATGCCTAAAGAAAGTGTATTGTGTATATCTGCTTGTCCGATATCAAGAATTGTGGTATCGTATTTTGCTAATATTTCAGTAATTGAGGCTGTTAACCCTGGTCGGTCTTCACCTGTAATTCTAATAAGAATAAGTTCGGCTTCAGTTGCTTGCATAAAACTACTATAATCTATTTTTATTATATAACATTGCTACAAAAATAGTGAAAATAGCCGTATTTTATGCTAAATAACATAAAAAATATGAGCGAAAAAGTAAGAAAATTGCTTGTTTATTTGGAATTTGTTTTGATGATTGTTTAACTTTGCAGCCGATAAAAAGATAAAAGTATTGATATTCAGCTGTTTTTAATAAAGATGAATAGAATTCTTTTATATAGAGAATGAAATCTGAAAATGTATAAGAGATTTTTTCAGATAGTATTAACCAAAACCGTGACGCATGAGATATGTCAAATGGATTTTTATTATAGCATTGCTTGGCATGCTAACTTCTTTTGTGGGGAAAGACAAACCATCTAATGGACTGAATGTTGGAAATACAGCTCCTGATTTTTGTATCCCTTTTGCAACTTCTTCAAAACAAGTCATTGATCTTTCTGATTTAAAAGGGAAATATGTATTGCTTAGTTTTTGGGCAAGTTATGATGCTGAATCAAGATTGTTGAATGCCGCGTTATGTCATGCGCTTTATCAGAAAAATAGCAATAACGTGGCAATGATATCTGTATCATTTGATGAATACCAATCAGTTTTTGAAGAAGCTATTCGGATGGATCGAATTAATTTGCCAATCTGTTTTGCAGAGACGAGAGGAAAAAATTCTGTTCTGTTTAGTAAATATCGTTTGAAAACAGGATTCGGTAATTATCTTTTGGATGGCAACGGGATAATTATTGCAAAGAATATTTCTGTTTCTGATTTGTCAGACTATTTAAATAAATCCGAATAATTTTAAGTAAAGAGAGAAACTATTTTGGAGCTTTCTCTCTTTTTTTATTAAGTTGTTTTAGCTTCCATTTGTTCCAAAACAAAAGTTCATTCCATTTATTAAAATCTTTTTTGAAAATAATGCCAATTCCCTGAGTTGTTAAATTGGTGCGTGTATAATAACGATCATTTGTTTCGTTGTAGGCTTTTAATCGTATTGTACCAGAACGGTTTACTAACCATTCTGCTTCAAAATCACCAACAAAGTTTGTATTTGATAAAGGGTTGTCTCTATATCCAAAATTGCCATTAATCAGCAAACGGTTATTTAATAATTGACCAGAAAGCATCCCTTCAAATTCTACGTCGGTCCATCCTCTTTCACCTGTACTAAGGTTAGTTCCAACATTCCAATTATTGTTATCTATAATGTTGGATAATGCATTACTTAATTGTCCGGATAGAGTAGATGATAAAACGCTAGACATCATATTGGAGTTTTGTGTTCCTCCAATATTTTCGGGTGCATAGAATTTACCAATCCCAAGGAGATACAGGATTTGCATATTCATTTCTTCATCTGTAGATATGTAGCTATGTACGAGGGTTTGTACTTCATCACGTTCGTTCGGGAATTCTAAATCCATTTTAATATTGGGAGATGTTAATTGCCCTGACAAACTCATTAAACAGTTTACTTTTACATTGGTTTGTTCCGTCCCTAATACGCTGCTACTTGGTATTAGGTCATTGAGTGATACTGAGTTCACTGTATAACTAGCATTTATGTCTAGTATTGCATTAAGTGGAGAACCGTTGAAGGATATGTTGCTACCTTCTTTGATAATAAAATCTTTGCGGATAACTTCTTGAAGGCTAAATTTGTATATGCCTTGACTGATATGATAGTTACCAAACATTTTGACATCTCCTTTGTTATAAAACTCTGTACGGATATTTCCTGTGCCTCGTCCACTAATGTAATCGCCGGCTGCAGGGTCCATGATAATTTTCATTATTGCGTCGGGAGTTGCATCGATAATAAGGTTCAATTTTATATCTGTATCGCTTTGTTCTGTTTCAAATTCCTGACGTGCGCGTTCAAAATCAGATAAAAGTAATGTATCTTGTAGGATGCGGCGAGGCGTTTTATCTATAAACTTTATGAATTGGTTGCTCACTGCCGATGATACATTATCTTTAATATAGGTAAAGACAGTATTGCGATTTGTAGTCATTGCTACGTTAATATTTACGCCATCGCGTTCATTTCCTGCTATCGTTGCATTTCCTGTTCCATATACAGTTCCATAAAATGGATATTCGGTTGATTCTTGTGTGTTCATTACAAGCATATTGTTTACATTAAAATCAAAATGGTATTGTAAATGCTTGAAATGCTGGTAATGCAAATATCCATTCATTGTGCCTTGGTGACCTTGAGAATCATAAATACGATTGTTTTTAAATGTCAGCCCTTCTGGTTCAATATAAATGCTGTCTTGGATAGAAAAAGTTGTATTTAGTACATCTACTTTCATTGAAGCATTTCCGATAACACGCCCTTGCATGGAAAGTGCTTTAAATTTTCCATAAAAATGGATATAACCTGTTGCTCTTCCTGCAAATTCGGGGGTAATACTATTCATGTAATAATGAATAAATTTGAGATTTGTATTACGAGCTTCAATTTGTAAATCGAGTGCACTTGTCGGTTTTATGGGATAGATATAGCCTTTTACATGTGTATGCGCAGTGTCTTTTTCTTGGATATTTGCTTCTAACCAAATTCCTTTTACATCATGATGCCATTCTCCGTGTATATTAGCATCTCCTAAAAGGGCGTCATTTAGTCCTAAATTATGTACATAAAGGTCTGTATGCATTGTTGGTTTATCAAATACATTGCTAGCCAAAGCGGGACCCGTTGCTTCACCTTGAAAATTAACTCCTAAATTGGCTATGTCAAATACATATCCGATATTTATCTTTTGTAGATTGATACGGATGGTGTCTTCTGGTTGTTTAGAAAGTGTCCCGTCAATATGCAGATGGCGTTCTTGGTGGCTGAAATAAAAATTATTAATGTGTACTTTTCCGGAATCTATAACAATGTGAGAGGGGCTAATTTCCCATAATGTATCATTAAGTATAACATTGGTTGGTTGTATGTTTATAATCGTTTTTAAAGCAGAATGGGGTAAGGATTTTTTTTTGCGTTTAGACAGCATTTTGACAGATTTTTCTTCCCGAAAGAAATGTGTTATAGTAGCTAACTTCCCACTATAAGTATTAATACCGCTATTCCCCCAATTCAAAGTTGCGTTTATACGATCATTTTCAGCTTGGGCTTCCATTGAAATATTTATAGAACTCTTTTCTTTGCGGTGTGTAAAACGTAGGTTAGCATGAAATTCGTTGTAGGGATTCTCGCAGATGAACATTGCTGATTCTATAAATTTATCATTATAACGTAAACGGGGAAAATATCCCTCTATATGTAATCGGCCTGTCTGATCATTAAAATACCCATTAATATTGGAATGAGTATATATTTTTAATGGTATATTCAATATGGATGAAAACAGTTCGGTATCATATACGTGAAAATTAAAATGAAAATTGTTTTTAGTTTCCTTTTTCTCTGTTTGTATTAATGAAGGAATGTAATGTTGCATAATATTCAAAATGCTAGCTGGCAATGTTCGATAAGAATAAGTGCCTTCAATATTTCCCTTAAGAAAGGTAGAAATAAAAGTAAGCTGATTTTGCCCATTTTCTATTTGTTTAGCGACAATTTTAAAATTGTCCATAAAATGGTTAGTGGTTGGAGTGGTATAGAGTAAGCTATCTACATTAATTTCTCCTTTCATATTGTCAATAGAGCTGCCTATAAAATCAGCTCTAACCTTAACTGAGATTTCTGTATCAAGATATTCTGAGGTTAATTTGAGCGCATGGGGACGTATTCGATCAATATCGGCAAAAAAATTGAAAGTTGGAATCTGAGCAGCGGTATTGATAGTCCCATTTAATATGATAGTTCCATTTTCATCATTTAAAGCTGCTTTTCCAATAAACCCACCTTGCTTGTATTCTCCATCTAAAGTAATGTTATGATAGGTGTATTCACTATAAGTTATAGCCGATATCACCCCCTTCATTATAATAGCCGGATATTGTTTTGGGGTATGGCTGCCGTTTATTAACAAATTGAAGCTTGTTTCTCCTATTTTATTATTGGATAACATTTTTCCTAAATTGAAATGTTGTGTTTTAATCGAACCAGAATAAGAGAATGTGCCTTTTTTATTATTGGTGCTAAGTTTAACGTCTGTTTTTATCGTTCCTAAATCAGTGTGTATTTGTCCGTATGTAACAAGGTCTGTGAAGTAGCCTGATATGTCCCCTTGAAATAGAACTGTTCCGATATTGTGTAGTGCAGGGGGAACTATAGAATTATTACTTAGATTACGCATTAAAAATGATATTCCTTCGGAGTCTGCATATAAACGTGATAAGCTACCATAAATATATGCATCTGACGGTCGTGATAAATCTTGTAGGGAAACATTTCCTCGTATATTAAAATGATTATCTGAAGCTGAAAGTATAAACTGAGGAAAATTCAATTGATTTATTGTTCCATTGACGGTCGTTTCAATTAGCATACTTTCTTTGAACTGAGTGAAAGCTGGAATAAAAGCAGAAAGGTCACTTAATGATATTGGGGATGGCTGTATATGAAATGAAAAATGAACTTTATCTGTAAAGTATTTGAGATCATCAATTCTATTATAAGAAATTAATATCGTATCTAATGCCAATGTCGTGTGTGGTAAACCTATTTTAAAATTATGAATATGCATACCATGGTTATTTCCGATGATTTTTAAACTTAATTTTTTAAGTTCAAAACCAGAATTCGTATCTTCAATGCTTAATCGCTTGATCGCAGCATTTATGGAGTCGTTTTGCAATGATTTTAGTGAAATATTAGCTATAATATTATGCAAATTCATATGGGCCGGATTAAACTTTCCCGGTGTCTGTGGTTCTGAAAACACGTCATAAGAAAGTTTCCCTCTTCTTATTAATAATGAATTAATACGTATATCTAATTTTTTGTTTTGCTGCAATGTGTCTTGAGGTGTAAAAGCATCTAAGACAAACTGAAAATTGGCGTCTCCATCAGGAGTTTGTTTGGATAAGTTTATATCAAATCCAAATAACTGTATATTACTGATAGAAACTCTCCCATTAAATAAAGAAAGCAGATCCAATTTAACAGACAGACGGCTTACTTTTAGCATTTCTCTACCTGATTGATCATTCAGTAATAGGTCATTAATAATGATGCGGTTGAGAAGGCCCATGTCGATACGGCCTATTGTAAGCTTGCTATGCAATGTTTGGCTTAGTTCTTGGGCTATAAAAGTAGAAAACTGTTGCTGAACATAAGGAATGTTTAGCAACAAAATAACACCGATATAAATACTGAGTAAAATACCGACGATCCAGCGTGCTGTTTTCTTAAATTTCTTGATAGCGTAATTATTCTTAATATTCAAGGAACAAAAATAAGGAATATTACGTAATGAATCTACTTTTATCATTACTTTTGCAACAATAAATGTTAAGGAGACATATATGGATACAGTTATATTAGGAATAGAGTCATCTTGTGATGATACTTCAGCTGCGGTTATTTATGATGGATATCTTTTATCGAATGTAGTGGCTAGTCAGGCTGTACATGAAGCATATGGTGGAGTTGTTCCTGAATTAGCCTCACGTGCACATCAACAAAATATAGTTCCAGTTGTGCATGAAGCATTAAAAAGAGCAGGTGTTACCAAAAAGGATTTAAATGCCATTGCTTTTACACGTGGTCCAGGTCTAATGGGTTCTTTATTAGTGGGTGTATCTTTTGCAAAGGGGTTGGCACGTTCTTTAAATATCCCATTGGTGGATGTTAACCATCTAACGGGACATGTTTTAGCTCATTTTATTAGAGTAAAAGGTGAGGAGAATGAGTCGCCTAATTTCCCTTTTCTTTGTTTACTTGTGTCAGGGGGAAATTCGCAGATTATATTAGTGAAAGCATATAATGATATGGAGGTATTAGGCCAAACTATAGATGACGCAGCAGGAGAGGCTATAGATAAATGTTCTAAAGTTATGGGGTTGGGATATCCGGGAGGACCTATTATTGATAAATTAGCAAGGCAGGGCAATCCTCATGCATTTACTTTTAGTAAACCTCATATTTCGGGATTGGATTATAGTTTTAGTGGTCTAAAGACTTCGTTTTTGTATTCTTTGCGTGATTGGTTACGTGATGATAAAGATTTTATAGAGCATCATAAGGCTGATTTAGCAGCTTCGCTTGAAGCTACAATTGTAGATATTTTGATGGAGAAACTGCGTAAGGCAGCAAAACAATATGGAATAACTGAAATAGCCGTTGCTGGTGGAGTGTCTGCAAATAATGGGCTTCGTAATGCATTTCGTGAGCATGCTCAAAAATATGGGTGGAGGATTTTTATTCCTAAATTTAGTTATACGACCGATAATGCGGCCATGATAGCTATTACTGGGTATTTTAAATATTTGGATAAAGATTTTTGTTCTATAGAAGCACCTGCATATTCTAGAGTGATGTTGTGATTTGCAGGTTGATTATATTATGATGAAAAAAATAGAGGAAAGGTTAGGAAATCTTTTGGAAATTAGAGGGGTATCTCTTTCAACTGCTGAGAGTTGTACAGGAGGAGGAATAGCGGCATTGATAACTTCTGTTCCTGGTAGCTCAAAATATTTTAAAGGAGGAATTGTTGCTTATTCGAATGAGGCGAAAGAGTCGCTTTTGCATGTCCAATCCGCGACTTTAAAACGCTGTGGTGCTGTGAGTCGTGAGACTGTGTGCGAAATGGCAAAAGGAATAATGGAAGTTATGCGAACTGATTGTGCTATTGCTACTTCGGGGATCGCAGGGCCGGGAGGTGGAACAAAAGAACAGCCTGTTGGTACTATATGGATAGCCGTTGCTTATAAAAATGAATTTTCTTATTTGAAGCAAGAGGGGGATTGCGGTAGAGCGATGAATATTCAAAGAGCGATTGAAAATGCTCTTTGTATGCTTGAGAAAATGTTGAAATAGACAAAAATCCTATTATACAGCGAATTATTTTATTAAAAAACTTGTTAGTTACGGATAAAAGTGCTTACTTTGCGCTCTGTTTTAAGTA
>ENA-OOXJ01001373-OOXJ01001373.1-human-gut-metagenome-genome-assembly--contig:-NODE-1373-length-15725-cov-2.506190_pt1 | contig 15725 bp, 13 predicted proteins | sample MGYA00241587_ERZ501343 | MGnify/ENA primary metagenome ERZ501343 (study PRJEB25962, sample SAMEA2042918) | human gut metagenome | biome: human gut; feature: human-associated habitat; material: faeces... | reverse complement strand
GAACGTAACCCGGTCTATCGGGGCATCTGGCGGCAAGGACTTCAGTTGAAGGATTCCGTAGTGTTGGGCGAGCAGCCCCGTTTTCCCGGTCCAAGGGGCGTGGATGCGTATTTCAATGCTTACATGAACTATCCCGCCCGGTTGCTGGCCGAAGGGCAGGGTGGCTATGCCGTATGCCAGTTCACCATCGACACGTTGGGATTTGCCCGTATGCCTTTTGTGCTTGAGAAAAGCCATCCTGAATTTGCCCGCGAGGTGTGCCGTCTCATTCTCGACATGCCCCACTGGTTGCCGGCACGCGATGTGCAAGGGCGGGCTGTGGAGTGCATGTATTGTGTATATGTGCCTTTCCGTCCGCAACGCTACTATGCGCGTCTGAAAGCCGATAGTCTGTGGCGCGAGCAGGAACAGCACGTATTTGCAGACCCCTACGACCTGCCTCCGCAATTTCCCGGAGGAATGAAGGCATTCATGCAATTTATGAAAGACAATGTGCGCTATCCGCAAGCCTATGTTGGCAGCGGGCGTTCGGTACGCGTGCCTTGCCAGTTGGAGGTAGACGAATACGGCTTTACACGGCAGGTCAGCGTGTTACGCAGCAGCGGCATTCCTGAGTTTGATGCCGAGGCTTTGCGCATACTTTCTTTGTTGCCACGCTGGGAAACACCGCGCATTTATGGAACTCCCCGGCCGCACTATACTTCGTGCCGGTATGTAGTGCAGGTGACGTTTACCGACCCCGGCAGATAATCATTCCTGCGTCTTTCTCCCGAAAACTTCATTCTTAGGCTGGGGTTGTGCAACTTTAGGCTGGAGTTGTACAACTTTAGGTTAGGTTTGTAAAACCCTAGGCTTGGGTTACAGATTTCTGCTCGTAAAGAGCAAGTTTATACACCGTCTTCATTGTTTTTCTGACCTGTCTGGATGGTTTTTCTGTCCTGTGCGGAGGGCAGGATATCAAAGGAATCTAAAAAAGATGCATCGGACTGCAACTTTTTACTCCTTCCATGCGTCTAATCTATGCAAATAACTTTAGACTGAGAGATATGTTACTTACTACAACATCCATGATTGACGGCGGGAAGATTACCCGCTATTACGGCATCGTATCGGGTGAGACCATTATCGGTGCCAATGTATTCCGCGACCTCTTTGCCAGCATCCGCGACATTGTAGGCGGCCGTAGTGCTTCGTATGAGGAAGTGTTGCGCGAGGCCAAGAATACAGCGTTGCGCGAAATGGAGGAACAGGCCCGTGCCTTGGGAGCCAATGCTGTAATAGGCGTAGACCTGGACTACGAAACCGTGGGCGGTAGCGGATCCATGCTGATGGTAACGGCTTCCGGTACGGCGGTAACGGTGGAATGATCCGATCTGTGGCAAATGTATACTTGCTAAAAGCGGGCAATGAGCCGGAGCAATTCTTCGTTGGCATGGCTATCAATGCCCGCTTCTTGTGTTCCGTGTAACATGTTGAGCGAGGTGGTGCATTCGCCACAGATATCTATTCCGATTACTTTTTCATTTTTCAGAATTATGGTCAGCAACTCTTCCAGTTCTTTTAGGGAGAGCGAACCTTGATCCCAGTTGGTAACGGCCGATTGTGGATTGAGGACATCTTTGTCGATGGAGATATATACCGGCTCGTTGATATGTTCGGCAGTGAACAATTTCCAGGCATCATCGTGTTTCAAGGTTTGCTCGCCATAAAAGTGTACTTTTTCCTTATAGCTTTCGGGCACGGCATGTATCAGCCGTTCCGATGCTCCGGCTATGACGACCTTTTGTAACTTTGGATGATGGTCTATGATATCTTTCACCCAACTTCCACACGACAATAGTTCTTCGAACAGAGGAGGTTGCATATCGGGGTGATGGTCGAATACGATGAGCGAGAAAGGATAGTCTATCTTGTCGGTCCAGAACTTGGTTATATAATGATAATTACCCGAGTCGATGAAGTGGATGCCTTCGGGCGCATAGCCGGCTATAACTTGCTGTAAAGCCGATGCGCCTTCAGCATCGCAATAACAATTGGTCCCCTGCAAATGACGGCAATCCAGCCATTTGAAATTTGGGTTGCGGGAGAAAGCTTCATTCTCATATACTCCCGTAAAGTTCATAATGATTACTTGCTTCCTCATGTATGTATTGAAATCAGTTGGCACCCGGAGTGTGCAGGAGTTTTTCATTCAGGGCACGCCGTCTTTGCCAGCGCTCGCGGGCCAGTGTCTGCATGTCGGCCACGGCATCACGTTCGTCTACGATTTCAAAACCCAGGGCCGTTTCAATGATGTCTTCCATCGTGACGATGCCGCGCAGGGCGCCATACTCGTCGATAATGATGGAGATGTGCTCTTTCTTTTCAAGCATTTTTTCCCAGATGTTCGATACCGGGCTGCTTTCGGGGAAGGCCAGGATGGGGCGTTTGATGTCCGAAAGCTTCAGGTCGAACTTATCTTCGGCCAGCCGTTCCAGGATAGACTGGCGAAGCACGTAGCCCGTTACGTTGTCCTCGTTTTCGCTGTAAACGGGAATACGTGAATAGTTGCAGAACTGCTTGTTCTGGTAGAACTCCCGTGTGGTCATGCTCTCGGAAGCGGCGGCCACTACCACGCGGGGGGTCATTACGTCGCGGGCCGTTACGTTGTCCAGCTTGATGAGGTTCTGTATCATGCGGTTCTCCTCTTTTTGGAACACTCCTTCCTCGGCACCGATAGATACCATGGCCGATACTTCCTCACGGCTTACCGAGGCTTCGGGTTTGGAGGGAGCTACCAGTTTGGTAATCAGTTCGGACAGCCATACCAGCGGATACGAAATGATAATCATACCCCGTATGATGCGTGCCGAAGGTACGGCCAGCGAGCGCCAGTAGTTGGCACCCACGCTTTTGGGAATGATTTCGGAGAGTACCAGTATCAGGATGGTGAGCACGGCCGAGATAATGCCGAAATAGGCTTCGCCAAACACCTTGACGGCTTCGGCACCTACACCTGCCGCACCCACGGTGTGGGCAATGGTATTGAGTGAGAGGATGGCGGCAATGGGTTTGTCAATGTCCTGTTTCAATCGTTTGAGCAGAGTGGCCGACTTGGCGCCGGACTGTTCCTTCATGGTAATGAAGGACATGGGGGTAGACAACAGGACTGCTTCCATGACGGAGCAGAGGAATGATACGGATAAAGCAAGGGTAAGGTATAAAAGTACTAGTCCCATAAAATGATTTTTAAGTTAGACATACGGACAGGGCTTATGGGGAAAGCCGGTCCGCGAAATACAAGCGATGAATGAAGTAGATGGAAAAGCTTGTGACTAAATACGGTAGATGCACAATGTGGAGCGGCGTCGGATAAAGTCGCTTGTAGAGATGTGCCGTTGCGGTTCGGGAAAACGGTTTTGGAAGAAAGAAGAACAGCCAGCCTGTATGTTGGTACCCGGCTGAGGGGCATGTTGGCTGCGCAGACGAAGGGCAAATACTGCCGGCAAAGGCAATGCTTCGTCAATACAGGTAGCCGATTCCTGGTAGGATAGGCTTCCGGCATTTGCAGATGCCTTCAGAGCATCGGACAAAGGTTCGTAAGTTCCGGCAGGTTGCAGCATCAGGAGCATGAAAATGAGCCATCCTGCAACCTTGTATGTAAAATAATCTTCTTCCATTTGTTTGGTACAAAGATAGGCAAACGCCTTGCTCGCCTGTTATAAAAAGAGTGTTTTTTATTTTTTTTAGCACTTCAGACCTGTTGCAAGCAGGTATAAAGAAGACGGGCAGATTTGCTTTTCTCGGTTCTAATCGGTATATTTATCGCAATTTTTCTCAGAACCTCAAAATACTAAGAATGCTATGGAACAAGTTCTATTCTGGGTTGTGCCGGTTGCGTCCGTGCTGGCCCTTGGTTTTGCCTGGTATTTCCACCGGCAGATGATGAAACAGAGTGAAGGTACTCCCCAAATGGTTAAGATTGCTGCTGCCGTGCGCAAGGGGGCCATGTCTTACCTGAAACAGCAGTACAAAATTGTGGGCCTGGTGTTCCTCGGTCTGGTAATCCTGTTTTCTATTATGGCTTATGGCTTCGATGTACAGAACCACTGGGTACCGGTAGCTTTCCTGACAGGCGGTTTCTTCTCCGGTCTTTCGGGTTTTTTGGGCATGAAGACGGCCACCTATGCTTCGGCCCGTACGGCCAATGCCGCCCGCGATTCACTGAACGGCGGTTTGCGCATCGCTTTCCGTAGCGGGGCGGTGATGGGACTGGTAGTAGTAGGCTTGGGCTTGCTTGATATTTCTTTCTGGTATCTGCTGCTTAATGCCGTGATTGATGCCAATGTGATGACACCGACACACAAGCTTTGCGTCATTACCACTACCATGCTTACCTTCGGTATGGGTGCCTCTACGCAGGCTCTCTTTGCCCGTGTAGGGGGTGGTATCTATACCAAGGCAGCCGATGTGGGTGCCGACCTTGTGGGCAAGGTGGAAGCCGGTATTCCAGAAGATGACCCGCGCAATCCCGCTACCATTGCCGACAACGTGGGCGACAACGTGGGCGATGTGGCCGGTATGGGTGCCGACCTGTACGAAAGCTATTGCGGTTCTATCTTGGCTACGGCAGCGCTGGGCGCGGCAGCCTTTATACATAGCGGCGACACGCTGATGCAATACAAGGCGGTCATTGCTCCGATGCTTATTGCGGCGGTGGGCATTCTGCTCTCCATTATCGGCATTTTCTCGGTGCGTACCAAGGAGAACGCCACCATGAAAGACCTGCTCGGGGCATTGGGCTTTGGTACCAACCTCAGTTCGGTACTCATTGTCGTGGCTACTTTCTTTATCCTGTGGTTGTTGAAACTGGACAACTGGATGTGGATTTCCTGTTCGGTGGTAGTGGGTCTGCTGGTGGGTATCGTCATCGGACGTTCTACCGAATATTACACGTCCCAGTCCTATAAGCCTACACAGAAGTTGAGCGAAAGCGGCAAGACGGGTCCTGCCACGGTTATCATTTCCGGCATCGGGCTGGGCATGCTCTCTACGGCCATTCCGGTCATTGCAGTGGTGGTGGGCATCATTGCCTCCTACCTGTTTGCTTCGGGTTTTGATTTCAGTAACGTAGGGCTTGGTCTTTACGGCATCGGCATTGCGGCCGTGGGCATGCTCTCCACACTGGGCATTACGCTGGCAACTGATGCTTACGGTCCTATTGCCGACAATGCCGGTGGTAATGCCGAGATGTCTGGCTTGGGTGCCGAAGTGCGTAAACGTACCGACGCCCTTGACTCGCTGGGCAATACGACAGCCGCCACGGGTAAGGGTTTTGCCATCGGTTCGGCCGCGCTGACCGGTCTGGCTCTGCTGGCTTCGTATGTGGAGGAAATCCGTATCGGCCTCGACCGTCTTGGAACGACCGAAATATTTGTAGGCGATAAGGCCATTCCTTTGCAGGATGCCACTTTCTTCGACTTCATGCATCACTACGACGTCACGCTAATGAATCCCAAAGTGCTTTCGGGTATGTTCATCGGTTCGATGATGGCTTTCCTGTTCTGCGGTCTGACCATGAACGCCGTAGGACGCGCTGCCGCCCACATGGTGGACGAGGTGCGTCGCCAGTTCCGTGAAATCAAGGGTATCCTTACCGGCGAAACCGAACCCGACTATGCCCGTTGCGTGTCCATTTCTACCAAAGGGGCACAGCGCGAGATGGTGGTTCCTTCGCTCATAGCCATTGTGGCCCCCATCCTGACGGGTATCATCTTCGGCGTGCCGGGTGTATTAGGGTTGCTTATTGGCGGATTGAGCAGTGGTTTCGTGCTTGCCATCTTCATGGCCAACGCCGGTGGTGCGTGGGACAATGCCAAGAAGTACGTCGAAGAAGGTAATTTCGGCGGTAAGGGTAGCGATGTGCATAAGGCCACCGTGGTAGGTGACACTGTGGGCGACCCCTTTAAGGATACTTCCGGTCCCAGCCTGAACATCCTTATTAAGTTGATGTCGATGGTGGCCATTGTAATGGCCGGGCTGACGGTGGCGTGGAGTGTATTTTAAGTAATAAATATTTTTAAAAAAGAAGAAACATGAACAGAATGCTTACAAGGATAGTAGCAGGTATTGTGTATGTATGTGCAATGCTGCCCGCTTTTGCTGCCAATCCTTATTTGCCGTTGTGGGAATACATCCCGGACGGCGAACCCTATGTGTTTGAAGATCCCGACTGCCCGGGTAAGTACCGTGTTTATATATACGGTTCGCACGATTCCATGCGAACCGAATACTGCGGACGTGAATTGGTCGTGTGGTCAGCTTCGGTAGATTCGCTTGACTATTGGAGATACGACGGGGTTATCTTTGAGTCGAAGACCGATGCTAACGGCAACCTGTTGAACCAAGGCGGTCTGGGTGACGTACTCTATGCGCCCGATGTGACAGAGGTAGTGGGAAAGGACGGTAAGAAGACGTATTACCTTTATCCCAACAATCAGCACGGCGGACGCAACGGCATGGTGGCCAAAGCTGACCGTCCTGATGGTCCTTTCAAAGTATGTAACTGGAGTAAGGATAATCCTGCCGTGTGCGACGGAGTGTTGGGTTTTGACCCGGCCGTGTTCGTGGACGACGACGGACGGGTGTATGGTTATTGGGGCTTTGGCAAATCGTGGGCTGCGGAACTCGATCCGCAGACTATGGCTACCGTGAAACCCGGTACACAACCTATCGAAGGGTTGGTGAGTGGTATCGACGAAGAAGGCGTGTTTAGTTTCTTTGAGGCCTCGTCCATACGCAAGGTGAAAGACAAATATCTGTTTATATACAGCCGCCGCACTATCCCCGGCGAATTTGGTCTGCCTGCCAGCAACTATACGCTGGCCTACGCTTACGGCGATAGCCCGCTGGGGCCTTTCACCTATGGCGGTACACTGATCGACGGGCGTGCGCGTGGAACGGATCTTGATGGCAATGTTATCCCCACCGCACAGTTTAACGGCAATACGCACGGTAGCATTGCCGAGATCAACGGTCGCTGGTACGTGTTCTATCATCGTCAGACGGGGCTCAATGAGTTCTCCCGCCAGGCTATGGTAGCTCCCATTGAAGTGAAAGTGACCGAAGGCAAGGGTGGAAAGGTGGAAATTACCGAAGGCGAATACACTTCCGAAGGTTTTGAAACGGGGGGGCTGAATCCTTACAAACGTTACTCGGCCGGTATTGCCTGCTATTACACAGGGCCTACGCCCGCTACGGCAAAGTGGCCGAACTATTACTTCAGCGGTTCCTACGTCCAACCCATTTACAGAGACGCAAACCGTTTTATTTTGCCTTATGACCTGCGTTACAACAGTAATCCTGTGGTGAACAATACCGATGGCTCCACCGTGGGCTACAAGTACTTCAACTTCGATTTGATAGACCGCAGCCGTGAGCTTGACCTCTTGCTCAACCTCAAGCCGCAGGGCATCAACGGCACTGTGCGTATCATGGCTTCAAGCCCGTGGAAGGAGAAAGGCGGGGTAGAAATCGGTATGTTTTCTGTCAGCGAGAATGCCCCACAAGCTTTGACTCGCCTGCGTATCGACGTAGCGAAAGCGAAAAACCTCCGCGGTAAGCAAGCCTTGTTCTTTGTGTTCTCCTCGCCCGAGAAAGGACAGTCCGTCTGCGAGCTTCACGACCTGGTGTTCGTGAGCCGTTGAGAAGCGGGGAAGCATGTCAGAGCGAACAGAATAGCGTTACCAGGAACGGTACGCTGAAGTCCACCACAAAACCGTGGAAGATGGATACTACTACAAATTCCTGGCCCGAGGCGCGGGTAATGACAGGTAGTGTGGTGTCCATTGTGGTGGCACCTCCGGCCGAGATGGGAGCCAACCGTCCGAACCAACGCACCAGGAGTGGTGCAGCCAACAGCGTGAGTATTTCGCGGCAGATGTTGGCCAGGAGGGCGATGGTACCCATCTCGGCTCCTTTGTATTCGGCGCCCCGGTATTCGGTGATGAAGATACTTGATAATGAATAATAGCCGAAGCCCGAACCGATGGCCAGGCAATCGGTCAGGCTACGATGGGTGAGCAGGAAACTGACAACGGTCGTTCCTGTCAGTGTACCTACAATGGTCATGACGGGCAGGAACACCAGCCGTGGGTTGAGCGAACGGAAATTTTTCAGTGTTTGCGGGTCGTTGCCTACGCTGATCCCTACACTGGTCATCAGGGCGCAAAGGGCATAGAAACTGATGTCGCTATCCGGTTGTGCCGGGAGTATTTCAAGCAGGCTTCCCAATATACCCAGGACAAAAAAGCCTACGATGATGAGGCTCCCCTTAAGTGCCTGCCAGAGGTTACCGTCGTTTGCCGGTTGGGATGTTTCGTTTGGTGTATGCACTTTTTTCTTTTTTTCGAGCATTTGCCATAGCACTTTGGCTGCAATTACACTACCCAGTGTGCCTCCTATGGTGAGTATTAAGGCTTCCAACCCAATGGTGTGCAGGCCGCGGATGATTGTATCGTTTCCGCCGACTTCCATGCCCAGCAGGAAGAGCAATACCCAAATGAGCAAGGTGATGACTGGGTGAATGAATCCCAGACGGTATTTGTGTAGCAAAAAGCCCGTCAGCATTCCGGCGAGCATGAGTCCGATAACAGTGAACATAACTTCTTTGGTGTGTTGGAAATGCCGCAAAGTTAGTGAATTCTGTTCGATATGACATACGTTTGTCCGTAACAGGTTACGAGGAAACTTCTAACCTGTTACGGACGTGCTTCCAACAGGTTAGAAGTTTGCTTCTGACCTGTTAGAAGTAAATGACTTTTTTGCCTCTATTTTTCAGATACTTACGGCCATCCAAAAAAGTTCTGGCAGCCTTCGGCTTGAGCACTTGCAGGGGTTACTGTTCCTTTATGCTGGCATAAACACCGTAACTCTCTTCGCAGATATCGTATAGAGGGCGCAGGCAATAAGTTTTCCCGGCATTGGTCAGCTTAAAAGTAGTGTTCTGCCGTGACAGGTTACGTAGGATATCTTCGTGCGTTCCTTTTAGAATAATTTCACTGCTGGTTTCGAAAGCCAGCATGGCAGGCCCATAGAACAGGGCTACTACGTTAGCATTGTCGGGCATGGCTTTTAGGTGGAAACCGTAGGAGAAGACAAGTTTTATCCGATCGCCGTTGCTCCATTTGCGGTTCAGGTTGAGGTACGATTGAGGAAAGGCTCTTGTTGTCAACAGCTTGTCATTGAGATAAACCGTTACGTTGTTTGCCCACGACGGAATGAGCAGGTTAATGCCAGCTTCGGTACCTTTTCGGGCTGATATGGTGAACACTACGACAGAGTCGTTGGGCAGGTTGCCAGTCTGTTCGAGTACAAGTCCGCGATCTTTCCAGTTTACTGTCGACGGGACATAAAGATTGACCCACAGGTTGTTTCTGTCGTGGTAGTAGATAGCCGAGTTGAGGGAGGCAAAAGCTTCGATGCATGTACCGTTACAACAACGGAAATCGTTTTCTTTCAGGAATTTTTTGTTGCGCGGTGCGCCCAAGGGCAGATGGTAGACCGTTGCGCCGGTCTTGGAGTTTTGTGAGGCCAATACGGCGTTGTAGAAAGTGTTCATGTAGCTGTCTGCGTAGGCGGCGTTGCGGGTGCGGCAGAAAAGGTATGAAGTCAGTTTCTGTGTGTTATGCGACACGCACGATTCGGCAATCTCGGGCGTTAGCGTGTTGCTCAGCACGCCAGGAATGCCCCAATGCTCGGCCGTCAGTGAGGTTGGGGTGACAGGATTGGGGCGTGGCCCGCTACTTGAGCCGTTGGCATAAGCATGGCTGTGCATCAGCATGTCCCAAAAGTGAAGAGCTGCATCACGATAGTCTGTTTCGCCCGTAATGTCATAACGCTGTACGAATCCGTTCACTAGCACGATGTGCGTATTGGCATGCAGACCGCTCAGAATGTCTTTGTTTTGTGCCAGTGGTCCGGCAAACCAATCTCGGTCGAACACTTTGGCAAGTGCCAGATGTTGCGGATTGTGCGATACTTTGTATAGCTCGTAAAGCACCTCATTCATGGCTCCGGCCTCGTTGGAGGGATTGGCAGCTGCGGTGTAGAGCATCTTTTCAATGCTCTCGGCACTGAGGCGCGACATGCGTTGTTCCACATAAGCAGCCATGTCAGTCACCATCTGGTAGGCTTCTTCGTTGCCGGTGCGTGTGTAGGCGTCCAGTAATCCCTGCATAATTTTGTGGTAGGTATAGTAAGGCGCCCACACACCGCCGAAATTTCTTTCCAGCGTGTCAAAGTCTGCTTCGGGAAATGCCGACAGGTAACCGTTGCCTAGTGCCTGCTGGCATTTGTGTAGTTCGCTTACCATGTACTTCAACCGTTGCTCTAGAGTGTCGTCCAGTTTTCGTTCGGCTACACGTGCCAGTGCCGACAGGTAATGTCCGGTAAAGTGTCCGCGCAGTCCTACTCCCGGACTTTCCCAACCTTCGGGAGCTGTAGCCTGCGAAGGTAAACCGGCGTTGACTCGGAAGTTGTGTAGCAGGCGATCGGGATCGAGCGACCTGAGGTAGTCGAGATTCAATTGTTCACGTTGCTGAATCCACGAAGGAGACAGTGTTACTTCGTTTTGTTGGAAACCGGCCAGTTGCCCGGAACAATAGTCCTGTTCTTGTGCATAGGAACCAGCCAATAGACATAGAACAAATGCGAGTGTTGTAAAAGCAGCTTTCATGTTTGAAAAGAGGAGTTTAGTCCATTGCATGGACTGAACTAGAATTGGTTAATAAATAAGTTGATTATTATATGCGTGTGATGTCTTTTGAACATTTTATATAAGTTACCCTGTCTGCTCAGTAGGAGATGACTTTCTTGATCGCCTCTTCAGGGACAACAATTATAGTTCCATGATGGGCTTTGAATCGGCGTGGGTCACCTTCGTGTTTGGGAAAAGTGGCTTCTTTGATATGTTTCCACACAGTCAGATCATCGGATACGGCCAGTTGCATACCATTACCGGCCGGTTCGTCCCAATAAAGCCACCACTTGCCTTTGTGGTGAAGCAGGCATTGACCTTCGGCCATTGATTCGTTTAGTCCCGGGTGAGAATAGAGAGGAGAGTGTGTCCCGGCAATAGGGGCGGAAACTGGTGTAAAAGTCGGCTTTTTGAGATTCTTGCTTACAAAGGTGAGGCATAAGTTCCTTCCGGGTTTGTTTTTAAGGTCTGCGTTTCTTGAGTTTTTGACAATCATGGCCCATCGGTTGCTTTTCTCATCCCAGCGAAGTACCCCGTCAATAGTGCTGAATCCTTGGTCGAAAAACAATTGCCTATCCGAAAACTGTTTCCCGTCTTTAGTGAAGGTTATGAACATTCTGTTGTCATATTGGGTCTGATTCCGACCGCTGTTGTCGCTACCGTCTCCATCGTTCATTTCTCGGGGAGTGGTTGCTGAAAAAATAACGAAATATTCTTTTTCAAAAGGATTCCAGTGTATTTCGGGTGCCCAGATATTGATAGGCTTGTCTTCTTGGGATTTGACGTTTGCAAACGGTGCTATCATTTGTGGCGACGACCATTGAAGCAGGTCTTTCGATTCTGCGTAACCAAATACTTCACCGTTCCAGTGTGAGGTCCATACCATGCGGAACATACCATCTTGGTAGACAATGGAAGGGTCGCGTGTCAAGTTTTGTGCGGGCCATTCCGGTGGTGTGAAAATTGGTTTGCCAGCATTAGCTCTACGGAAATGAACTCCGTCTAGGCTTGTGGCCAAATAGACACCTGCTTCTCCATTATCAACAAAGTAGACGAATAGAAAAACATCTTTGGCTGATAATTGCATTGAAATAGCCATACAGAATATAAAGAATAGTGTATGGCTGAGGAATTTTTTCATCATAGCTTTTGTATTTTAAGATTGTATTTGTGTCGTGTCTGTATTAGAAAAAATATTCATTTCTTCAAGGCTCAAAATTATCGAATTTACAGTTTAATGTCAAATACCAATATCTGAAATTGGGTTGTTGAATGTTTCGATTGACGGTCTTTTATGGGTATTCTGGAAGGTTCTCACCGTTTTTTGTTTTGTTTTGCATATATCTCTGTATCTTTGTGGATATATTTTTATGCAACGAGGTGTATGTTACTTCCCTATCTGAATACCGATTTGATCGAAGCCGGCTGTGACGAGGCCGGTCGCGGATGCCTGGCTGGAGCCGTCTATGCAGCCGCCGTGATTCTGCCTAAGGACTTTCGCAATGAGTTGCTGAATGATTCCAAACAACTGACCGAACGTCAACGCTATGCCTTACGTGAGGTGATAGAGAAGGAGGCTTTGGCATGGGCAGTAGGTGTGGTTGCGCCTCAAGAGATTGACGAAATTAATATTCTCAATGCTTCGTTTTTGGCCATGCACCGTGCCATTGATCAACTGAAGGTGCGTCCGCAACACTTGCTTATTGATGGTAACCGGTTCAAGAAGTATTGGGATATTCCTCATACTACGGTGGTGAAGGGCGACGGTAAGTATCTCGCCATTGCTGCGGCTTCCATTTTGGCCAAGACTTATCGTGACGATTATATGAAGCACCTACACGAAGAATTCCCCTGTTACGGATGGAAACATAACAAGGGATATCCTACGAAAGAACACCGTGAGGCTATTGCCCGGTACGGTACTACACCTTATCACCGTCTGTCATTCAATCTGTTGGGAGACGGTCAGTTGTCGTTGTCATTTGTGGAGGAGTAGCTATGAATGTATTTCCTAATGTCATTATTGCTGACACTCTCAATGGATTGGGCACACAAACTTATGATAATTACTTGATACATGCTCTTTGTCAGTCGGGTACATGTCGCTTTCGTTTTAATGAGAAAGAGTTCGAATTACATAAGGGAGACTTGATGATTGTGCGTAAAGGAATGTTGGTAGACGATATACGGCCGTCTGTGGATTTCCGTGTGCAGGCTATTTATATCACGGCTGCTTATATAGAGCGCTGTACGCCGCAAAGTAACTATGGTATGAAAGGGCAGCTAGCGCTTTTTCTTAATCCGGTAATGAGGCTTACATCAGTACAATATGAGCGATGCCAGCAGGATTTTAATCGGGTAGTAGAGAGCTTAGCGGATACGAACCATCATTTTTATGACGAAATGCTGGCTTGTACAGTACAAATGCTGATACTTGATTTCTTCGATTTCCATTCAAGCCTCTATGGAATAGATAATATATCCCTCCAACAAGCTACCCTAATGAATCGATTTTTGAACATGCTGGAAAACGGTGATTTCCGTTGTCATCGGGAGATTTCCTATTATGCCGACCATCTGTGTATTACGTCTAAATATTTGTCCGAAATATCGAAGAAAGTTAGTGGTTATGCTGCTGGATATTGGATTGACCGTTATACTATTTTAGACATATCCCGTTTGCTGCGTGATAAATCGCTTACCTTGACTGATATTTCCGATTTGTTTGGTTTCTCTTCGTTGGCTTATTTCAGCCGTTACGTACAACAACATTTGGGGGTGAGTCCTTCTCAGTACCGTGAATAGAATTATCCTTTCTGGCTATTGGCTTGTTTCAAATCGTAAAGAGAAACATGTTCGTTGCGGTAACGTGCGTTCGGATTTATTTCTCCATTGGCTAATAACGGGTCATTGTCTACATGGGCAAAGCGGATTGCTTTTTGTGGACAATTTTGAATACATGCGAAGCAAAATTCGCAATCGCCCTCAGTGTAGATACCTTCTGAACTCAGTTTGAAGTTACCTCGAGGACACATATCGGTACAGACTCCACATCCTATGCATTTGTTCGTTATGACAAAATATTTCTCACTCCTTTTCAGAAACCCTATTTCTGGATCAATTCCGCTGTGTTTTATAAAACCTGCGTGTTGCAGGCGTTCTTCCTCGGTTACAGGTTGGTGCCAACGTCGACGTTTGTTCAAGTCAGACTTAATGGCTTTCAGGTTTTCAGGGATACGTTTGTCTATTTTCATTTGTTCGCTCATGTCGAAGTTAGGTAACCAATTGTCTACCATGATAATAGTGTTGATATAGTCAAACGTGTGTCCAACTTTTTGGGTAATTTCGTTCCAAATTTCCACTGCATTGCATTTACGAGCACCATAGGTTAAGATGGCGAATTTATAAGCTGCTTCGAGTTTTGCTTTTTGAATATAGGTTCGTACCATGTGAGGTGGCATGTGTCCGTAAATGGGGTAGACAATTCCTATTTCATCAGCTTTCAGGTTGTAAATTCCTTGTTTTACCAGTTGGGGAATGCTCAACAGTTCGGTGTTTCCTTCAGCCAGTTGCCGGGCTATGTGAAGGCAGTTTCCTGTTCCAGTAAAATAGAGGATGATACGTTTTACTTTTTTTTCTGTGCAGGAGGTTAACGAAAACAAGCCTGTTGTTGCGGAAGCCGTACTGGCTACAAGGATGCCTAAATGTTTTAGGGCTTCTCTTCTGTTCATTTTTCCAGTGTTACTCATGTGTCGTTGGGTGTTGATGAATATTAATTCGGTATTGATGACGCAAAAGTAGCCTGTTTTTGGGAGGAACATATTGTGAAAAAAGCGGGGATTCATGCACATTTTTCGGAACATGCATGAATCCCCGTTTGTTTTTGGAGTTTTGTAGTCAGAATGTTTGGTTTAGAACCACTTAATCTTCCTGAACCACACAAACGTCCCCGCCGAGATGGCTGCCGACAGCAGGACGATGAGTATGAACGCGTGCGGAAAAGAGTCTAGGTGGATGTCCACGTTCATGCCGTAGAAGCTGGCTATGACGGTGGGTATCATCAGGGTGATGCTGAGGCTCGTCATGCGCTTCATGATGTCGTTCACGTTGTTCGAGATAATGGAAGCAAAAGCATCCATGGTACCTGTAAGGATGTCGCTGTAAATGTTCACGGTGTTGTAGGCCTGGCGCAACTCAATGACGGCATCGTCCAGCAATTCCATATCCAGCATGCCGGTGTTCTGGAAGATGTTCTTCAGACGGCCTATCAGCACTTCGTTGCCTCGGATGGAGGTGTCGAAATAGACGAGCGTCTTCTGGAGTTTCATCAGGCGCAGGAGGTCTTCGTTGCGGATGCTTTTTTCCAGTTCCTTTTCGGCATTGGCCACTTCGTTGTTAATCTGTTTCAGGTACTTCAGGAACCAGACGGCCGAGGAGTAGATAAGCCTTAGAATAAGGTCGAGTTTGTTGTTTACACCGATGCTCTTGCGGCGCGTGTGCTGGATGAAGTCCGGTAGCAGTTCCGTGTGGTGATAGCACACGGAAACAATGATTTCGTTGTTGGTGATGATGCCGATGGGCACGGTGATAAAAGGAATCTGTGGCTGGTTGCTCTGCATGGGGATGCGCAGGATGGTGAGCAACCAGTTGTCCTCCATTTCCGTACGGGGACGCTCATCCGTATCAGCCACATCGTCCAAAAAAGATTGGGGAACATGCAATGTCTCGGTGAGAAACTTGAAGTCTGCCTGATCCGGGCATACTACATTCACCCAGCTATTGGGTTGCCATTCGGTTTTTTCCACAAAACCGGCCGACTCGCAATAAAGATATTGTCTCATCTTATAGCCTCCTTTCATTTCATTCCGCAAAGGTCCGGTTTACCTCCAGACGAGAAGCTGTCCCTCCTTCTTGTAAACCGAAGCTCACGAAAGCTCAATCATTCATAGTTCTGTTCGGCAGTGCCGTCCTTCCATGAATGATTTAAAGG
>ENA-OOXJ01001372-OOXJ01001372.1-human-gut-metagenome-genome-assembly--contig:-NODE-1372-length-15730-cov-2.632089_pt1 | contig 15730 bp, 14 predicted proteins | sample MGYA00241587_ERZ501343 | MGnify/ENA primary metagenome ERZ501343 (study PRJEB25962, sample SAMEA2042918) | human gut metagenome | biome: human gut; feature: human-associated habitat; material: faeces... | reverse complement strand
GCGGTGGGCGCGGCGCTGGCTGCGGCTGGCCGGGGCATAGTGCCCGAGACGCCCTACGCCGACATGACTGCCATACGCCGCCGCGCGCGGGCGAACCCGGCGGAGATCTTCCGCGACGGCCGGGCCTGGATCTTCCTGCTCTCGGCCTTCATGAACCTCTGCTTCCAGAACGGCGTGACCACCTGGCTGCCGCGCTACTGCTCCGAGGTGCGGGGCTACGGCTTCACGGCGGCGGGGCTGATGGTAACGGTGTTCTTCCTCGGCGCGCTCATAATGCGGCTGCTCTCGCCGCTGGTGTATACGAAAATTGCGCCCCGATACTTCTACCGCGGCGCGCTGCTGAGTTCGGCGGCGCTGTTTCTGGTGTTCCTGCTCGTGCCGATGCCGGACTGGGCCGCGGCCGTGATAACGGGCGTCATGGGCCTCCTGCAGGGCGCAACGGTGCCTACGCTGGTCATCATCTGCTGCGACGTGTTCCCGGAGCGGACGGCCTCGGCCACGTCCATCGTGGTGTTCGGCGTCTCGCTGGCGTCGATGACCTCGCCCGCGGCCATGGGCGCGGTCATCGCCTCGGCGGGCGCCCAGGCCGCCATGCTCAGCGTGACCGCCTGCACCGTCGTCGCCGCGCTCGCCCTGCCCAGGCGGAGATGAGGCGTCCCGTTTACAAAGGCGCGCGGTTATGATATAAATATAATTTGCAGATTCAAAAAGGAGAAATGCGGATGCTCGAGAGGCTCAGGGACATAGAGGCAAAATATGAGGAGCTGGAGCGGAAGATGGCAGACCCGGAGTACTACTCCGACGCCGAGGCCTACGCCAAGCTCGCCAAGGAGCAGAAGGAGCTCGCGCCCCTGGCCAATGCCTGCCGCGAGTATCTCAAGTGCGAGGCCGACATGGAGAGCGCAAAGGAGCTGCTCTCCGACCCCGAGATGGGCGAGCTGGCGCACGAGGAGTTCGAGGCCGCCAAGGCCCGCATGGACGAGCTGGACGAGGAGATAAAGCTCCTCATGCTCCCCGGCGACCCCAACGACGGCAAGAACGTCATCATCGAGATACGAGCCGGCGTAGGCGGGGAGGAGTCCGCGCTCTTCGCCTCGAGCCTCTACCGCATGTACTCCATGTACGCCGAGTCAAAGCGCTGGAAGACCGAGGTCGCCAACGTGAACGATACGGAGCTGGGCGGCATCAAGGAGATCAGCTTCGTCATCGAGGGCGCGGGCGCATATTCGCGCCTCAAGTACGAGTCCGGCGTCCACCGCGTCCAGCGCGTGCCGGAGACCGAGGCCGGGGGCCGCATCCACACCAGCACCGTCACCGTCGCCGTCCTGCCCGAGGTGGACGAGGTGGAGTTCCAGATAAACCCCGCCGACCTGCAGATAGACACTTTCCGCTCATCCGGTGCGGGCGGCCAGCACGTCAACAAGACGGAGAGCGCCATCCGCATAACGCACATCCCCACCGGCACGGTGGTCGAGTGCCAGGACGAGCGCAGTCAGTACAAAAACCGCGACAGGGCCATGAAGATACTCGCCTCGCGTCTCTACGAGGCGGAAGCCCGCAAGCAGGCGGAGGCCATCGCCGCAGAGCGCCGCAGCCAGGTCGGCACCGGCATGCGCAACGAGCGCATCCGCACCTACAACTTCCCCCAGGGCCGCGTGACGGACCACCGCATCGGCCTCACGCTATACAAGATAGACCAGATAATGGACGGAGCGCTCGACGAGCTCATAGACGCGCTCATCGCCGCCGACCGCGCGGAGCGCCTGAAACAGCACTCGGAGGAACTATGAAAACCAAAGTCATCACAGAAAACATTGCAGAGGCCGCCGAGCTCATAAGGCAGGGCGCGCTTGTCGCCGTGCCGACCGAGACGGTGTACGGTCTCGCGGGGAACGGCTTCAACGAGACCGCCGTGGAGCGCATCTACGAGGTCAAGGGCCGCCCGGAGGTCAAGCCCCTGTCGCTGATGGTGCCGGGGCCGGAGGCCTTTGAAAAGTGCTGCACGGAGGTGCCGGAGGCCGCAAGGGTGCTCGCAGAGCGCTTCTGGCCGGGCCCGCTGACCATCGTGCTGCCCGCAAGGGAGGAGATACCCAGCGTGGTGCTCGCGGGCGGGCACACCGTGGGGCTGAGATGCCCGGACCACCCGCTGACGCTCCGACTGCTGCGGGAGTGCGGAGAGCCCCTTGCGGCACCCTCGGCCAATCCCTCCGGCGAGCCGAGCCCCAAGACGGCGCAGCAGGTGCTCGGCTACTTCGACGGCAAGATAGAGGGCGTCATCGACGGCGGCGAGTGCGGCATAGGCAGGGAGAGCACGATAATCGACCTCACGCGCGCGCCCTACCGCATACTCCGCCAGGGCGCCCTGCCCGAGCAGGACATCGCCGCGGCTCTGGGCGAGCGCATGCGCATAATCGGCCTCACCGGCGGCACCGGCACGGGCAAGACCACGGCTCTCGACAGTCTGCGGGACATGGGTGCGCTCTGCCTGGACTGCGACGAGGTATACCACGAGCTGACCGAGACCAGCGCGCCTCTGCGCGAGGCGCTGGAGCGCCGCTTCGGCAGCGTGTACGGCTCGGACGGGAAACTTGACCGAAAAAAACTGGGCGCGGTGGTGTTCAGCGACGCCGCAGCGCTTTCAGAGCTCAACGCCATCACCCACGGCTTTGTAAACGAGGAGGTCAAGCGCCGCCTGCGCGATTTCGCCATGACCGGCGGCAAACTCGCCGCAATAGATGCCGTCGCACTCTTCGAGAGCGGCTCGGACAGGCTCTGCACGGACACCTTCGGCGTCATAGCCCCGAGGGAGGTGCGCGAGGCACGCATCATGGCCCGCGAGGGCATTTCCCGGGACTACGCGCGGCTGCGCATAGACGCCCAGCAGAGCGACGAATACTACATCGAGCGCTGCACGGGGATACTCGAGAACAGCGGCACAAAAGCAGAATTTGCGGCCAAATGCACGGCCGCTTTCACGGAGGTAATAGAAAATGGAAGAAAAGAAGGACTACCGCAAGGAACTCTTCTATAAGAAGAAAAACGGCTATGACAACATGGACGCCGCCGCGCGCAGCGCCATGGAGGACTACTGCGAGGGCTACAAGGCCTATCTGAACGACTCCCGCACCGAGCGCGAGGCCGTGACCAACGCCATCCGGCTCGCCGAGCGCGAGGGCTTCGTGGAGTACAAGCCCGGCATGAGCCTCAAGGCCGGGGACAAGGTCTGGTTCAACAACCGCGGCAAGGCCCTGATGCTGGCCGTCGCGGGCAAGAAGCCGCTCTCCGAGGGCGCTGTGGTCGCCGCCGCGCACGTGGACGCGCCGAGGCTCGACCTCAAGCAGACCCCGCTCTATGAGGACAATGAGCTGGCCTTCTTCAAGACCCACTACTACGGCGGCATCAAGAAATACCAGTGGACGGCCATCCCCCTGGAGCTGCACGGCGTCGTCGTGAAGAAGGACGGCGAGGTCGTGGACGTGGTCATCGGACGCGAGAAGGACGACCCGCAGTTCGTCATCACCGACCTGCTGCCCCACCTCGCCGCCGAACAGATGAAAAAGACCCTGGCCGAGGGCGTGACGGGCGAGGGCCTGAACATTCTCATCGGCTCCGCCCCCTACGACGACGAGGGCGCTGACCGCGTGAAGCTGGCCGTGATGAGCATACTCAACAGCCGTTACGACATCACGGAGGAGGACTTCATCTCCGCTGAGCTCTGCGCCGTCCCGGCCTTCGAGGTGCGCGACATCGGCCTCGACCGCAGCCTCATCGGCGCCTACGGCCACGACGATCGCGTCTGCGCCTACGCCGAGCTGAAGGCCATCTTCGACGTGAAGGAGCCGGAGCAGACCTGCGTGTGCATCCTGGCCGACAAGGAGGAGACGGGCTCCGACGGCGTTTCCGGCATGAAGAGCGAGGCTTTCGAGTGGTTTGTGGGCGACATGTGCAAGGTCCAGGGCGCAGAACTGCGCGACTGCTTTGCGCACAGCATCTGCGTCTCGGCGGACGTGACGGCGGCCTTTGACCCGAACTACCCCGAGGTCAGCGAAAAGCTGAACACCGCGCGCCTCAACTACGGCGTGGGCCTGCACAAGTTCACCGGTTCCCGCGGCAAGGCCGGGACGAATGACGCGCCGGCGGAGCTGGTGGCCTATATGCGCCGCATCTGCGCAGAGAACGGCGTCCAGTGGCAGATGTGCGAGCTGGGCAAGGTGGACCAGGGCGGCGGCGGCACCGTGGCGATGTACATGGGCAACCGCAACATCGCCACCATCGACGCGGGCGTACCCGTGCTTTCCATGCATGCGCCGTTTGAGATAGTTGCGAAGTATGACTGCTATATGACCTACAAGTGCGTGCTTGCCGCCTACGCGGCCGAGAAGTCCTTCTGCTGAACGGATACGACGACACAATGGGGGACCCCGCCGGGGCCCCCCATTCTCATACTTGCCGGGAGGGCAACTACTGCTTGTTCTTTTGGAAAAAGTGTGCTAATATAATTAGTTAGTGCGCGCCGGTAAGGCGTGGCGAAAACCTTAGCTGGAGGACTGCTTTGTGACCATCTCTTCGGCCATTTTACTGGGCATCGTGCAGGGCGTGGCGGAGTTTCTGCCCATATCGAGCTCTGGCCACCTTGCCATACTGCAAAACCTGTTCGCCCTCTCCGCGGGTGAGGACCACCTCTTCTTCGACGTGCTGCTGCACCTCGGCACGCTCATATCCATCTGCGTCTGCTACTGGGGCGACATCGTCGCCATGGTGCGGGAGGTTTTCATCGTACTGCGCGGCGGACGCCGTGCGGACGGCACGCCCGTGCAGGGCAACCTCGGAGCCGCAAGGCTGTTCATGATGATAGTCGTCGGCACGCTGCCGCTCTTCCTCGTGCTGCCTATAAACGACAAGGTGGAGGAGCTCTACTACATAACGCCCTTCATCGGCGTCGCCCTGCTGCTGACGGGCTGCATGCTGTTCGTTTCGGACAAAATGACCCCGGGCAAGCGCACGGAGAAGAACATGCGCTTCCGCGATGCGCTCGTGATCGGCCTGTGCCAGTGCGTGGCCACGATACCCGGCCTCTCCCGCTCCGGCACCACCATCACCGCCGGCATCGCCACGGGCCTGGACAGGAACTTCGCGATGAAATACTCCTTCCTCCTGAGCCTGCCCGCCGTGCTGGGCGCGAACCTGCTCAGCTTCATCAAGGCCATAGGCTCCGAGAGCATAGACGCCTCGCTCATCCCGGCCTACCTCATAGGCATGCTCGCCGCCATGCTCTCCGGCATTGCGGCCATCTCGCTCATGAAGCTCATCGCCAAAAAGAGCAAATTCGGCTGGTTTGCCTACTACTGCTGGGGCGCCGGCGTACTGACGATAATCTTCAGCCTCATCTTCTGAAAGGACTGACACCATGGCGAATTCCACAGGCAGCCGCAAGAGCTCCGGCTCTTCGGGCACTGCCAAGAAAAGCAGCGGCACGGCAAAAAAGAGCCAGACTGCCTCGAAGAACAACACAAGGACCGCGAAAAACGCGCCGAAGCCCATCAGGAGGGAAGTCGGTGCGGCCGTCTGCGCCTTTTTGGCCATCTTCTCCTTCATCGGCTATTTCAACGTCGACGGCTGGTTCATAGACTTCTTCTGCGGCTTCATAAAGGGCCTGCTGGGCTGGGGCTTTTACCTGTTCCCGCCCGCGCTGCTGCTGGCGGCGATCGGCCTGGCCTTCCACCGCGGCCGCCCCGTGGCCTTCAGGATATTCTGCTGCGTCATGCTGCCCATAATCTTCGGCGCCATGGCGCATCTGCTGTTTTCCCGCACGGCCCTGGAGCTCGGCGGCAGCTTCGGCGAGCTGACCAAGGGCCTGTATGCCGAGGGCAAGCTCATGCAGGGCGGCGGCCTCATCGCGGGGCTGCTCTCCATGGCGCTGGAGTCGATGTTCAGCGTCTACGGGGCCTTCCCGCTGCTGCTGGCGCTGTTCCTGTTCTTCCTCATGTACGCCGTGAACCTCAGCATAGGCAAGGTCGCCCGCTGGCTCTCCGGCCGTGAGCGCGTGGAGTATGAGTACGAGCCGGAGCCCGAGCCCGCCCCGGTCTCCCGCAAGGAGGCCAAGGAGGCCGCAAAGCCCGCCAAAAAGCCCAAAAACCGCGCCATCGACATCCCCGTGGACGACGAGCCCGACGAGGACGTGGACTACGGCGGGGTGAAGGTCAGCTACTTCACCGAGGAGGAGGCCGGACAAAAGCGCGCCAAGCCCGAGAAGAAGCCCGCCCCCGCGCCGGAGCCGGTGTTCGATCTGGAGCAGGAGCTGGACGAGCCCTCCTTTGCGCCCGTGGACGTGCCCGCAGCTGCGCCGATAAAGCCCGCCGAACCCGCCAAGCCCAGCCGTGCCGAGGTGGCCGCCGAGACTGCCGCCGTCGCCGCCGAGATAGAGAACGCCGCGTCAACGACGCCGGAATATGAATTCCCGCCCATAGACCTCCTGCGCAAGGGCACAGCCGCCGCGGTGGACGGCCGGGACGAGATTGCCCTCAACCGCGACAGGCTTGAGACCACGCTGCACAGCTTCGGCGTCGCGGCGAACATCGTCGGCGTCACGCGCGGGCCCACCGTCACGCGCTACGACCTGGAGCTCGACGCGGGCGTGAAGCTCACGAAGCTCACCAACCTCTCCAGCGACCTCGCGCTCTCGCTGGGCGTCATGAACGTCCGCATAGCGCCCATCCCGGACAAGATATCCACCGTCGGCGTCGAGGTGCCGAACAAGATAGTCAGCATCGTCTACCTGCGGGACATCATCGACTCGCCCGCGTTCAAGAACGCGACCTCGAGCCTCTCCTTCGCCATAGGCAAGGACATAAGCGGCGAGTGCGTCGTCGGCAACATCGCCAAGCTGCCGCACATGCTCATCGCGGGCACCACCGGTTCCGGCAAGAGCGTCTGCCTCAACTCGCTGCTGCTGAGCCTGCTGTATAAATCCACGCCCGAGCAGGTCAGGCTCATCATGATAGACCCCAAGATGGTCGAGCTCGGCATCTATAACGGCATCCCGCACCTGTACGTCCCCGTCGTGACCGACCCGAAAAAGGCCGCCGGCGCGCTGCAATGGGCCGTCGTGGAGATGCTCAAGCGCTACCGCCTCTTTTCCGAGGCGGGCGTGCGCGATCTCGCGGGCTACAACGCCCACCAGAAGAAACTCGGCGGCGAGACCATGCCCCAGGTCGTCATCGTCGTGGACGAGCTGGCCGACCTCATGCTCGTCGCCTCCAAGGACGTGGAGGAGAGCATCTGCCGCGTGGCTCAGATGGGCCGCGCCGCGGGCATGCACCTCATAATCGCCACGCAGAGGCCCTCCGCCGACGTCATAACCGGCCTCATGAAGGCCAACATCCCCAGCCGCATAGCCTTTGCGGTCTCGAGCGCGATGGAGTCGCGCATCATCCTGGACACCGCCGGAGCCGAGAAGCTCATCGGCATGGGCGACATGCTGTATTCGCCCCTCGGCAGCGGCAAGCCCATCCGCGTCCAGGGCGCCTACGTCTCCGACGAGGAGCGCGAGGACGTCATCGACTTCATCAAGCGCAGCTCCGCACCCGAGTACTCGGAGGACATCCTCGAGCAGATCGAAAAGGCGGCGGAGGACAAGCCCGCGAACGGCTCCGCCAAGGGCGGCGAGCCCGAGGAGCCGCAGGCGAAGTCGCAGTTCGACGAGCTGCTGCCCCAGGCGGTGGACGTCATCTTCGAGACCAAGCAGGCGAGCGTCTCCATGCTCCAGCGCAGGCTGAAGCTGGGCTATTCGCGCGCGGCGCGGCTGGTGGACCAGATGGAGCAGCTCGGCATCGTCGGGCCCTTCGAGGGTTCCAAGCCGAGGCAGGTGCTCATAACAAAGCAGCAGTGGCAGGAGATGCAGCTCATGAACGGCGCCGCGCCGACTGAGCGCTTCCAGACCGAGATGGAGTTCGGCACGGACTCCGACATGGACGCGGAGTGACATGACGGACGCAGAACTGGGAAAACTGAGCATACTCGCCCTCGCACACGTGGGCGACGCGGTGTATGAGCTGCTGGTGCGGACGCTGCTGGCCGAGCGCGGCGTGGCGACGGCCCTGCAGCTCCACCGGGAGACCGTGGCGCGCGTCAAGGCCCCGGCCCAGGCGAAGGCGGCGGCGGTCATACTGCCGCACCTTACCGAGGCCGAGCACGACGTATACCGCCGCGGCCGCAACAGCCACGTCAACACCGTGCCGCACGGTTCAACGCCGGGACAGTACCATGCCGCCACCGCCGTGGAGGCTGTGTTCGGCTGGCTCTGGCTCCGAGGCGAGCACGAGCGCGCGCGGGAGCTGTTCGGATATATCACGGAGGACTACGATGCCGCTTGACGCAGTGTGCCTTACGGCACTTGTAAACGAACTTGCGCCCCAGCTTGAGGGCGCGCACATAGACAAGGTGCAGCAGCCCGCAAGGGACCTGCTGCTCCTTTCGCTGTATACGAGGCAGGGGGCCAAGAAGCTCCTCATCTCCGCGGGCGTGGGCATGGCCCGGCTGCACTTCACCGCCGGGCGCTATGAGAACCCGGAGACGCCGCCGATGTTCTGCATGCTGCTGCGCAAGCACCTGGTCGGAGCCAGGATCGACCGCGTGACCCAGCCGGAGAACGAACGCTTGGCCGTCCTCGAGCTCACCGCCCGGGACGAGCTGGGCGTGGAGACGAAAAAGAGCCTCATCGCCGAGCTGATGGGCCGCTCGTCGAATCTCATCCTCGCGGACGCGGACGGCGTCATCATAGACTGCCTGCGCCGCGCGGACTTCGGCGAGGACGCCTACCGGCGGCTGCTGCCGGGCATGCTCTACCGTCTGCCGCCAAAGCCCGCCAAGCCGAATCTGCTCGCGCTGAGCGCCCCTGAGCGGCGTACGGCGATAGAGAACACCCCGGACGACAAACCGGGAGACAAGCGGCTCATGGACGCCTTCTCGGGCCTCTCTCCGCTCATAGCGCGCGAGATAGCCCACCGCGCGGGGGAGGGCGGCGACCTCGCCGCGGCGGCGGACGCCTTTGCCGAGAGCGTGCAGGCCGGGGAGCTGACGCCCTATATGCTCACCGAGGACGGGGAGCCGCGGGACTTCTCCTTCATGCGCATAACGCAGTACGGCGCCGCGGTGAAGTGCGAGCCGCGCGGGAGCTTTTCCGACCTGCTAGACGAGTTCTACTCCGGCCGCGAGCGCGCCGAGCGCATGCGCCGCGTCTCGCACGATACGACCAAGACGGTCAAGACCCTGCGCGACCGCCAGGCGCGAAAGCTCTCCCAGCAGCGCGCGGAGCTTGCCAGGACAGCGGACCGCGAGGAGCTGAGAAAGCGCGGCGACCTCATAACTGCGAACCTCTGGCGCGCGGAAAAGGGCGCGCGCAAGCTGGTTTGCGAGGACTATTACGCCGAGGGCTGCCCTACGGTGGAGATAGCGCTCGACCCCATGAAAACGCCGCAGCAGAACGCCGCCGCAGCGTATAAGGAGTACAAAAAGGCCGCCGCGGCGGAGCAGCACCTCACAAAGCTGATTGCCGAGGGCGAGGCTATGCTCGACTACCTCGAGAGCACGCTCGACAGCCTCAGCCGCGTCACCAGCGAGAAGGAGGTAGCGGAGATACGCCGCGAGCTCACCGCCGCGGGCGTGCTGCGCGCGCCGAAGGGCGGCAAGGAGCGCAAAATCAAACCGCTGGGTCCGATGCGCTGCGTCTCCTCCACGGGATACGAGATACTCATAGGCCGCTCCAACGCGCAGAACGACGAGCTGACGCTCAAGACCGCGCGGCGGACGGACATCTGGCTGCACGTGCAGAAGGTGCACGGCTCCCACGTCATCATCCGCGCCGAGGACACCCGCCCGGACGACCGGACGATAGAGGAGGCCGCGTCCCTCGCGGCGTACTTCTCCCAGGCGCGCGAGAGCGGCAAGGTGCCGGTGGACTACACCATGGTCCGCAACGTAAAAAAGCCCTCCGGCGCCCTCCCCGGCAAGGTCATCTACACCAACTACGAGACCATCATGGCCGCCCCCGACAAGACGCTGGCCGAGAAGGTGAAATAAAAAAGGGCCCGTCCCACGGGGGACGGGCCTTTGATTTTGCGGGTTTATTTCGCCATCTTGGCCTCGCACTTGGCGGTGAACTTGTCCATGTCGACGATGAAGCGCTCATGCTTGCCCTCGCCGATGAGGCCGGTCTCGTCGTAGGCCTTGACGGCAAAGACGAGGCGGCGGCGGTCGATCTCGATGAGCTCGCTCTCGGCCGTGACCTTCATGCCCACGGGGGTGGGGGAGAGGTGGGAGACGTCGAGGTGGGTGCCGACGGTGTCCATGCCCGGCTCGAGGTAGGGGCGCACGGAGACGAGGGAGGCCTCCTCCATGAGCGCCACCATGATGGGCGTGGCGAACACGTCCAGTCCGCCGGAGCGCAGGGACTTCGCGGTCAGGTCTTTGGTGACGGTGCAGCTGGAGCTGCCTTTGATTCCGAGTTCAAGCGACATTGTACTTCCTCCTGATATGTATACTTTTTTCAGCCGTTGAGCAGCGCGGCGGCGGCGGAGCCGAGCATCGTGGCGTTCTCCGTGGACCAGATGACCGCATAGCGGCCCAGGCTGCCGGTTATGAAGCTGGCCATGAGCTCGTCGAGCTCGCCGCGGAAGGCGCGGCTCTTGCGTATGACGGAGCCGTCGGCGCAGACACAGGCCGGGTGCTCCGGGTCGGAACCGCGGTCGGTGAGCACGAGTATGGCCGCAATGTTGGAGCAGACGCAGCGCGCGGAACGGACAAAAACGGCGTTGCAGAGCTCGCTGGCTGTCACGGCGTCCTCTCCCGTCAACATGTCCCCGCCTCCGCAGGCCAGAGCGTCGGCCTCCGCCGAGTTCAGCTCCTCGAGCGCGAGTATCTTTGCGGCGGCCTCCTCGGAGAAGAGGCCCTCGGCGGCGGCGCCTCGGAGCGTGAGGCGGCAGAGCTCGCCGAGATAGGCGCCGCTGGTCATCTTTTCGTGCCGGTAGACGCCAGGATCGCGCGTGGCGTTGTCGAGCTCCTCGTCGTAGTCGCCGCGGGGCAGACCGGTGAAGGCCCCGGACTCGAGGTTCACGAGCATGCTGCCGGAAAAGGCGCCGTGGGGCTTCTTGATAGCCTCGTCGGGCAGGACGCAGCAGGTGTTCGTGCCCGTGCCGGAGATGAGGCCCAGCAGCCCGTCGCAGCCCTGCTCCGCGGCGTAGGACGCGCCGGAGAGCAGCACAGCGGGCGTGTCGTTCAAGAGCACGAGGCTCTTGCCGCTTATCCCGCGCCTCTCGAGCTCGGCGGCGAGGTCCGCGCAGATGAGGCGGCCCTCAAAGCCCGTGAGCTCCACCTGCTTGGTGAGGCTCAGCATGCGGCCGTCGCGCTCCGGCGTTTCCTCGGTGGGGTAGGAGAAGCAGAAGCCGACCTTGGACGCCCTGTCGAGCAGCGGAGCGAGATGGTCCGCGACAAAGGCTATGAAGTCGCCCCAGGCCACGGCTCCGTCCGTGCCGGGCATGGCGCAGACGTTCAGCGAGTCGATGACAGGCCCCGCCTCCGTGAAGCTCACCAGCGCGGTGCGGAAGTTGGTGCCGCCCGCGTCGATGACCGCGGCGGGCTCGTCCATGGGCAGGACGCCGTCCGCGGTGAGGTAGGTGGGAAGCATCTTCAGCGAGCTCTCGCGCCCGCGCAGGCCCAGCTCCATCTCGCCCAGGAAGGCGGCGGTGGTCTCCGCGAGGTCGATGCGCTCCGGCTCCATGTTGTGCCGCGTGAGGAAGACGCGGACCTTTTCTGAATACAGCATTTTGTCACCCCAACACTGCGCCGGTACGATAAACCGCACCGGCGCAAAATAGTCTTTTTTGTTTTCAGCCCCGCCTTACTTGGCAGCCGGCTTCGGCTCAGGCTTCTGAGGCTCCTTTACGGCCTCGACGATGCCCTCGGCCAGCCCTGCCAGACCCTGTATCTCGGAGGGGATGATTATCTTCGTCGCGCGGCCGTTGGCGGCGGCGGTGAAGGCCTCGAGGGCCTTTATCTTGATGACCGGGTCGGTCGGCGCGGACTCGTTGATGAGCTTGATGCCCTCGGCGGTGGCCTTCTGGACGGTGAGGATGGCCTCGGCCTCGCCCTGAGCCTCGAGGATCTGAGCCTGCTTTTTCGCGTCGGCGCGGAGTATGGCGGCCTCCTTCTCGCCCTCGGCGGTGAGGATGGCGGACTTCTTCTCGCCCTCGGCACGGAGTATGGCCTCACGGCGCTCGCGCTCGGCCTTCATCTGCTTCTCCATCGCGTTCTGGATCTCGCGCGGGGGCAGGATGTTCTTGAGCTCGACGCGGTTGACCTTGATGCCCCAGGGGTCGGTGGCCTCGTCGAGGATGGAGCGCATCTTGGTGTTGATGACGTCACGGCTCGTGAGGCACTGGTCCAGCTCGAGGTCGCCGATGATGTTTCGCAGCGTCGTGGCCGAGAGGTTCTCGATGGCGACGATGGGGCGCTCTATGCCGTAGGTGTAGAGCTTGGGGTCGGTTATCTGGAAATAGACAACGGTGTCTATCTGCATGGTGACGTTGTCCTCGGTGATGACGGGCTGGGGCGGGAAGTCCGCGACCTGCTCCTTGAGCGAGACGACCTTGGCCACGCGCTCGATGAAGGGCAGCTTGAAATGCAGGCCGACGTTCCAGGTGGTCTTGTAGGCGCCGAGCCTCTCAATGACGTAGGCCTTGGCCTGCTGGACGACCCTTATGCAGCGGACGAGGATGACGATGATGATGAGCGCGACGAGACCTATCACGATATACGGCAGGAATTCCATGGCGGTGCCTCCTTTTTGACCCCGAATTTTATATTTTATGCCTTCTGCTCAGGCGAAACTATGAGCTTCACGCCCTCTATGCGCAGGACGGTGACGATGGCGCCGGACTTTATCAGCCCGCCGTCGGCCGAGCGCGCGGTCCAGACCTTGCCGCCGACGGAGACGGCGCCGGTGGACTCGACATTGTCGATGTCCTCGGTGACGAGGGCCTCCTTGCCGATGACCATGTCGGCGTTGGTGGGCTGGCTGCGGGAGTTAACATATTTTTTGACGAGTGGCCGGGTAAAATACAAGGTCACGAAGGAAATGACCAAAAACCACACGATCTGCAGCCATATCTGCGCATCAAAGAGCGCCGCAATGAGCGCCGCGAGCGAGCCTATCGCAAACCAGATGCAGGTGAGCCCCGCGGTCGCCGCCTCCACTACGAGAAAGACGACCATTAGCACGACCCAGACTATACTCATGTTGCTCAGAATGTAATCCAACATCAGGCGTTGACCTCCTCTCAGAGTATGCGCTCTGCGTTCAGCTTCATTCTATCTCAAAAGAGGCATCCTGACAATAAAAATCTTTCGCGCGGTCAAATTATGAATTTTTCGTCAAATTCCTGTAAAGCCTCTTTACTTTTACGCATTAGGGTTATAAATATAAAAGCATATATAACAAATGAAGCATGTGTGAGGTGCTATATGAATAAGCAGAACAAGAAACCCAGGAGCGACGACATGTATGAGGCCATACTGACGCTCAAGACCGTTGAAGAGTGCAAGCGATTTTTCGACGACCTCTGCACGGTCACGGAGCTTCAGGCCATGGAACAGCGCTATCAGGTCGCGGTGTATCTCAGCCAGGGCATGATATATAACGACATACTCGAGCGCACGGGCGCCTCCAGCGCGACCATCTCGCGCGTGAACCGCAGCCTGCAGTACGGCTCGGACGGCTACGCCGTCGCCTTTGAGCGCCTGAAGGCCGAGGGCAAGCTGCAGATCAAATGACTGCGTACTCGGCCCTGGCCGCGTGGTATGACGAGCTGACGCGGGACGTGCCGTACGCGGCCTTTGCGGACTATTACGAGCGCCTCTTCGCCGAGCGCGGCGGGGAGACCAAGCTGCTGCTGGACCTGTGCTGCGGCACGGGCACCCTCGCCTGCCTGATGGCGGAGCGGGGCTATGAAATGATCGCGGCGGACGCCTCGGCGGACATGCTAATGTCCGCGCGTGAAAAGGCGTCCGCGCTTTCTGCGGGCAAAATGCCCCTATTCATCAACCAGAGCGCCCAGGAGCTCGACCTCTACGGCACGGTTGACGCGGCGTACTCCTCGCTGGACAGCCTGAGCTATGTGCCATTTGAGGACTTGCCGGAGGTTTTCCGTCGGCTGCATCTCTTCGTCCGGCCCGGCGGGCTGCTGGTGTTCGATTTGCGCACGCCGGAGTTCCTGCGCGGCATGGACGGCAGCGTCTCGGTGGACGAGAGGGAGGACCTCTTCTGCGTCTGGCGCGGTAGGTTTGAATCCGGTGCGCTCTATTACGGCATGGACATATTTTTCCGCGACGGCCGCTCGTGGCAGCGCGCGTCGGAGGAACACATTGAATACGCCCACGAGCCTGAGGCCGTGGCCTCGCTGCTGAGGCAGGCCGGGTTCGAGAACATCAAAACGCGCACGGACGGGCCGATGGGCGGCGCGGAGCGCGTCTTTTTCACAGCTGTGAGAGGAGAGTAACTCAAAATGGACGAAATAGTCAGAGCCGTCACCAAGGACGGCCTTGTGAAGATATCCGCCATAAGCGCGAGGGCCACGGTGGAGCGTGCCCGGGAAATACACGGCCTGTCTCCCACGGCCTCGGCGGCGCTGGGCAGGACGCTCTGCGGCGCCTCGATGCTGGGCGAGCTGATGAAGGAGGAGGACGCCTCCCTGACCATCCGCGTCAACGGCGGCGGCCCGGTCGGCAGCGTAATCGCTGTGTCCGACAGCAGCGGCAACGTCCGCGGCTATGTGACGGAGCCGAAGGCCGACCTGCCCCTGCGCAAGGACGGCAAGCTCGACGTGGGCGGACTCGTGGGCACGGACGGCATGCTGACCGTCAGCCGCGATATCGGGCTCAAGGAGCCATACGTGGGCTCCACGGAGCTTGTGACGGGCGAGATAGCGGAGGACCTGGCGCAGTACATGGTGGAGAGCGAGCAGATACCGGCGGCCGTTGGCCTGGGCGTCCTGGTGGACACCGACAGGACGATAAAGGCGGCTGGCGGCTTCATCGTGCAGCTCATGCCCGGCGCGCCCGAGGAGCTCATAGCAAAGCTCGAGGACAACATCCTCTACATGGACCAGCTGACCACCGTGCTCAACGAGGACGGCCTTGACGCCGTGCCCGCGCAGGTGCTCAAGGGCATGGAGTACGACATCGTCATGCGCGTGCCGGTGGAATACCGCTGCTCGTGCAGCCGTGAGCGCGTGGCGGCGGCCCTGGAGAGCTGCGGCGCGGTGGAGCTGGAGGACATGGCCGCTTCGGGCGAGAATACAGAGGTCAGTTGTCAGTTTTGCGACAAGGTGTACAGTTTTACGCCCGCGGAATTGAGGGAAATAGCAAAGGGAAAAAATTTTTGAAAAAGATATTGACAATACAGGGGGTGTTTAGTATAATGACAAAGCCGCTTATCCGGGAGCATAGCTCAGCCGGTTAGAGCACTTGCCTTACAAGCAAGGGGTCACTGGTTCGAGTCCAGTTGTTCCCACCAGTAATCCTTTCAGCGGCGGGGAAATAGAATATGCCTCGGTAGCTCAGTTGGTAGAGCAACGGACTGAAAATCCGTGTGTCGCCAGTTCGACTCTGGCCTGAGGCACCATCTGCGGGCATAGCTCATTTGGCAGAGCGCCACCTTGCCAAGGTGGAGGTAGCGAGT
>ENA-OOXJ01001371-OOXJ01001371.1-human-gut-metagenome-genome-assembly--contig:-NODE-1371-length-15738-cov-2.655806_pt1 | contig 15738 bp, 14 predicted proteins | sample MGYA00241587_ERZ501343 | MGnify/ENA primary metagenome ERZ501343 (study PRJEB25962, sample SAMEA2042918) | human gut metagenome | biome: human gut; feature: human-associated habitat; material: faeces... | reverse complement strand
AGGTTAATGGTGGTAGTGGTTTTGCCCACACCGCCTTTTTGGTTTGCCATTGCAATAATTTTTCCCATAATCTCAATATTTATCGGAGGCGAAATAAGTGATAATTCCGCACCCTGCCTACTAAAAATGAGAAAGATTGCAAAAACGGTTGATAAGTCGGCAGTTTTGTTAATAACTTCCGTACCGCAATTCCGTCCTTTCTCCCGGATGAGTTGGATGTGCAACTCCCTTTTTGCAAACAGGTAGCAAATATACGCATTTCTCTCGAAATGAAGCCCTTTTCGGGTGCGGCTTGCAGAAGATTAAGATTTCTAAACCAAATTTCCATCCTGACATTTTGTTTTTCTAATGGCTCAGAATCGCTTGTTTCGGCTCGCGGGACGGATCGGACGGATTTTTTGAAGTGATTTTCCGCATCCCTTTGTCATCCAGGCGGATACAAAAATACGGACATCCGAAAGAAATGTAAAAAAGTGTTTCAACGCTTTCGGCTGCCGGGTTTTCCACCGCCGGTGGGGCGTTTTTCGTCAAGTTGTTAACCGTCGGTTTGCTTCCGACCTGTTGCGAGCGTGCTTGCATTGGGACGGAAGCGCGTTTCCAACGGGTTGCGCCCGGCTTTCCAACAGGTTACTTTGCCCTTGTTTTCCCGTTGTTTTGGAATATGTATGCGGTTTTCTTGCATGGATATTCCTGTTTTCAGGAGTATTTGCACCTGGTTGGGAGTTTTTGGAAAACGGGTGTGTAAGCAGAAAGGGAAGAAATGTTGCAAAGTGAGGTGTGAATGGTGAAATAACTGGAAATGTGTCAGCCGGAAAGGCATGAAAAAAGGCGGTATCTTGTGGATACCGCCTCCATTGGATAACGTATGTCATGTACCTGTTGCCATCTTCAGGATGGACAAGGGGGACATTATTTGTTGTACGAAGCCTTTACAAACGGAGCCTCGAGCAGATAGTCCAGACTTTGTTTTACGCTTTCCAGTACAGGCATGCTGTATTTCTCGATTTCGGCAACAATGTCCTGCACACCGGCCTTTTCGGCATTGCGGAAGATAGCGTCATAACCCACCATACCGCTTTGGCCGATTTCGCGGTGATCTTTGAGGTGCAGCATCTTGAAACGGCCCGGATATTGGTTGAAGTAGTCAACCGGGCTGCTCTGGCCACGAACTACCCAATATACGTCCATTTGGAAGAATACGTACTCGGGATTGGTGTGTGCCAGCATGTAGTCGTACATCACTTCCTTGTCTTCCACTTTCTGGAATTCGTGGTTGTGGTTGTGGTAGCCGTATTGCAGACCGGCTTCCTTGCAGCGCTTACCGATTTCGTTGAAATAGTCGCAATAAGTCTGAAGGTCTTTTACTGTCTTGGGAACATTCATCCACGGTGTTACGATGTATTTCATGCCAGCGGCCTTGTGGTCGGCAATGCACTGGTCCCACCATTTCATGGCTTCGTCAAAGTTTCCTGAGGCCAGCTCTTGGTCGGTCAGCGCGCGGGTGGTGTGCGATGAAAGCACGGTCATGCCGGCGGCTTCTACCAGTTGCTTGAACTCCTGAGGCGTTTTGCCGTAGAATTTGCCGTCACCGTAATTGGCGGCTTCCACGCTGGTATAGCCCATTTCGGCCAGCTGCTTCAATACTTGTTCCAGGTTATTGTTGTCTTGCAACAGGTCTCTTACAGAGTAGAGCTGTATGCAGACTTCCTTGGCAGGGGTTGTTTCCTGAGCAGTAGCTTCGTTGTTGGCAGTTTTCGTGGTGCACGACATCTGTGGCAAAGCCAGGCAGAGTGCCAGTGCAGACATAAGATGTTTAATTTTCATGGTTGTATTGTTTTAGATGAATAAATGTTTTCTGGTTGGTTATAAAGTAAACGAGTTAACAAGTCTGCAAAAAACCACCTCTTTATCGATGACCCTTGTAGCCTTGTTAACTCGTAAACCTGTTAACTTAAGATCGTGTATTAGTCAAGTACTTTCACGCGGATGTTACGGTACCATACGTCGTCACCGTGGTCTTGCAGACCGATGAAACCTTCGTGGTTTTCGCCACCGCAATTGTTCAACAGTTCAAATGCCAAAGGCCATTTTTCTTCGCTGAACTTGCTGGCCTGGAGCATTTCGGTCCATTGTTTGGTCCACAAGTGATATTCTACTACGTTCTCGTCGTTCTGGCCGTGTACTACAGTACCTTTGTAAACCATGATCTTGGCTTTGTTCCATTCGCCGAAAGGTTTGGCGTTCTGCGGAACGGCCGGAATCATGTCGTACAGAGAAGCTGATTGGCGGTTGTTGTCCTTACCCAATTTTGCATCAGGATGGTTGGCATTGTCAAGCACCTGATATTCGGGAGCAGAAATGTAGATGGGTTCCAATACTTCGTTACCGTCTTTGTCGGTAGAAGTAACTTCCTGTGCCAGGTAGAAGATACCTGAGTTACCACCTTTGGAAACTTTCCATTCCAGTTCCAACTCGAAGTTTTTGAACTTGTGTGCAAAGATGATATCGCCACCGTCACCGGCTTGAGCTTCGCCGCCGCCGCTACCGTTGAATTTCAGGCAACCGTCTTCGATGATCCATCTTGCGGGCACTTTGTCTTTACCATAACCACGCCATCCGTTGAGGTTGGTACCGTCAAAGATGGTGATGTAGCCGTCGGCATCAACCGGCAGGTTCAAGGTGTCGGTTTCGGCTGCTTTCAGCGATTTTGAATAAGAAAGAGCTACAGTGCTAGCCTCAGCTGCTTCGGTAGCCTCAGCCGACTTCTTTTGTCCGCCTCCGCAGGAAACCAATGCTCCTGCTGCCAGGCAACATGCCAGTGAATAGAATACTTTTTTCATTTACTTGTTGTTTTTAATGATTAGTGTTATATTTTTTTCTCTCGTTATCTCGGCATATCAGGCAACTTCCAGCCTTCGCGGTAAGTGTGCTTGATAAGTTCGGCGGCAAATTGCTGAGCATTTACCGGATCGGTCCATGTCTTGTCGAATGTGGGGTGTCCGTTGTGAATCTGGAAACCGTCTTTGATAACTGTACGGAGTGTCTCGTTTTCGCCGATGTTGGTAAAGCGCATGTTGGCACCGTCCCATTCCAATACCTTGTTCAGGCCTTGCAGACGGATAGCCAGTACACCCATAGCTACCATTTCGTTCATCGGGCCAGCTTCTGAGAAGTCTGACTTCGGCATTACGCGGTTTTCCTTGCTTTCCTTGCAGGCACGTACCCAGTCCATTTCGTGTCCGCCACCCATAGCGTTGGGCACACGACGGCATACCTTCGGTGCGTTGGGCACACGACCAGAGAGCAACCACGGGTTCTGTCCGTAGCAACCGCAAATCAATGTGTCTTTTGTTCCGTGGAAGATAGTCAGACCACCACCGCTCTGCATCAGTTCCTTGCCCTGCGGGAAACCTTCCGGACGTTCGGGCATCATACCGCCGTCGTACCAGTGTACTTCTACCTCGGGCATGGCAACCTTCGGCATGTTTTCGCGGGCGGGGAATATCATCTTGACATGCTGTGCCTGCGGTGCGCAAGCATTGAGCAGCAGGGTAGACGAACCTTCAACTTTGATAGGATATTGCAACTTCAGGGCGCGGAACGGCTGGTGCAGGATGTGGCAAGCCATATCGCCTAAAGCTCCTGTTCCGTAATCCCACCAACCGCGCCAGTTCCACGGGTGATAGATTTCGTTGTACGGGTTCAGTTTGGCCGGACCGGTAAACAAATCCCAGTTCAGAGTCTTGGGGATGCGGTCTTCCTTTTCAGGCACATTTAAGCCTTGCGGCCAGATGGGACGGTCGGTAGCACATTCCACTTTGTAAACGTCGCCGATTTCGCCGTTCCAGATCCATTCGCATACCAGGTCGGTACCTTCGTCCGAAGAACCCTGGTTACCCATCTGTGTTACTACGCCGGTCGATTTGGCCAGTTTGGTAAGCAGACGTGATTCGTATACAGAGTGTGTCAACGGTTTCTGTACATATACGTGTTTGCCCATGGTCATGGCATCAGCCGTGATGATAGCGTGTGTGTGGTCGGCCGTAGCAACGATAACGGCATCGATGGATTTGCCCATTTCTTCGTACATCTTACGGTAGTCCCAATATTTCTTGGCTTTGGGGAATTCATCGAATACGCCTTTCGCATATCTCCAGTCAACGTCGCACAGGGCAACGATGTTCTCAGTATTTTTTACATGGTTGATGTTGGTGTGTCCCATACCGCCGATACCTACGGCAGCAATGTTCAGTTTGTCAGTGGGAGGAATGTGTCCGTGGCTTCTTCCTAAAATAGAACTCGGAGCGATTGTCAGGCCTGCAAGTGCCATTCCTCCTGTCTTGAGAAATTCTCTTCTTGTAAATTTAGACATGGTGTTTTAGATGTTAAGTGATTAATAAATATGTGTAATTAGTAAGTTCTTGTCTGTTTATTTGCTAGGTCTCAGCAGGCCATAGCCATTTTTCATGTGGCGTCTGCGTTCTCTGATGGCTTCCAGTGTCTGTAAGTCGCCCACGCACGGAGTACCGTTTTTGCAGGCGTCTTCCAAGAAGGTCCATGCATACTGGGATGCAATGGCTGAGTCACGGAACTGTGGCAACCGGTTGTCGCGCTTGCCGCTTTCAATGGATGAGGCCATCAGGTCGCAAAGACGGTCCAGGTTTTTACCTCCGAACGGTTTTTCCAGATGAAGGGTACGGTTGACCCCCCGTAATTCTACGGTAGCCGTCTTGAAATCGTGGGTCATTCGCACAATCCCTTTCGTGCCGATAATGTCGGTATATGAGTTATGGGTCTGGTCTTTGGAAAGTTGGCCATAGACAAAGCCTTGAGTTATATCGAACACAACACCGTTTTCAAAGGTGCCGTGGCATTGTACCCACCACGGGTCTTTGTAGCTCCACATGCGGATACCTTGTGCGTTCCATGTTTTATATTCGCTACCTGCATACCAGCGTGCAATGTCGACATAGTGCATACCGCAATCGTGGAAGGCAGGCCCTTCATATTCGTGTCCTTCGCCCGGGGCCAGTCCGGGAGTCATATGGCAGATACGTAAAATAGCCAGTTCGCCTATTTCGCCCTCATCAATGAATTGCTTCATGGCCTGGTGATACCAGGAGTTACGCAGATACAGGTTGACGGTAGAGATGCATTCCGATTGTTCAGCCAGTTTCACAGCCTCCCACTCCCGCTCCAATGTGTCTGCTACCGGTTTTTCGGCTATGACATGCTTATGGTGTTGGAGGGCTTTTTCTATCTGTTCTTTACGTGAATTCGCCAATGTAAACAATCCAACGACTTCTACCTGAGGGTCGTTGAAAATTTCATTTTCGTCGGCAATGATTTTAGTAGTAGAGGGAGCCGCCTTGCGTGCCTGTTCTCTGGCAGCAGGATTGGTGTCGCATATATATACGATATCCCACTGGCCGCTTTTCCGCATTTCTTCCCAGTACATTTGTCCCATTCTGCCAAATCCAATGAGAGCTGCTTTGATTTTCATAGCTTTAAATATTCTTAATGGATGGCAATTATGGGATTAGCAAGAAAAGTTATATAGAAAAGACTGTCACTTTGATGAGGCGACAGAGCTGAATTTGTAAAGTCCCCTTGAGGGTAAAGTCTGTGTTTTTCTAAAAATAATTTCATGGTTTTGTGCTATTTATGTTTGTGGAGAACAAATATAGAGGTTACAGCCCTAAAACGGGGAGAAAGAAATGCTAAAAAATGAAAAACGTGGGTTGAAAAAAGGAAAATAAAAAGATGTTTTCATTTGTTAACAATCGATTTTCTACTATACTTTTATGTTTAATGGGTGATGAGTGCTGCCACAAATTGCCAGATGAAATATCCGCAAAGTGCACATTTTAAAATGGTTCCTGCCAGAAAACCTAAAAGTGAGCCCAAGCCTGATTTTAACGCCTGCCTGGTTTCTCTGCCTCCCAACAGTTCGCCTACGAAAGCTCCAATAAAAGGTCCCAGAATGATGCCCCACGGGAGAAAAAACAATCCGATAAGTGTGCCTATCAGGCATCCGCGTGTACCCCAACGTGTACTCCCGCTATATTTGGCTCCCAAGAGAGGGACAAAGTAGTCAAGTACCTGCGCCACTATTACGATGGCCAGCCAAATAAATAGTTCGGTGAGGGTAAATTGAACCCGTTCGGTGAAGTGTAGCAACAGCATGCCCCCGTAGGCCAAAGGTGGTCCCGGAAGCATGGGAAGTACGCAACCCAGCAACCCGCCAAGCAGGCATAGGATGCCGAGGATAATGAGTAGTATGTCCATATATATTGTTGTGTGTCGGTTTGAGTACAAATATACGGAAAGCCGAAAGCAGAAACAAGCTTGCTCGCTATTTTATGCGGGGGCGTATCCTATATTGTACAAATAGATAGGGAATGACTACTCAGTATTACTTATGTCATTGTTATATATTGATTCGCCTTTTTCCAGTAGGAACACCTCTTCAACCACTTTGCCAAAAGTGCGTGCTATCTTCAATGCCTGTACAGTGGAGGGCATGTACTTCTTTTTTTATTTTATAATTCCGCATGAAAGCACTATTTTTGCAGCATTGCATTAAAAATGAATGATATGGAAAATCAGAGACCTTTGATATTAATCTCCAACGATGATGGCATTATGGCCAAGGGGATTAGTGAATTGATTAAATTTTTGCGTCCACTGGGCGAAATCGTAGTTATGGCTCCCGATGCTCCCCGTTCGGGTACAGCCTGCTCGCTTACAGTAACCGAGCCTATTCATTATCAGTTGCTTCGTAAAGACGTGGGGCTCACGGTCTATAAATGCTCGGGTACGCCTACCGATTGTGTGAAACTTGCCTTCCATACCGTACTCGACCGTAAACCCGATCTCGTAGTAGGAGGTATCAATCATGGTGACAATTCTTCGGTCAACGTACACTATTCGGGTACGATGGGTGTTGTAATTGAGGGCTGTTTGAAAGGTGTTCCTTCGATCGGCTTCTCCTTGTGTAGTCATGAACCTAATGCCGATTTCGAGCCGGCCGGTACATACATCCGCGAAATTACCCGCCAGGTTTTGGAAAAAGGACTTCCGCCCCTTACTTGTCTTAATGTCAATATTCCCGATACCAAAGAACTGAAAGGCATCCGTGTATGTTCGCAAACCCGTGGACAATGGGTAAACGAATGGGAAAACTTTGCCCATCGCAACGACGCGCACTATTACTGGCTGACCGGTGATTATGAGAATCTGGATGCGGAGAACGAAAACAATGACCATTGGGCTTTGGACAATGGTTATGTAGCCATTACTCCCACTACAGTGGATGTTACCGCCTACGGACTGATTGACGAACTGAAAAGCTGGTTCTGATGAAATATTACCTTATTGCGGGCGAAGCCTCGGGAGACCTTCATGCCTCACATCTCATGGCGGCATTGAAGAAGGAAGATCCCGGGGCACAATTCCGCTTCTTTGGTGGCGACCTTATGGCGGCTGTGGGCGGAACGCTGGTGAAGCACTACCGCGAGCTGGCATACATGGGGTTCATACCAGTATTGCTACACTTGCGCACCATTTTTGCCAACATGAAACGCTGCAAGGAAGATATTGTGGCGTGGCAGCCCGATGTTGTAATTCTGGTTGATTATCCGGGTTTCAACCTCAGCATTGCCAAGTTTGTACATGCCCGTACCCGCATTCCCGTCTATTATTATATTTCCCCAAAAATCTGGGCCTGGAAGGAATACCGTATTAAGAACATCAAGCGCGATGTGGACGAGCTGTTTTCCATTCTTCCGTTCGAAGTGGAGTTTTTTGAGCAAAAGCATGGATACCCCATCCACTATGTTGGAAATCCTACGGTAGACGAAGTGACGGCTTTCCGTGCGGCTTATCACCAGGATTTTGAATCTTTTGCACAGGATAACGGTTTGTCTTCCAAACCGATAATTGCTTTGTTGGCCGGTAGTCGCAAGCAGGAGATAAAAGACAATTTGCCCGACATGTTGCGGGCGGCATCTGCTTTTGAGGGTTACCAGTTGGTGCTGGCGGGGGCGCCTGGCATTTCGCCCGAATACTACCAACAGTATACGGCCGGTGCTGATGTAAAGATTGTCTTTGGGCAGACCTATGCCTTATTGAGCCATGCCCGTGCAGCACTTGTCACTTCGGGGACGGCAACGCTTGAGACGGCTCTGTTCCGTGTACCGCAGGTGGTGTGCTACCACACGCCCGTGGGCAAACTCATTGCTTTTTTGCGCCGTCATCTGCTGAAGGTGAAATACATTTCGTTGGTCAACCTGATAGCCGACCGTGAAGTGGTGAAAGAACTGGTGGCCGATACCATGACAGTGGAACAGGTACATGCCGAATTGCGGCGTATTCTCTCTGATGATGCTTACCGCCGGCAGATGCTGGACGGTTACGATTACATGGCTTCCCGTCTGGGACAGGCTGGTGCTCCTGCCCGGGCTGCTGCGCAAATGGTACATCTGCTACGCAATGCGAAGCCCGCTCAGAAGGTTTTCTGAGATACTTACAGGCTTTCTTAAATAATCCAGGCTGCCCGGCCTTGTTGGGCAGCTTGCTTTCTATATCTAGGCGACTTGCCTTCCTTGCTTAGCCAGCCTCTCTTCCTCGGCGTGTCTCGCTGATTTCCTCGACAAGGCAGCTTGATTTCCTCGACGAGCCGATTGCGATAAAATTGGTTGGGCAAATTACGGAGTGCTGGTTAATAATATGTTAAAATACAAGTATGGGTGCAGTAAAATGCCTTTCTGTGAGTTTTTTATACAGAAAGAATAAAATAATACTTGTATATGAAGAAAACCTTTGCACTTTTTGTGGCTGTATGTTTGGCAGTGATGCCGTTTTTGCAATCGTGTGACGATGGTGAAGGCTATTCGTTGGGCGACTTTACGCCTCCACTTTGGGCTACCGTGCGTACTACGGGCGCATCCTTCTACCTGGATTGCGATGTATGGGGAACGCTATGGCCGGTCAATCTGGATTTGGGCTGGTATGTTCCGATTGACGGCCGACGGGTCATCACTTCCTTCAATCCGTTGTGGGATAATTACGAGGGATATGATCATGCCGTCAAGATACTTACCATTCAGGATGTGCTTACCAAAAGCGTGGAAACGCTTACTCCCGAAACCGAAGAAGAATTTGGTAACGACCTTGTGTACATTGCGGAAGGTGACATCAGCATCAGTAACGGTTACATGAACGTATATTTCCAACAAAACTTGCCTAAAGAAACTAAACACCGCATCAGTCTGGTACGTCCCGAGTCGGACGATGAATTGTATGGAGCCGATGGGTATATCCATCTGCAAATCCGTTACAACAACTACGATGACTTAACTGGTGTTTATACGCAAGGTGTTGTGTCCTATAATCTGAACAGCCTGAACATAAAAGATGATACGAAGGGTATTAAAGTAACTGTAAATTCCGAGAAAGCAGCCGATGAGGTAGAGTTTACTTTCGATATCGTTTCTTCGGAGAGTAATGCCGGGCGTCTGGCCAATCAGGACATGTCGAAAATGCAAATACGATAATAGTTTTATTTCCTTTAAATTACATGCAAAATCCGCAAGACTAGCAATTCTCTTTTAGAAGAGGGCGCTGGTCTTGCGGATTTTTATATGCCTATCCCTGTACGTCCTGTAAACAGGATGCAGGACTTTTATAGAATGGTCAGCAGATACAGATAGACCACCGATGCCGGTATGGCCATCAGAGCGCTATCAAAACGGTCGAGCATGCCACCATGCCCCGGCAGGATGGTGCCTGAGTCTTTAATGCCCAATTGACGTTTCATCAACGATTCTGTCAGGTCGCCCCATGTGCCAAACACAACTACCGTTAGAGCCAGTCCGGCCCATTGTGTCATATTCAGGAATGGGAAGTAGTGTGCAAAAATGAATGACGAGGCAATGGAAAGTATGCCGCCACCAATGCTGCCTTCCCACGACTTTTTAGGCGAAATGCGCTCAAACAAGCGGTGTTTGCCTATTAGTGAGCCAACACAATAGGCTCCTGTGTCGTTCAGCCAGATAAAGACAAAGATAGAAAGGGGCAGTATGGGGTTGTAAGTCACACTACTGGTTTCAATGGAATTGTGGTATGCCAAAACATTCAGTAAGGAAAAAGGCAATGCAATGTACAATTGGCTGAGCATCGAAAATGCCCAGTTACCCAGCGGATTGTCTCTTTTGAGATAGAGTTCCGTTATCATCAGGTAGAGCAGCAGGGCTAGGTAGGGTAGGAAAATGCGTGCATCGGAGGCCGATGTACAGAATCCCATAAGTGCCAGAAACAGATAGGCTCCCCCCAGTGCGGTGATGGTCTTATTGATGCAGACTTCACCCTTACTGTTTATCAGATGGGCGAATTCTTGTACACTCAATGCACTGATGAGAGTAAACAATATGCCAAACGAAAGGGGGCTGTAAAGTGTACAGCCCACTAATAAGATTACAAATATTCCACCGGTTATGGCTCGTTGGATAAAATTGTTTTTCACGGTGTTTCCGTTTTTTAGTTTTCTGATTGGGTTTGTGCAGGTGCATCGGGAGCATTTTGCTTTGGACTGTCCTGAGTAGCAGACGGCTGCTTTTCGGAAGTCGGTTCCTGATGCTTCTTCTCATCAATTTCCTGTTCGGCCTTTTGAGCTTCCTTGGCTTCGGCTTCTTCGGCTTTCTTCAACTCGTCCGAAGCTTTATTGGCGCTGATGATTTCTTCCGAACGTGATGTCCAGGGGCGTTTGCCGAAAATCTGTTCCACATCTTCGGCGAAAATCACCTCTTTTTCAATGAGCAGTTGTGCCAGCTTGTTGTGGTTTTCCTTATTTTCGGCCAATATCTTTTTGGCACGCTGATACTGTTCGTTGACCATGCGTTTCACCTCTTCGTCAATCAGTTCAGCTGTCTTTTCGCTATATGGTCGGTTAAAGCTGTATTCGTCATTGCTATAATAGCATAGGTTAGGCAGCTTATCGCTCATTCCCAAATAGGTTATCATGCCATAGGCTTGTTTGGTAACCCGTTCCAAGTCGTTCATGGCACCGGTCGATATACGTCCCAGGAACAAGTCCTCGGCTGCGCGTCCACCCAGTGTGGCACACATTTCGTCGAGCATCTGTTCTTTTGTGGTAATCTGACGTTCTTCCGGCAGATACCAGGCTGCACCGAGGGCACGTCCACGTGGTACAATGGTTACCTTAATCAAAGGGTTGGCATACTCCAATAACCATGAGATGCTGGCATGACCGGCTTCGTGTATGGCAATGGAGCGGCGTTCTTCCTCGGTTGTGATTTTAGTCTTTTTCTCCAAGCCACCCACAATACGGTCTACGGCATCCAGGAAGTCTTGTTTGCCTACAAATTTCTTTCCATGACGGGCAGCTATCAAGGCAGCTTCGTTGCACACATTGGCAATGTCGGCACCCGAGAAACCTGGAGTCTGACGTGCCAGGAGGTCTACATCGACTGTTTCGTCTATTTTGATGGGGCGCAGGTGTACGCCGAAAATTTCTTTACGTTCATTCAAGTCGGGCAGGTCTACATGTATCTGGCGGTCAAAACGTCCGGCACGCAACAAGGCCTTGTCCAGTACGTCCACGCGGTTGGTGGCGGCTAAGATAATGACACCGCTATTGGAACCGAAACCGTCCATTTCGGTCAGCAACTGGTTCAGGGTGTTTTCGCGTTCGTCGTTACCACCCATGGCAGCCGCTTTGGAGCGGGCGCGTCCTACGGCATCGATTTCATCGATAAATACAATGCAAGGTGCTTTTTCCTTGGCTTGGCGGAACAGGTCGCGTACACGCGAAGCACCTACGCCGACAAACATTTCCACAAAATCCGAACCTGCCAGTGAGAAGAAAGGTACATTGGCTTCACCGGCAACAGCCTTGGCCAACAGGGTCTTACCTGTTCCCGGAGGGCCTACGAGCAGAGCACCTTTGGGAATTTTACCACCCAAATCGGTATATTTTTGAGGTTCTTTCAGGAATTCTACAATTTCTTCGACTTCCTGTTTGGCACCTGCCAGTCCGGCTACGTCTTTGAAGGTTACTTTGACGGTCGATCCTTTTTCAAACAACTGGGCTTTGGATTTTCCCACGCTGAAAATACCGCCTCCGCCGCCCATGCCACCACCGCTGCTCCAGCGGCGCGAGATGTAGAACAGGAAGCCGATAAAGAATGCAAAAGGAAGTATTTGCCACAAAATAGCGCCAAAATAATTGCGCTTTTTCTCGTAGCTGATAGAACCGTCAAAATGCGTTTCGTCCTTCTCCTTTTGTATAAAGTCACCCAGACTTTCACGTGAGGGTGCTTCGGTAATTATCATGGGATTTTTGCCCACACGGCTGGAATCCTGACGGAAAACGTCTTTCACGTGTTGTGGCTTGATGTAGGCTTCTACCGTATTGTCATCATAGCCAATCACTTTACTGATGTAGCCGTTATGTACGTATTGCTGGAATTCATCGTACGTGATGTCGCGTGTGGAAGCGCCGTTCTCGTTTGTGAACCATAATGTTGCAAGCATTATGAGAATAATCATATATACCCAGTTCAGGTTGAATTTGGGCATATTGACTTTATTGTTGGGTTTGGGATTTGTATTTTTGTCCATACTAGTTGATTAATCGATATCAGGAATTTGTGTTAGTTTGGCATCGGCCCAGAGGTGTTCCAGATTATAGAATGTACGTACTTCGGGCAGGAATACATGTACCAATACATCCGAATAGTCCATTGCTACCCACTCGGCATTGCGCAAACCGTCTACGGCATATGGCTTCGCATTGGCGCCTTTGCGTGCAAAGTCTCTGACCGATTCTACGATAGCTGCTACCTGGCTGGGTGAATTACCTTGACAGATAATAAAATAGTTGCAAATGGTGTCGTCTATTTGGGTGAGGTCTGCAATGATGATATTTTTTCCTTTTTTATCTTGAATACCTTCTGTAATTTGTTGGATAAGTCTTTTGGTTTCGTTCATTATACATTATTAAATTAAAACTGTTGACAAATATACGGTGATTTCTTGTATGAATCATGCAAAAGTGCAAAACTATTTCGTTTTTTGATTTTTTTTAGGTATCGAATGGTATCATACACACTCTTTTTTTCTTATTGTAACGAAAAAAACTTGTGAAATGTTTTTGGATTCACAAAAAGTTCGTATCTTTGCATCGCAATTCAGAAATGAAGCGCATAATTGGAGTATGGTGTAATGGTAACACTACAGATTCTGGTCCTGTCATTCTAGGTTCGAATCCTAGTACTCCAACTGAGAGGCCTTTCGGAAACATCCGAAAGGCTTTTTGTTTGTATCTGTATGCCCTTGGCGTAGAGTATGCTGGTTGTGTTTTAGTGATTATGGTATATTAAGTGTCCGGTTATGCGAAATATTGCGTAATTTTGTGCCTAGTCAATTCAAAAACAAAATAATTATGGCAAAAGAATTAGCTTTAAAGTATGGCTGTAATCCTAATCAGAAACCGGCACGCATTTTTATGCAGGAGGGTGAATTGCCCATTGCAGTCCTGAATGGACGTCCCGGATACATTAATTTCCTTGATGCGTTGAACGGATGGCAGCTTGTCAAAGAACTGAAAGAGGCTACCGGTATGCCGGCAGCAACTTCTTTCAAGCATGTAAGTCCAGCAGGTGCGGCCATCGGACTTGAGTTGGATAATACAATGAAGAAAATCTATTTTGTGGATAATTTGCCTCTTTCTCCTTTGGCCAATGCCTATGTGCGTGCCCGTGGAGCCGACCGCATGTCTTCGTATGGTGATTTCATTGCATTGAGTGATATTTGTGATGAGGCTACGGCTCGTTTTATTAACCGTGAGGTGTCTGATGGTGTGATTGCTCCCGGATATACACCTGAAGCTCTTGAAATTTTGAAGAACAAGCGTAAAGGTACGTACAATGTTATCCAGATTGATCCTGATTATCGTCCGGCTCCGGTCGAGCGTAAAGATGTGTTTGGTATAACTTTTGAACAAGGGCGTAATGAAATAAAACTGAATGGGGATGACCTGTTTGCCAACATTCCTACCCGCAATAAGCAATTTACGCCAGAAGCGAAGCGCGATTTGATGATTGCACTTATTACACTGAAGTACACACAATCCAATTCTGTATGTTATGTCAAAGACGGTCAGGCTATTGGTATTGGTGCAGGACAGCAGAGTCGTATTCATTGTACGCGTTTGGCAGGCAACAAGGCCGATGTTTGGTATTTGCGCCAACACCCGAAGGTATTGAATTTGCCTTGGGTTGAGAAAATCCGCCGTGCCGATCGTGATAATACCATTGATGTCTACATCAGTGATGAGCATGACGATGTTCTGGCTGATGGTGTATGGCAGCAATTCTTTACAGAGAAACCTGAAGTGCTGACTCGTAGCGAGAAACGTGCCTGGCTAGATACATTGCGTGGAGTATCGTTGGGCTCGGACGCTTTCTTCCCGTTTGGCGACAATATTGAACGTGCCCACAAGAGTGGGGTAGAGTATATCGCTCAGGCAGGCGGATCTGTACGTGACGATCATGTCATCGAAACTTGTGATAAATACGGCATTGCCATGGCCTTTACCGGTATTCGTCTGTTCCACCATTGATGGAAGTAGTGTCTTATGTTAAATAAAAATCCCAAAGCCTTTTTGTGGGGCTTTGGGATTTTTTATACATATTCGGGAATTTTTTTCTTATCCCTCTTTTTGAATACTTTCGTCAATTACCTTGATTTTCTCACTGACTAGTGCAATATCGGCTTTCAGTTTCTCAATCTTACGATTGATTTCCGTCAACAGGCTGTTGCCTTTTTTCGATGATGCATTAAGGAATCCCAGGTTGTTTTCGTATGTATGAAGTTCATTCTTCATGTTTTCGAAGGTACGTACCAGCTTTTCACGCTCGCGATACAATTGTTGTGTACCACCTTCCTGTATGGAACTGATGGACGACTTGAAGTTGTTCAATTTCTTGTTGGATGCACTGAGGTTGAAACGGTCAAACAATTGGTCTATCAGGCCGTGATATTGCTTGTACAACTTGTCTTTATCCTTGAAGGGAACGTGGCCTATGCTGTTCCATTCCTTCATCAGTTCGCGTACCAGTTGCGAAGCCTCGTCGGTGTCCATACTTTCGTCAATGGCTGAAAGCTTTTCGATAATGGCCTTTTTCTTTTCCAGATTTTCCTGTTCAATGCTACGTTGTGATGAGGTAGCCTTGTTTTTCTGTTCAAAGAAATAGTCGCAGGCCGAGATAAAGCGTTTCCAAATCGTATCCGAATATTTCTTTGCTACCGGACCGATTGTTTTCCATTCTTTCTGCAATTTGGTTAGGATTTCGGCAGTTGCTTTCCAGTCTGTACTGTCTTTCAACGCTTCGGCTTTTTCGCACAATGCACGTTTCTTTTCCAAATTTTCGTTCATACCTTCTTTTAAGGTCTTGAAGAACTCGCCTTTTTTACGGAAGAATTCGTCACATGCCTTACGGAAGCGCTCAAATATCTTCACGTTCATTTTTTGTGGGGCATAGCCGATGGTTTTCCATTTGGCTTGCAGGGCAATGACTTCCTGTGTCTTGTTTTCCCAGGCGGCAAAACTTGTCAGTTCGGCATAGTCGATGGACTCGATGATTTCGCAAATCACCGTCTTCTGGTCCAGATTGTTTTGTTCGGCTTCCTTCAGTGCCTCGAAGTGTTGCTGGT
>ENA-OOXJ01001362-OOXJ01001362.1-human-gut-metagenome-genome-assembly--contig:-NODE-1362-length-15788-cov-17.144918_pt1 | contig 15788 bp, 12 predicted proteins | sample MGYA00241587_ERZ501343 | MGnify/ENA primary metagenome ERZ501343 (study PRJEB25962, sample SAMEA2042918) | human gut metagenome | biome: human gut; feature: human-associated habitat; material: faeces... | reverse complement strand
ACAACTACAGCGCCTTCGCGGCACCGACCATCAGAATCGGTTTCTGCTTCTAAGCAGCACTGAACTCGCATGACAAGGGCGGCCCTGTATTATCGGGACCGCCCTTTTTCTCTGTCCTAAACGTTTAAAAACGACTATAGCCGATTATAGTCGTTTAAACACGGAATTCTTGAAATCAATTGCTTATCTTTGTCCCTCTAATCATTAAATATTGAAAGTCATGAGATATCTGGACCCGAAGGCCGATCTGCCTTTTAAGAAGGTATTCGGCGAGCACCATGACCTGGTGATCAGCTTTCTGAACGCGCTGCTGCCGTTCGAGAGCGCAGAAGAGGAGATTAAGAGTGTGGAGTATCTGGCTCCAGAGCTTGTCCCGAACAATCCCCTGTGGAAGGACAGTGTGGTAGACGTGCGGTGCCGCGACGGACGCGGGCGTCAGTTCATCGTTGAGATGCAGATGATGTGGACATCTGAGTACAAACAGAGGGTACTGTTCAATGCATCGAAAGCCTATGTCAGGCAACTGGAGAGGGGAAGGAACTTCTCTATGCTGCAGCCCGTGTACTCGCTGAACATGGTAAACGACACATTCTCTGACAGCGAGGACTACTACCACGACTACCGGATCGTGGAGTCGGCGGATACGAAGCAGGTAATCGAAGGCCTGCGGTTCATCTTCATCGAGCTGCCTAAATTCACACCGAAGAACTTCAGCGAGAAGAAGATGAAAGTACTGTGGCTGCGCTACCTTACAGAGATAGACGAGAAAACGAGGAAGGTATCGCCGGATCTGACAGGCAACCCTGAGATCGGCAAGGCAATCGAGCAGATAGAGGAGGCAGCCTTCACAGACGATGAACTCTACATCTACGACCGTTTCTGGGACATGGTAAGTACCGCCAAAATGCAGATTACCAGCTCCCGCAAGGATGGCATGAGGAAAGGGCTCAAGGAAGGGATGGAAAAAGGGATGGAAAAAGGGATGGAAAAAGGGATGAAGGAAGGAATCGAAAAAGGAATAGGAGAAGAGCGCATAAGAACTGCCCGCAAAATGAAAGCAGAGGGTCTCGGAAGCGACATGATTACGAAAATCACTGGTCTCACTCCAAATGATATAGACGCACTTTAGACACTGTTTACAACAAATTATTCAGCCGCAGCCCAAAAGCAAGGACTGCGGCCGAGTAATTTTTATCAGTGTCATAACGGCTGAGACTACTTCCTCAGCTTGTCTATAATGGCATCTGCGACTTTCTTACCGGAGAGCAGCATGCCGCCGAAGATGGGTCCCATACGCGGTGTGCCGGACACTGCTGAGGCCGCCATACCGCACACATAGAGACCGGGATAGATCTCCTTGGTACCGTTGACTACTTCCTGCTCGCCGGAAGCTACGTCGAGGGAGCGTTCTCCGATGACCCCGCCTGTCTCGGTGGCTAAACGGATACCGTTCTTTCTGGCCACTGTAGCTGCTATCTCACTGTCATGGCCGGTTCCGTCCACCACCACCTTTGCCAAGATATTGAGCGGGTCCACATGCAGTCCCTCACGGAGAACGGGAGTCCAGTTGACCACCACTCCGCTGACCTTACCGTCCTTGAAGATTACATCCTCCACAGAATAGCAGTTAAAGATACGGGCCCCGGCATGAACTGCATGGTAAAGCAGTGAAGAAGTACTCTCGACCGAGTCCATCGTATAGAGACCGTCCTCGTAGGGAGTGTAGTTGATTTCGAAATCGCGCACGATGTGCATGGCCTCTTCCTGAATTACGATCTGGTTGAACATCATCGCTCCTCCCCACATACCGCCGCCCGGGGCAAGCTTGCGGTCGAACTGGGCCACCTTGAGCCCGGCCTTGGCCATATAGTATGCGGCGACTATGCCCGAAGGACCTCCGCCCACGATGGCGGCATCCAGCTCAAGGCAGTCCTGAAGTTTGTCGAAATAGGTACTGATGATACCTCTGGAAACTTTTGTCTCAATCATGGTATTGAAAATTTAAATTGTTTGATTCTGTGATACTTCTTCGCCCTCTGTAGAGACTCCGCAGTCGCGTAGCTGGCTGCTGATGCGCATGGCGCAGAAGTTGGGGCCGCACATGGTACAGTACTTGCCGCCTACATGGTTGGCCTCCTTATAGTACTCGAGGGCACGCTCGGGGTCGAGGCTGAGGTTGAACTGGTCCTTCCAGCGGAACTCGAATCGGGCCTTGCTCAGGGCATCGTCGCGTATTTGCGCTCCTGGATGTCCTTTTGCGAGGTCGGCGGCATGAGCGGCTATCTTATAGGTGACTACTCCGATACGCACGTCCTCTTTATTGGGAAGGGCCAGATGTTCCTTCGGTGTCACATAGCACAGCATGGCGGTGCCGAGCCAGCCTATCTGGGCGGCGCCTATGGCGCTGGTGATATGGTCGTAACCGGGAGCTATGTCTGTAACTATAGGACCGAGGGTATAGAACGGTGCATTGTGGCACTTCTCGATCTGACGTTCCATGTTCTCGGCTATCCTGTGCATGGGTACGTGGCCGGGGCCCTCGATGAAAGCCTGTACATTCTTAGCCCAGGCTCTCTCAACAAGCTCACCCATAGTGTCCAGCTCGGCAAACTGTGCGGCATCGTTGGCATCGCGGATGGCTCCGGGACGCAAACCGTCACCTAAGGACAGAGCCACGTCGTACTGGGCGCAGATGTCGCAGATATCATCGAAATGCTCGTAGAGGAAGCTCTCCTCGTTGTGCGCTAAGCACCATGAGGCGATGATGCTGCCGCCCCGGCTGACCATGCCGCACAGACGGCTGTCGGCCAGATGCACGTTCTTCAGGCGGATGCCGCAGTGTATGGTGAAATAATCGACTCCCTGCTCGCACTGCTCGATCAGCGTATCGCGGAACAGCTCCCACGAGAGCTTCTCGGCCCGGCCCCTGACTTTCTCCATGGCCTGATACATAGGCACAGTGCCTACGGGCACGGGGCAGTTGCGGATAATCCACTCGCGGGTCTCGTGGATGTTGTCGCCGGTAGAAAGGTCCATGAGCGTATCTCCGCCCCACTTGCAGCTCCAGACAGCTTTCTCTACCTCCTCTTCGATGGTGGATGTGGTGGCCGAGTTGCCGATATTTGTATTGATCTTCACTAAGAAGTTGCGGCCTATGATCATGGGCTCGGCCTCAGGATGGTTGATATTGGCCGGCAGGGCAGCCCGTCCGGCGGCTATCTCGTCGCGCACAAACTCCGGAGTGATGTGGGTCTCAATACCAAGAGCCTTGCAGTTCATATTCTCGCGGATGGCCACATACTCCATCTCGGGGGTTACGATGCCCTGTCTGGCGAAGTACATCTGGGTGATCTGCGAGCCTTTCTTAGCACGGTATGGCAGACGGATATGCTCGAAACGCAGGTGATCCAAAGACTTGTCGGCCAGACGTTCCCGTCCGTACTCAGACGTTACCTGAGGAAGCTGCTCGACCTCGCGGGCCGCTATCCATTTCTCCCGCAGCCTGGGCAGTCCACGCCTCAGGTCGATATCCACCGAAGGATCGCTGTAGGGTCCGCTGGTGTCATAGAGGTAGACGGGAGCATTGTCCTTCATGACCTTTTTCCCGTCCACGACAGTCACTGTGGGAGTAAGACTGACCTTCCTCATTCCTACCCTTACATCCGGATGGACGGTTCCGTGCATGTAGACCTTCTCCGAATCCGGATACGTGATTTTGATGTTGCTGTTATCCATATTGTCTTAAAATTATTTTCTGTCCAATGATATAGAGGCCGCCCTCTCCATGACCCTCCGCATCTCCGCCACAGGGTCCTCTGCCCGCAGAATGCTCCCGCTCAGGGCAATTCCGCTCAGTCCCGCCTCCGCGAGGGCCGGCATATCCTCCGCCGTCACCCCTCCTATGCCCACCACCGGCAGGGTAATGCCCTCCCGCCGCATTCCGCCGATGACAGCACGGTAGCCCTCCAGCCCCAAAACCGGTGCAAGCTTGTCCCGGTCCTTGGTCGTGGTAAAACGAAAAGGCCCGCAGCCGATATAGTCGGCCCCTCCGGATGCATGCAGCCGTACATCTTCGAGGGTATTGGCAGTTCCGCCTATGATAAACCGGCCGCGGGGCAGGACTTCCCGGGCCTGAGCCACCGGCATGTCTGTCAGGCCGAGGTGTACCCCGGCGGCGCCTGTTTCCCTAACGAGTTCCGCATGGTCATCTATGATCAGAGTGATTCCCTCATAACTGCGGCACAGCCTCAGGGCCTCAGCGGCAGCGGCACGTACCTCCATGGACGAGGCATGTTTCATGCGCAGCTGTATCCAGCGGCACCCGCCCTCGAGAGCTATACGCACCGAGTCGAGATAGGAGACGGTCTCCGTAAAATGAGTGATGAATTGTACTTGAAAGTTCATAATAAAGTCCCTACGACGGCATTATCCGTATCAGGTTCATCAGGGTATAATCTCAGCCTCCTGCCGCCGGGCGGGAAGCACCCCTCTTTACCTATGGTGCAAATATAGGAAATTTCAGTCTCGGTGGTGCTCCCTGTCGCGCTTATTTTTACGCCACAGCTGCCATGAGTTGAAAATGTTCTGCCACAGGACATAGGTACCAGGCGCAAGGGAAGAGATCGGATTGAGATAGGTATAAGCCATCCAGATGGCCAGGACGGTGTTCTTCTGCCCGAGGGCCTGTCCCGCTGTGATGGTGTCTCCGAATGCCCGGCCGGCCCGTTTGCCGAACCAGTACTGGACTACACAGCTCAGCAGGGCTGCTCCGGCAATCATCCACAGTACGGATGCAGGAGCCGTGCTGTTATGCAGCGAGCGGACAGTCTGTCCTACCACCAGCGCAAGGGCTATGCCCCAAAGATAGAATGCAATCCATGAGTATCTCTTGAAAAGATCATGGGCCTGCGGCCACGCATACTTGAGCAGCATCGCCAGCAGGAAGGGACAGATAAGCAGGGTAAATACCTTGGAAAGTATCTTCAGGAAAGCCGGGAGAAATCCTAATCCCTCATGTGTCTCCACCAGAGGGAAAACCACCGGAACAAATACTGCCGCAAGGATATTGGACATCAGCGTGTACACAGTAATACGCGCAGCACTGCCGCCGAGCTTGTCTGTAACCACTGCCGCAGCCGTGGCGGTAGGACATATAAGACAGACCATCGCCCCCTCGAATACCTCACGGTACACCTCATTGAGCGGGACAAATATCAGCACCGCCGCCATTGCCATGGCCGTCAGAAACTGAAAGACGAGTACTGTCAGGTGCCATCTTGTTATTTTCAGGGCACCCGGTTCTATCTTGCAGAATGTCAGAAACAGCTGAGTGAAAATAAGCGCAGGCGTAAGAATCTCTACAAGCGCCCATACCGCAGGCTTGAGCGGAGACATGAATCCTGCATAATGAAATGCAAAATACCCACCGGCACCGGCTGCCATCGCAATCGGAAGGGTCCAGTCCTTAAAAAACTGCTTGACGGTCATATCCTGCTGATTTGAAGCCGTCTGTTACTCCATCCGGGCAGATAGACCAGGGCCTTTGCCGGACGGCTCAGGCACAGTTCCACCTCTGTGCCGCAGACACGGTTGAGAGTCGCTTTCCACCACATGTCGAAACGTACGTGGTCGGTGGGATATTCAAGTCCCTTACTGGAAATACGCAGATCAGGGTCAAATGCAAAGATAGAAAGTTCCTGCCCTGCCGGGAGCTGCATACGGCATGAGCCAGGCACGGGCACGAAGACACCGTAATCCGTTACAAGCTCGAGCGCCGCCTCTACTCCCCGCTCATGCAGATACTCGTGAAAATCCGCCAATAGCGAGATATTGCCGAGCGTATGGTCCTCCCGCTTTCCGGTAGCTCCGAAAACCGTAATGGAAAACTCAGGCAACGACCTGCTCCCCCGCCCCACCCTGAGCATGGAGCATATCCAGCGGAAAGCCTTGGAAAGGTCATTGCTTTCCTGCTCTCCGACCGGAAATACGTAGTCGGACAGATTCTCCCGCACTTCCTCAGAAAGTGAGTCCATATCCCCGACCACAAATTCGGGACGGCGGAAACGCATGAACGAAGCCGCGGCTCCGTCACAGCACACCACGACGTCACAGGACAGCAGACGGTCCCTCACATCCGGATTACCGGGAAAATCCCCGTCGCAGAGGATTCCGTATGACACTGCCGGTCTCATCGTTCTCCGCCCCTCCATCCGGCGAGGAAGCTCCGGGCAGGCATCCGCTTTTTGGCCGGAGCCTGCAGCTCTTTGATGCTGAGCACTCCGTGACCGCAGCGTACGAGGATATGCGAGCGGTGGTCACTCCAGGCTGTTCCCGGCTCCGCCTCGAAGAAATCCTCATGGGCACCGAGTTCCGCCGCTTCTGCATCGGAGAGGGCGGCGGCAGAATATATTTTAAGTTCTATGACCTGTCCGTCAAGTACTACTGTCCCATGAGCTCCGGGACGGGGGGAGAGTCCTCTGATGAGATTATGAAGGCTGACAGCATCTTTGCTCCAGTCCATCAGACCGGTCTCGCGGCTGAGCTTGGGAGCGGACATACGCCCGGGAGTGAGACCGTCCGTATTCTGAGGCACAGGCTGCGCCGTCCCGTCGGACAGCGCATCGACTGTCCTGAGCACCAGTTTTGCCCCGACTCCGGCCAACACGCCGTACAGCGTTCCGAAATCCTCCTCCGGACTGATATCCACTGCCTCCTGAAAGAGTATAGAGCCAGTGTCCATGTGATCATCGAGCAGGAATGTCGTGACTCCCGTACGGGTCTCCCCATTGATTACCGCCCAGTTGATCGGGGCAGCTCCGCGGTAAGCCGGCAGCAGGGATGCATGCAGGTTGAAAGTACCCATAGGCGGCATGGACCAGACTACCCTCGGGAGCATCCTGAATGCGACCACTACGAACATGTCCGCATGCCACTCCCCGAGTGACTTGAGGAAATCAGGCTCCTTCAGTGATTCTGGCTGCAGCAGAGGCAGGCCCTGAGCCACTGCATATTCCTTGACCGGCGAGCAGCCGACCTTCTGGCCCCGTCCTATTTTCTTGTCCGGAACCGTGACCACTCCGGTCACACGATATCCTTCCTCGACGAGAACCTTCAAGGACTCCACAGCGAAGTCGGGAGTACCCATGAATACGATTGAAGGCTTGCGGCTCCGGCTGAGTACTCCGTCCGTGGAGCCGGCGATATTGTGCTTTTTCATTGACAGTTTTGCAAAAAATTTCTTTATCGGTATCAGATATGTCTCGATATTGAACATTGACGAGTCCTTAGTGGACTTCCACGTCAGGAAAGCTCCTATAGGAAGCAGGACTATGGTCGATATAAACGCTCCGAGCTCCGGGGATATGACTCCGTCACGGGCCAGTTTCTTGCCTGAGATATCCACCACCCAGTAGAGGACAAAGAACAGGGCCGACACGATAACCGGTGTACCTAATCCGCCCTTGCGGATGATAGCGCCGAGAGGTGCTCCGATGAAGAAAAATATGAAGCAGGCAAACGACATAGTGAATTTTCTCAGAGATTCCAAGTCTATCCTGCGCAGGAAGAACGTATACTGATTGGCCTCCCTGCCATAGCTGTCCATCGTCTGCACGGCTTTCTGCGCGGCCCGTATAGCGTCCTTTACTGCCTCAAGCTCATCCTCGGCACTCTCCCACTTTAGGGTGTCTATAGGAAAGTCCTCCCTGTAACCTTTGTTTGTCGCTGTGTCAAGCTGGCGCGGGGAGTCAAGCGAGATGCTGTAGACCATCTCCCTACGCTGGTCAGAGAGAGTCTTTGCGTGCAGGGCGCCGATGGAATCCCTGTCCCGGTGCAGCTGACTGAGATTGCGTGCCATTATCTCGTTGTCGTAACGGGTCCCATCGGACTTCTGAAAAGCATAGTTCTCCAAGGGAATCACTACCTCCTGCATATCGAAATCTATCTGCTGCAGCTGGTAAGTGGTGTCGCGGTAATTGCGGGTATTGTCCTCCTCGTATGACACTCCGTTATAGAGGGTAAAGACGAGAGCCTTCTTGTCTGGAGTTGAGCGTATCAGGCCGGAATCCGCCACTGCGAGGGAAATGTTGCCGCGGTTCTTGGTGTGGTTATAGACCATGACATTGTACATCATGTCTGTCTCCTTGTTGCGGGAGTCTATCCTGAGAGAATATCCGTCTATACCGTTGTAGAATGTACCGGTGGGAATCTTAATCTCGTCCTTAGTACGTGCGATATCGTATTGAAGGGTATATATCTTACTGTACGCTAACGGAATGAGGTTGTTGGAGACAAAAAATGCCGCCACACTTATAGCGAAGGCCACAAATATCAGCGGCATGAATATCCTCTGCAGGGAGATGCCCGCCGCCTTCATGGCCAGCAGCTCGTTGTTCTCGCCGAGGTTGCCGAATGTCATGATGGAGGCCAGCAGTGTAGCCAGAGGCATGGACAGGGGCAGGATGGTAGCCGAACCCCAGCCTAAGAACTCCATGATGACCCAGAAACTAAGACCCTTTCCCACCAGCTCGTCGATATACAGCCACAGGAACTGCATCACCAGTATGAACACGGTGATGAAGAACGTCATCACGAACGGGCCGAGGAACGACTTGAGCAGGAAGAGGTCCAGTTTCTTCATTCAGCAGGATCTGAGTAAGTACCGTTTAACCTATCTTGTTGACAGATTCGATCATTGCGGTCAGTGCGGCCATCAGGCCGTCCGGGTCCTTGCCTCCGGCCGTGGCCAAGAAGGGCTGTCCGCCTCCGCCGCCCTTGATATGAGACGCAGCGGCCTTGACGTCCTTGCCGGCATGAGCTCCGGCAGCCACAAGGTCGTCGGTGTACATCATCAGCAGCGAGGGCTTGCGGTCCGGAGTCATGATGGCGGCCACCATAGCGGCACGGGTATTCTCCTTGCGCAGCTCGAAGGCCACTTCCTTGATAATATCGGGCGAATACACTCCTGTCAGGGTGAACAGACGGACTCCCGCAGGTGTCTCCTCGCTCTTCTCGACTAAAGTCTTCTTGAGGGCAGCGGCTCTCTCGCGGGCCACCTCCTCGAGGGAATGACGGAACGAATCGTTCTCGGCCACGAGTTTCTTGATGGCCGTGATCACGTCCGGTGTATTCTCGAAGAAGGAGCGCACGGCCGCTATCTGGTCCTCCACTCCGTCGAACATGTCCTCTACGTAGCTGCCGGTGACGGCCTGGATGCGGCGCACTCCGGCGGCAACAGCCGACTCGGAGACTATCTTGAGCATACCGATACGGCCCGTCGAGGCGGTATGTGTACCGCCGCAGAGCTCTATTGAGTCTCCGAAGCGTATAGCGCGGACCTTGTCCCCATATTTTTCCCCGAAGAGGGCCATTGCTCCCATAGCCTTAGCCTCAGCGATGGGGATGTCGCGGAACTCCTCGCGCTGGAAGTCGGAACGAATCAGACGGTTGACCATCCTCTCCACTTCACGCAGCTTCTCCGCAGGTATCTTCTCGTAATGGGAGAAGTCGAAACGGAAATACGAAGGACAGACGTATGAGCCTTTCTGCTCGATATGAGTGCCGAGCACAGAGCGCAGGGCGAAGTGCAGGAGGTGTGTGGCCGAGTGGTTGTTGGCCGTCTCCTGACGCTTCTGCCCGTCCACCACAGCGTGGAATCCGGCTTCTGGCTCAGAGGGGATGCGGTCAGCGATGTGAATACTGAGGTTATTCTCCTTTATAGTGTTGACGATACTGATCTTCTCGCCGGAAGGGGATACGATACATCCGCAGTCCCCGACTTGTCCGCCGCTCTCGGCGTAGAAAGGAGTGCGGTCGAAGACGAGCTGGTATATCTCCTTGCCCTTGGTCTTGACAGTGCGGTACTTGACTATCTGCACGTCTGTCTCCAGCAGGTCGTAGCCCACGAAGGAGTGCTCGTCGGTGTCAGTGAGCACCACCCAGTCCCCGGCCTCCACGGCTGCAGCGTTGCGGGCCCTGGCTTTCTGTTTGCCTAACTCCACTTCGAACTCCTCTATATCGATGCTGTAACCGTGCTCGCGGGCTATCAGCTCGCTCAGGTCGATCGGGAAACCGTAGGTATCATAAAGAGTGAAGGCATCCTTGCCGGAAATCCGCATAGTATCCGAGTTGCGCTCCATGATAGCGTTGATCAGACCGATACCCTTGGCGAGGGTACGCAGGAAGGCTTCCTCCTCCTCCCGGATAACGTTCTCGATAAGAGTCTGCTGCTTAGCCAGCTCGGGATAGGCCTCGCCCATGACATCGACCAGCACCGGTACGAGACGGCACAGGAAAGGCTCGTTGAAGCCTAAGAAGGTGTATCCGTAACGCACGGCCCGGCGCAGGATGCGGCGGATAACGTAACCGGCCTTGACGTTGGAGGGCAGCTGACCGTCGGCTATGGAGAATGAGATGGCCCTGATGTGGTCGGCCACTACTCTCATAGCGACATCCACGTCCTCCGACTCAGCTCCGTACTTATGTCCGGAAAGCTCACCGATTTTCGCTATGATGTCCTGGAACATGTCCCCGTCGTAGTTGCTCTTGTTGCCGTTGACTGCCATCACTAAGCGCTCGAAACCCATGCCGGTGTCCACGTGATGCAGGGGCAGCTGCTCGAGGGTACCGTCAGCCTTGCGGTTGTACTGGATGAACACAAGGTTCCATATCTCGATTACTAAGGGGTCGCTCTGGTTGACTAAGTCCCGGCCGGGCACCGCCTTGCGGTCGGCCTCGTCGCGCAGGTCGATATGTATCTCGCTGCAGGGGCCGCAGGGGCCGGTGTCGCCCATCTCCCAGAAATTGTCCTTCTTGCTGCCGTAGAGGATTCTGTCCTCCGGCAGATACTGCTTCCAGATGTCCAGAGCCTCCTGGTCCGGACCCAGTCCGTCCTCGGGACTGCCCTCGCAGACCGTGGCATAGAGCCGCTCCGGGTCGAGCCTGTATACCTGTGTCAGCAGCTCCCAGGCCCATGCTATGGCCTCTTTCTTGAAGTAGTCGCCGAAGCTCCAGTTGCCCAGCATCTCGAACATGGTGTGATGGTACGAATCGTGGCCGACCTCCTCGAGGTCGTTGTGCTTGCCGCTTACCCTGAGGCACTTCTGGCTGTCCGCCACCCTCGGGTAGAGTATGGGAGTGTTGCCGAGGAACCAGTCCTTGAACTGATTCATGCCGGCGTTTGTAAACATGAGTGTAGGATCCCCCTTGACCACCATCGGGGCAGAGGGAACAATCCTGTGACCCTTCGAAGCGAAGAAATCCAGAAACTGCTTTCTTATCTCTTTAGATGTCATATAGTGTAACTGATAAGTACGAAGTTGCAAATATACAATAAATAATACACACTATTTCGGTGCAAGACGGTAAAGGACTGCCGCAATCACCGCATAAATGATATTCGGCAGCCACATAGCCAGCCATGGCGGAAGGGTATCCGTAATGACGAACATCTGACTGAAGCGCAGGAAGAGGATATAGGAAAAACTCAGGGCAATGCCCACTCCGAGATTCAGGCCTATGCCGCCGCGGCGCTTCTTGGAGGAGAGGGACACTCCTATAAGGGTGAGAATAAATGCAGAGAACGGCACTGCAAAACGAGTATGCTTCTCTATCAGAGAATATTTCACCATACTGTCCCCACGCAGGCGCTGCATATCTATCAGTTCGTTCAGCTCATTGTAGGTAAGGGTCTCTACAGTATTTTCCCTGCGGTAGAAGTCGTCTATCGTGAGGCTGATTACCGTATCTATCTCCGGCCCGAAAGTGATGCGTTGCTGAGACGTAGAATAGTCCCTGATAGAGTAGTTCTTGAGCTTCCACCCGCCGGAAGTACTGTCCCACACAGCGCTTTCTGCTGTAAGCTTGGAAGCCAGATGACTGTCGCTTACACTCTCGAGGGTAAATTTGTAAGCGGTGTTGGTCCATGTACTGAACGACTCGACATACACAAACTGCCCGGGAGCTATCTGATAATGGATATTGCGCTTGGTATTGTAAAACTTCTGACCTTTGATATACTGTTCTTCGAAAGCTATGCGTTTCTGGTTGGCGCCCGGTATTACAAACAGGTTCAGCGACAGACTCATCATCGCGATAAAAAGCGCTGACAGAAAATACGGATACATCAGCCTTCCGAAGCTCACCCCGCCCGAGAGCATGGCTATAATCTCACTGTTGCCCGCCAGCTTCGACGTGAAGAAAATCACTGTTATGAACACGAACAGCGGGCTGAACATGTTGATGAAATACGGGATGAAGTTGGTATAGTAGTCGAAGACTATCGCTTTCAGCGGAGCCTCCTTGTCGACGAAGTCATCTATCTTCTCACTGATATCGAAGATAATCACTATCACGATGATAAGCAGCAGCGCCATAAAGAAAGTTCCGATGAACTTCCTGATGATATACCTGTCGAGGAGTCTTATTCTGAACGTGCTGAGCTTCATCGGTGAGCGTGTATATTCTTTTCTACAATCTGTTCTGCAGCTTCTTCACAGCCGCTTCTTTCCACGGCAGGAAATCTCCTGCCTCGATATGATGCCGGGCCTGAGCCACCACGTCCAAGTAGAACGCCAGGTTGTGCTCGCTGGCTATCTGAGCGGCCAGCATCTCTCCGGCTATGAACAGGTGCCTCAGATATGCTTTCGTATATGCGGTGTCAACAAACGACGTGCCATGAGGGTCAATCGGGGAGAAATCCCTCTCCCACTTCTTGTTGCGCATGTTCATCCTCCCCTCCCAGGTGAACAGCATGCCGTTGCGGCCGTTGCGGGTGGGCATCACGCAGTCGAACATGTCGATGCCGCGGGCTATGCCCTCCAAAAGGTTCTCGGGAGTCCCCACTCCCATCAGATAGCGCGGCCGGTCCTGCGGAAGGACGGGATGGACCACTTCTATCATCTCATACATCACATCGGTAGGCTCTCCCACGGAAAGACCTCCGATAGCGTAGCCCTCACAGTCATACGAGGCCACGTTCTCGGCAGCCTCGACCCTCAGGTCCGGATAGACACATCCCTGAACTATCGGGAAAAATGCCTGGGAATAGCCGTAAAGCGGTTCCGTCTCCCGGAAGCGGGCGATGCCTCTTTTCAGCCACTGCTTGGTCAAGTCTAAGGACTTGCGGGCATAGCTGCGGTCTGCGTCGCCGGGGGTACACTCGTCGAGGGCCATGATGATGTCGGCCCCGATGATGCGCTGAGTGTCCACGTTGTTCTCAGGGGTGAAACTGTGGGCCGAACCGTCGATATGGGAGCGGAATGTGCAGCCCTCCGGTGTAAGTTTACGGCTGTCCGCAAGGGAGAATACCTGAAAACCGCCGCTGTCTGTCAGTATCGGGCGGTCCCATCCGGCAAACTTGTGCAGGCCCCCGGCCATGCGCAGGGTCTCTAATCCGGGCCGCAGGTAGAGATGATAGGTATTGCCGAGAATGATCTGAGCTCCTATGTCCGATTTCAGGTCCCTATGATACACTCCTTTAACAGAACCGACGGTACCCACGGGCATAAAGATCGGTGTCTCTATGGTCCCGTGGTCCGTCTGGATCCGTCCTCTGCGTGCGTTGGACGCAGAGTCTGTCTTAAGCAGCTCGAACTTCATTTATTTGCCGAGCTTTGCTCCGATGGCCTTGAGCATGTCGTCCACCATGGCATCGATGTGCCACTGAGGATTCCATCCCCACTCCTCGCGGGCGCAGCTGTCGTCCATCATGTTGGGCCATGAGTCGGCGATGGCGGCCTTGACAGGGTCTACATTGTAGTCGAATGTAGCAGAAGGGATACGCTCTTTGATCTTGGCGAACAGCTCCTTAGGGCAGAAGCTCATGCAGGTGATGTTGAAGCTGTTGCGGTGTTTCAGCTTAGAGGGATCGGCCTCCATCAGCTGTACGACTGCGTTCAGTGCGTCAGGCATGTAGAGCATGTCCATGTAGGAATCCTCGGGGATAGGGCAGGTGTAGTGTCCGGTCTTGAGGATCTCGTAGAATACCTCTACTGCATAGTCTGTGGTGCCGCCGCCGGGCAGACAGCCGTTGGAGATGATGCCGGGGAAGCGCACGCTGCGGGCATCCACGCCGAAACGGTGATAGTAGTAGTCGGAAAGGAGCTCACCGGTCACCTTGCACACACCGTAGATGGTATCGGGTCTCATGACGGTGTCCTGAGGAGTCTTGTCATGAGGAGTGCTTACTCCGAAGGCTCCGATGGAGCTGGGGGTGAATACAGCTGTCTTGAACTCCTTGGCGAGGGTCAGGGAGTTGACTAAGGCGCCCATGTTGATCTTCCATGCGAGCTCGGGATTCTTCTCACCTGTGGCGGAGAGGAGGGCTACGAGGTTGAAGATGGCATCTATCTTATGCTCCTTCACAGCCTCACCGAAAGCATTGAAGTCGAGGGCATCGAGCTTGATGGCCCTGGCATAGGAACCGATCTTGGCGACAGCCTCGTCCTTGAGGTCAGCACCGATAACGTTGTCATGTCCGTAGACTTTCTGGAGGTGGGGAACCAGTTCGGTGCCGATCTGTCCGCCGGCGCCAATGACTAATATGCGTTTCATATCCTTTATAGTTTTTAAGAGTGTTTTCCAAACGGCAAAAATAGTATTTTTCTACAAATCTTCTACAAAATCTGCACGGCATTCTTAAAGCGGTCCCAGACGATATCGATGGCGGCCTGCGTGGGATGGGCGCCGTCCGCCTCGAACCAGACGCGGTCGCGGAGCTCATCGAGGATAATTTCGTAGGAAGGAAAATATTCAGCATTGGGATGAGTCCGGACGAGATGGTCCTCGGCTATGAGGAGGGTGGCCTTGGACAGTTGGTTGCCGTGGAGGCCGTCCTTTAGATGACGGATGGGCGAGACTGTAAGGATAAAATGCCTGTCGCCGAACCGCTCGAGAACGGGCGCCCAGAGGGAGATGATATCCTCGACGGTAAGGCGCTCGCGACGGAACTCCCACGCCGGATGCTTGTGGCAGTTCGAGACGGTGATGTCCCGCTCTATATGGTGGAACACCCATGCCGTACCGAAGGTGATGATGACGGTCCTGGCCCGCCGGAAGGCCTCAGAGGCTTCGGCGAGCGAGGCATTGGCATGCTCTAAAAACTCTTCGGGAGTCTTCCGCGCGAAGGAGCCGTGATGGTGGAATGAAACGTAGCCCCCGCCATCAGGGGCAATGGGACGATGCTCCGGCGAGACGGCTTTCCGCGTCCGCCCCTCCCGCACCGGATTGGTGTCCCGCGGGATAACGTCCTCCGGTCCGAAGGGCCGTCCGTCCGCAAGGCGCAGCAGCAATGAGGCGACCGAAGCCGGATTGTACAGCACCCCGAAAGGGTTGTTGCACACCTCTATCCCCTCCGCAGCCATTCTCCTGCCCATCTCCGCCGAAAAACACGAACCGAGCGACAGCACCGTAGTGTCTTTTTCTATCTTCATAAAGACAAATATATGCAAATAATACAATCAAAAAAGCTGATCCGCAATGTTCGCGGACCAGCTTTTTTTACTGCTTGAGGACGGCTGAGAATTACTCGGCCTTGGGGGCCTCTGCCTCAGCGGCGGGAGCCTCGGCTTTGGGGGCTTCGGCGGCAGGAGCGGCCTCTGCCTTGGGAGCTGCTTTCTTGCGGCTGCGACGGGTAGAGGTCTTCTTCTCGGCTGCCTTGGTTGTTCCGAGAGCTGCCTCGTTGAAGTCTACCAGCTCGATGAACGCCATGTCTGCGGCATCGCCCTGACGGAAGCCGGTCTTGATGATGCGGGTGTATCCGCCGGGACGGTCGGCGATCTTGGGAGCCACGT
>ENA-OOXJ01001357-OOXJ01001357.1-human-gut-metagenome-genome-assembly--contig:-NODE-1357-length-15848-cov-11.621668_pt1 | contig 15848 bp, 9 predicted proteins | sample MGYA00241587_ERZ501343 | MGnify/ENA primary metagenome ERZ501343 (study PRJEB25962, sample SAMEA2042918) | human gut metagenome | biome: human gut; feature: human-associated habitat; material: faeces... | reverse complement strand
GAAGGAGTTGAATCTCCGAAGTGCCGTGAAAGGCCGTGTATCCCCGATTTTGCCAGGAAAGACCCGATTACTCCTTCGGAAGGAGTGTCAAAAAGGCGGGAATACACCACTCCTTCCGAAGGAGTTGAATCTCCGAAGTGCCGTGAAAGGCCGTGTATCCCCGATTTTGCCAGGAAAGACCCGATTACTCCTTCGGAAGGAGTGTCAAAAAGGCGGGAATACACCACTCCTTCCGAAGAAGTCACAGCAGACACCTGCGGGATGTTCATTGGCTAAAAGCCTGTAGCCAACCACTGCTTATTTCTGCTGACGGATGTCCTCGACAAGACAGCGGGCGGTACCGTCGCGGAGGAGCAGGTCCAGGCGGTCGCCGGGGGTGAGGTCGGCTGCGGACTCGACGGGGCGGCGGTCGCGGAGGACGTAGGCGCTGCCGGGACGGAGCATGGCCACGGGGTCTCCCTTGCGGACACGGAGCTCGAGCATGTCGAGCTTGCCGGACTCGGCCTTCAGGCGCAGGGCGATACCGCTCTTAACCCGCATCCACAGGATGTTAAGGGCGTTCTGCTCATTGCCGGAGCGGAGAGTCACACCCTTCCGCATACGCATCAGGAGCATGTCCATACGGTTGCGCTCCAGGCGGCAGCGCATCTCGGTGCCGGAGCCTAAGCGGCGGGCTGTCTGCTCCAGCCTCTGACGCATGCCGTCGAGCCTCAGTGTGACTGAGGAGCGCAACCGGTCACCCAAAGCGGTCAGAGAGGCGTCCTCCTCTACGAAGGCATTCACTATCAGGTCAGCCAAGGCCGTCGGCGTCTTGACCGAGCGGGCGGCCACCATGTCGCAGATATGCGTATCGCGCTCGTGCCCCACGGCCACCATTACCGGCAGCGGGAATTGAGCGATGTTGACAGCCAGGTCATAGTCATCAAAGCAGACTAAGTCGGCCACAGCCCCGCCTCCGCGAAGCAGGAGCACAGCATCGTAGCTCTCTCCGGCATCCACATCGGCCATTACAGCGTCAAGGGCGGCAATGATTCCTGCAGGAGCAGAAGGCCCCTGCATCGGAGCCTGATACAGACGGGTATAAAAACGGAAACCATAGCCATTGTCATAGAGATGGTGCATGAAGTCCCCGTAGCCAGCCGCAGTCTCCGAAGTGATCAGGGCGAAGCGCCTGGGCAGCCGGGACAGCGGCAGGGTGCTGTTCATGTCCAGCATTCCCTCCCTGCGCAGCCTCTCCAGTGTCCGCTGCCGGGCCAGTTCCACCTCCCCGAGAGTAAAAGCCGGGTCGATGTCCTCAATGCTCAGGCTCATCCCGTAGACCTCCGAATACTGCACCCTTACCAGTACAAGCACAGTCATTCCGACCTCCAGCCTGCGTCCCGTTCCCTGATAGAAGGCCGTCTCGACCAGAGCCCGTCTCGACCTCCAGATGACCGCCTGGACCTTGGCGCTGAACAGATCCCGCCCGGAGCCCTTCTCCACCAGTTCCAGGTAGCAGTGCCCGTTGTTGTGCATCTTCAGCTCATGGATTTCCGCCCGCACCCACACCGGAGCGGGGAAATTATCCGCCACAGCCCCCCGTATTCCCTGCAGCAGCCGGGTCAATGTGATGTATTCCTGCATATTCTGACGATTTATCATTTTACATACGCAGAACAAATTTAGCACAAATCCACATATCCGCCAATAATCCGGAAGAATGTAAAATACAATGGCAGCAAATCCGTGGGGGAAATGCTGCCGCTGCAGAATGAGTCTGAAAAAGTTTACCGCTTCACCACCGTGAAGTCGGCGGAAAGACCGGTGGCGCTGTCAGGACCTACCCAGAGGGTAAATGCACCAGGCTCAACACCGTAGGTCATATCCATGCCCCAGAAAGCAAGATCTCTGACAGGCAGGTTGAATGATACGGCCTGAGTCTCCCCGCTGCCGAGAGTAACGCGGCGGAAGGCCTTCAGCTCCTTAACCGGGCGGGTCACGCTGCCTACCAGATCACGGACATAAAGCTGGACAATCTCCGTACCCTCGCATGGGCCCGAGTTACTTAGATTGAATGTAACTGTTATATCATCGTCCATACCGTAGGTATCGGACGAGAGCATCAGGCCGCTGTATTCAAATGTTGTATAGGACAGACCGTATCCGAACGGGTAGAGCGGAGTACTTCCGGCATCCAGGTAGAACGAGCGGCAGCCTATCGAGGTCTGACCGGCCTCCACCGGAATCTCGTCTACCAGCATCTCTTCCGAAAGGGCAGGACGACCTGTGCTTTTCTGTCCATAGTAGACAGGAACCTGTCCCGCCATACGGGGAAATGTCACCGGCGTCTTTCCGCTGGGATTGACCTTTCCTAACAGAATATCCGCAATCGCCGGACCGCCCATCGTACCGGGATGGAACGCGAACAGCAGGGCATCCGAGACATCAGCCTCATCGGTCAATACTAAAGGTCGGCCGGCCATCACCACCGTCACCAGCGGACGACCGGTAGCAGCCACAGCCCGCAGAAGCTGCTTCTGTGCCCCCTGCAGTTCCACATTGGCCAAAGAATGTGCCTCCCCAGAGAGGATGGCCTCCTCCCCTACGAAGGCAATGACCGCATCTGCACGGCGGGCCGCATTTACAGCCCTCGCTATTCCTGCCTGGGACTTGTCGCGGGTATAGGCCAATGCCGGCTCGTAGATGATACGGACTCTGTCACCGTACATCTCGCGAAGGGCCGCCAACGGTGTAACGGTGTGCTCCCTCTCCCCGTCGAATGTCCAGGTCCCCATCTGCTCGTAGGGAGCATCGGCCATCGGGCCCACCACGGCGATAGTCCGGATTCTGTCACCGAGCGGCAGAGTCCCGGCATCGTTCTTAAGCAGTATTACGGACTGCTCCACAGCCTTGCGGGCAGTCTCAAGATGAGCCGGAACATACGTCATATCCTCCCTGGACATATCCACATAAGGGTTGTCGAAAAGCCCCATACGGAACTTCAGTCTGAGGATATTGCGCACGGCATCATCGATTACCTTCATGGGCACCTTCCCCTCCTCCACCGAAAGGGCCAGGTTCCTGATATACGCCTCGCTGACCATATCCATGTCCACCCCGGCATTGACCGCCTTCTCGGCAGCATCCTTGGCATCGGCGCAGAAGCCGTGGTTGATCATCTCCGACACCGAAGTCCAGTCGCTCACCACCATCCCGTCGAAGTCCCATTCGTCGCGCAGGATATCTCTAAGAACAAATCGGTTGGCAGTCGAAGGTACCCCATCGTTGTCATTGAACGACGTCATAAAAGTGGCACAACCGGCATCCACCGCCGCCTTGAAGGGCGGAAGATAGACATCGCGCAGCTGCCGCTCAGGGATATAGGTAGAATTGTAGTCCCGGCCTCCCTCCGAGGCACCGTAGGCGACAAAATGCTTGGCGCAGGCCGCAACCGAAGTCGAGTCATCCAGCGAATCGCCCTGGAATCCCCGGATCATGGCAACTCCCAGGACCGAGGTGAGATAAGGGTCTTCTCCGAGGCTCTCAGCAATACGTCCCCAGCGGGCATCGCGGGAGACATCGATCATAGGGGCAAATGTCCACCGGATGCCGTCCGAGGAGGCCTCCACCGCCGCTACTCGAGCACCCTTCTCCACAATCTCAGGGTTGAACGAAGCGGCCTGGCCCAACGGTATGGGGAATATGGTCTTATATCCGTGAATCACGTCCCGGGCCACTATCAGGGGAATCCCCAGACGGGACTCCTCCACTGCCACCCGCTGGATCCGGTTGACCTGCTCCGGGTCGGTGCAGTTCAGTATCGAGCCGACCTCTCCCCTGCGCACCTTCTCCGCAAGGTCATCGTAGTCCCAGGGGCTCAACTGATTCATCTGACCCAACTTCTCCTCGAGAGTCATCTCTACGAGGAGCTGCTCCACTTTCCTCTCTATAACGGCATCGGTATTTCCTCCGACGGGAGTGCAGGACGCTATTGCCAGGATAGCTGCGGCAGCGATGAATAATCTATGGATTCTCATGGTAAATTTTTTATTGAATTAAAATGCAAAAATAGGATAATACACTTCCGACCCTGGTATTCCATGCCAACCCTCCTCGCTTCCATCTTCTTTAATCAGACAGAAACCAGTACCGTTATTATCTATGTAAGTCACAGACGGGATATTTCCGGTCAACTGCAGATCGCAGACTTTATTCAACTGACTGTTTATAAAAACACGCCCTTCCCCTGTTATTGCCTCTGGGTCTATACCCCTCAGCATATATTTCAGCTCGTGGAACGAAGGCGCATACCATTCCGTGACATTACCGGGAGCTTTTTCAGTATGATTGTTCAAAGCATTGAATGTGATATCTGAACCAGCTTCAGCTGCTTTTCCTTTCAATATCTGCGTTATTTTATAACCATTCGCAACATCTTTGGTATTAAGAACTTCTGCTTCTTCCAACGCAGACTTAACAAGGCCTGCATCTTCATTAGACATTCCGAATCCAAGTCCGGCCGTAAGCGAGATTACCAGAGCATGTCCGTCATAACCGGGATAGTCCTCTGCCGTCAAGTCATTTATCGTTGCAAAGTTACCGAATTCCTCATCATCCATGACATGGAAAACTATGCCGTGACAAGTCAGTCCCTCGGGTAAAACCGCGACTCCTGCAGGTATGATGAAAATTCTGTCTGTATTATCTGAGGTGCAATAAAATGCACCTTCCGACAGAGCCGTATAGTCCCCTTGACTGACAGGAAGGACATATCTCGTACCGGCAACGGCAGTTAGCGCTGACGAGACAGTCTTGGTGTATTTTTCCCCACCGGTCTCTGCATAGGTGTATTTGAAATCATCCTGACGAAGTTCTGTTCCGTCCTTGAATATCCAAAGATTTGCACCACCTGTCTGATATGGGATATAAGTGTTCTCTCCTATCGTCAACGACACCTCCTCCATCCCGACTCTGAACTCAAATGTCTCATCCTCCACAGTTACTGATGAACTTGCAGAAAGAGAAAAAAGAGAGAAAGCATGAGTAAAAGTGATATCCAGATTCTCATCTGCGACATTGTCTATCTCACAAACCAGCAAGTCCATCGCCTCAAAATCCGTCTGCAGGCTCTGGTCGGTCTTGATATCAACAGATTCTTTGAGTGCTTCTACAGTTGTCACCGTATTCTGTAACTGCTCGTTGTACGGGAAATACGCTATCACTTTCTTAATATCGGCGGAGTATTCCAAGTCACTGTTGACCCACTCCCCTGAAGTATAGATAAACGGATAGTGTCCTATCCAGCCCCCGTCTGCATTCAACAGGATAAGACCGAGACGGTCACTCTCGGCAAATATCACTGAGTAGTCCCCAGAGTAAGCTGCCCGTGTAGAAGGATCCGGCTGAAACCCGATCTGTTCCACACTGCGGATCTTCAGCATACCATCTCTCATGGCTGCTTCTGAGTCGCAAAACATATCCTCCTTACTGCAGGAGCTCAGCAATAAAGAAAAGGCCGCTGCTGCAAACAAATATTTAGTTTTCATAATATTTCAATTAAAAAGTCAACACAATCAACAACTTGGCAGGATCCCCCGACCATCCGTACTGTATTTCTTTGCCCCCCACCCAGTACCTCATTGCCCATATCTTGGTTTTATCTCCATCCTGAATACCATGAGATGGTCCCGTATCTCCTGTTCCGGCATATAATTGAGATGACCAATATGAATCAATAAGACTTTCTATACAACCTGTATTGTGAATATCTTTCATCTGCTCTACTGTAGGTATATACCAACCGGAAGATCCCGCAGGTGCACCAATTCCGATATTCTTGAACGCATACCATAGCGGCGCATCATTTTCCCACGTGGATTCAAATCCACTAAATGCTTTATCAATACTCGTAGTCCATAAATATCCGGAATAGTCGCCTTCTCTTGTTTCCTGAACGGAGCTGATTTCATTATATTCCTCTGATTCCAAACTGCCCAGATATTCAGCATTCCCTGGATTTGTCACCCACGATCTCTGCGTCGGGTCTTCGTATTCTGTACTTACCACGTACCCGCGTATCTTCTCCATGACATATTGAGATTTATCGTTTTGATGTTTCCCCACATAAAATACACGGCCGACAGCCGTACACCCGTCCATTTCCTGATCGGGTCCCCAAGTTCCGTTGTCGTAGTAATAGTAACCTGTCTGCACACTTTCCAGATACGAAAGAGTGATGTCACTCTTGATATCAGTAAATCTGTACGTATGTGTACCGTTTTCTTCCGACCTTTCTATCGTGCATGTACCTTTCCAAAGCAGTCCGCCCGTACCGTTCTCTGTGTAGGAAACAGTAAAACCGGCTGTATTATCAGCAATCAGTCCTTCATCAGTTCCGGTAATTTTGAATTCAAACAGATTGCTAACGGTAGAGCAGTCCACCCTCAGCCTGGCATCAGTAACATCCATTTCAGGGGCCTCTGTCCACCCGATCGCCTCCGACTCCATCCTCACATTCAAAGTGCGCTTACTGATTGTCAGAACGTACTTCTGATGGTAGCCGGCAGTCAGTACACCGGTCTCATCCTGCTTATCTGACTCATTGTCCTCCCTCGGTGTGTAGACGTATGTATCTCCGCCTATAACCACCTTTATCAGAGGCTTATTCCACATCTCGCAAGGCACCATCATGGCTTGACCGTACCTATTCCCCTCAGAATCCACACTATTGAAAGTCGTAATCTCCTTATCCGCATCAGCAGGGTCACAGGCCATTTCACCATCCTTATACGATACCGCTCCGTATCCGAAGAATACAACAATCGCACCGTCCACATCGGCTTGCTGATACCCTTCGGCCTTGAGAGACCACTGCATGCGGGTCATCTGATGCTCGAATAAGAAATCCACCTGCCTCGTCGATGTGACCGCAGCAGTACTGCGAAGCAGATCTTTGGCAAAAAATTCCGTCTTCGAGCTCTGGTTGACAAGGTCTATCCCCGCATCTCCCTCAATATAGGGGCACCAGGCTGTCATCTCGTACTCACGGCCCTTCCATCTGAAAGGCTCGGCTGCAGTAGACATATTTCCGGCCACATCCACGCTGTAGGTCTTCACTCCGTCATCGCCCTTCACTCCTATGATCTCGTTGCCACTCCATCCGGCATCAGTCACCTTGGTTGCAGGTTCCTTGAGCCGGGCTGTAAGAGTCAACTCACTCCCGCCCGACATATTTTCCGGCCTTAGACCCTCAGTGCAAGAGACAGCTCCTAGAGTCAACACTCCAGCCAGGAATGTCAGAAAATACCGAATCTTTTTCATAATTCCGATTTTTAATTTCTTAAACACATCTACTCCTGAACCGGATCAGGAACCACTGCACTATTATCATCAGGAATCCACTCATTGATACCATCTGTTATAACGGTAAGCGAGTAGTTGCCCTTGTTGACATTGAAGAAATATTCCTGACGGCTGCCGGCCGTCAGAACACCTGTATTCCTGCCGTTATCGCCATCTTGAGTCGGGGTATAAACATAGGAGTCTCCGCCAATCTCTACCTTGACCATCGGTTTGTCCCACATCTCGCAAGGCACCATCATGGCTTCTGCACAGAACCAGTCCTGATTCTGCTCCGCCGCCTTTGTAAATGACGATATTTCATGATTCGGCTCGCCTTCTGTTACAATCTCGCCGTCCTGATATGTTACAGTACCGTATCCGAGGAAAGTAATTTTTGCCTGTGCGGCCTGCTCCTTAGTATATCCTTCGTAATACTGGATATAACATTTTACACGGCACATCTTATGCTGGAAATGCAATGTGACATCCTTCTGCACTACATTGACGCTGCAGTAAAGCAGGTCGCAACCGAAGAACTTATCAGCGTCACTCTGGTCAGTCAGCACGATTCTGCCGTCAACCGAGTAAGGATACCATGCCTTCAGAGCGAATTCGTTTCCATACCACTGGAAAGGTTCAGTACCTTCTGCCACTGTCATATCTCCTTCAGCATTTACTACCATATAGGCCTTTACTTCCACATCACTCTCTCCATATTCGGCCTTGAGCGCCACCGTCTCGTCTCCATCCCAGGAAGTTTCCGTTACTTTTGTTGCAGTCTCTCCTATCTGTGCGGAGAAATTCATCACTCCTCTATCCGTTACTTCTACTTTTTCCGTACAGGACATTATACCGAAGCTCAGCACACATGCGGCAAGAGCCACAAAATATTTCCTATCAGCTTTCATGATTATCTTGTTTTAAGGTTATTCATTATTGTTCTTATGTTCATAAATTATTTTTTTACTCTGTCAAGGATATTGAGTCCCTTGTCCGAATCACTGTCATTCCAGTCGTCAATCGGCCCGCTGAATTCAGTCTCCCCGCGGTTGGCTTCCGGATCGATGTGCTCAGGCTTCTGCCAGACCCTGACGTAGTCGATGTACATGTACTGAGGGAAATAGGTACCGTCTGTGGGGTTGCCGCCGAAGTTACCGCCCACGGCTACGTTCAGGATGATGAAGAATGGATGGTCAAAAACCCACTGGCCGTCGGGTGCATCCTCCCTAGTGACACTCTGGTAGGTCACACCGTCCACGCTGAACTCTATCTTCTCCTCGTCCCACTCCACTGCGAAGATGTGGAAGTCAGTGTCGAACCTGCGGTCCTCGTAGCCGAAGGTGGTGGTTATGGGATTGCCTCCGGAGTAACCCGGCATGTGAAGGGCACAGGATACAATGTTGGGCTGATAGCCTTTGTTCTCCATGATGTCTATCTCCCCGCAGGCGGGCCAGGTATTGGTCTCATAGTCTCCGCCGAGAAGCCAGAAGGCCGGCCATAGTCCTGGGCCGTAGGGCAGCATGAGGCGGGCTTCGAAACGGCCGTAGCGGAATTCATATTTGCCGGCGGTATTGATCCTCGCCGAGGAATATTCGATACCGTCGTACCAGTCCCGCAGGGCGGCTATCCTCAGACATCCGATGCTGTCCCCGAGGGTGACGTAGGACGCGTTCTCCACACGGTCCGTGTAGTTCTGAAGTTCCTGATTGCCGAATCCGCTGTTACCCAAGTCGTAGTTCCAGTTCAAGGGATCGGGGCGGCCGTCCGCAGTCGGTACATCGAACTCGTCGGACCACACCAGTACCCATTCGTTCTCTTCTCCATTTCCATTCCCGCCGTTGTCCCCGGGAGTGTACGGACCCTGCTCTTCGCATCCGGAGGCAAGCAGGAGCGGCACAACGGCCAACAGGCCGCACAATATTGTATAGCTATAGTGTTTCATAAGTCAGCTGATTAATAAAAGTAGACATTGTCGACAAGAAGGTTCTGATATGCCACTGTCCCTGAGGTTACGGCCATCTGCAGCTGATGTATGACAGCCGCCCCGTTCAGAGGCACGTCAACCGGTACCCATTCCCCGGTTTCGAGCGGGACTGTCACCCTGCCGGCAGCCTCTCCGTCAGCATTGATATCAGCAGAGACATCGAGCTGCGGCACACCCTCCACGGAATCCTGCAGGAGGACATCCAGATGTACGTAATCCAGCCCGGTGCAATCCAGATCTTCATCGAGGACAATCCCGACAAAGTTGAAACTGCCGTAATGCATGATATGATTGTCTCCCAAGTCTATTTCGTTATTGGTCGTGGTCTGGTAAGGCGCCCAGTAGCCGTTGAACGGAGAAGACAGGGTATTTGTATAATTGTCGCAATACAGGGAAACCACATTACTCTCATCATGCTGCGGCACAGGGGCAAAGTCATAGATACCTGTGATGGTGATGCTGCCGGCGGCCTCTTTCGGAGAAAGTACTGCCTTGCCACGCTCACCGTGGAAAGTAATGATGTTGTCCTCTACAGTGGCTACTCCGGGAGCGGAGGACTCAAAAGTAAAATACTTCGAGGACACGGTCATTTCCTGGTCAGTGCCATTGGGAAGGTTGACATACGCCGTCAGTTCACTGATCTCGATGTCTCCGGTGGGGAAACCGGACATGGTCACGTCGGCTATCCTCGTATGGGCCAAGGTTCCGAGTTTCTCGAAACGCACCTCGTCAATCCAGACCGTATAGCCCTCGTCATCGACAGCTCCTGCCGAATAGTAGAACAGTCCCTGCTCGCACTCAAGCTTTGCAGGGTTGGGTATGGGGACTATGACCTTCTCCCAGTTGCTGTTGACTCTGACTCCGGAAATCTGCGCCAGATATTCCACATCTCCGTAGTTGCCGATACCGACCTCCATCTCAGTGGCCACGGTAGCCTTGACATAGAAAGTCAGGGCATCATAACCGGTAAGGTCCCTTCCTGTGGACGAATAGAATGTACCGCCAGCCCAGTTTCCGAGAGGATCGGAAGGACGGGGCACCTCAATACGCATGGATGCGCTTCCGGAGTATTTTTCATCATAGTCGACCGTAAAATTGGTCACCTTGCCCCAGGCCTGATACTGCAGGTCCGATGAGAAACCGTCAATAAACACCTCCGGGATGTCCGGATATGCCGCAGGCACGGATGTATCGATATCCCTGGTGCATCCGGCTGTAAACAGCAGGACGGCAGCAGCCGCAATGACATGCCGGAATATGCGGTTATTACTGTTCATATTGTATCTCGTTAAATAGTTTTTCATGGATTAGAAAATACTGAATGAAATATAGGTCATTACCTCCCATTCGTTGCCTAAAGGAGCCCCGGCCATGTCGGTAATGGGCTGGAATACACCGTTCGCATCGGGAGCATAACCGGCAACGTAGCGGTTGGAGTACTGGTCAAGAGTCCTGTACGTGGCCCTGACACCTACACGTGTAGGCAGGGAACCAAGCCACTTGGGAACAGAAAGGTTGGTAGACAGGTCTGCTATGAGCTGGAACGGATAGGTAAGGTTGAAATCGCGGTGATAGTCGTAAGGGCCCCAGTCGTTGAATTTGACTGCTGCATTAAGCTTTATCTTGCGGTACAGCATCCTCAGATCCACTCCGGCGCGAGTGATAAGACGTTCGTCATCACCGTTGGCCTGTGCAGTTCCGTAGTACGCTCCGGCAATCAGGCCGAAATCCTGAGAGACACGGGAGACTATCTTCAGATTCGCCTCCCACAGGTCATGGGCGGGAGCGGCTGCGCTGAAGGCAAATGTAGAGCGGCCGTCCGCGAGAATACCGATGGCGGCATCCTGCGAAGTAGGAAGGTGACGGTAGACAAAGCCGAGAGAGGCGGCAAAGGGCGCATCTTCCTTGTTTTCATTTTCCCAGTCGTACATCCATGTATCGGGTGTAGGGTCATAGGTCAGCAGAAGCTCCGCGGCCTTGGTCTCGCGGTTGCTCCTCACTGCAAACGGATCGTCTATCACATTCCTCAGCCGTCCGGGTGCTCCTATACCATTGGGCATCGGGCCTACAAGAGGTTTTTGGTAAAGGAAGTTCGGAGCTATCTGGAAAGGGCCAGCCTGATAAGTGAAACCGAAGAGCACGTTGGACTGGTTGCCGCTGCCGCAGTCCTTCAGGGTCCAGCCTGTAAGGGTGCGCGTATAGTCAGCCCCGCCACTGGCGACAAGGCCCATATAGGCAGCCTGGGCATAGGCATTGAACGCTCCGCCACTGTAAGTTATTTTGACCTTGCCACCGAAAGTATCGGAGGTTTTCACTCTGTCTGTATAGACTGTGGCATCGGGGCTGTATTCCGTGGTGGCCTGGAATTCCCTGCCCACAAGGGGATAGCCGGACCATAATCCTCCCACCTCGATATTGAACCGCCACAAGTTGTAGCCTACCATTACCGATGCCCTCATATTCTGAGGCAGAGGGATGACATAGGACGTAGTGGTCTCCTTCCTCTGGGTAAAATCGTAATGGAAGAGGGCGGCCATGTTGAATTTGCCGAAGGTGCGGTGATACTTGGCGATGATTGCCGGGTTCGCCCCCCACCAGAGCTCGGGACCTACGGCTATTTTCAACCCTCTAAGAGCCTTTTTACCCTCTATCTCGGTTCCGAAAGGTGCCTCGCCTCCGTAAATATCCAGATTTTCACCGTAATTGGCTTCAGGGTAAAAGCCGAAGAAGTCCCCTTCATAGCCCCAATGATAATGCCCTTTACGGAAGAATGTATTCATCTTGAACCACTTGCCATCCCAATCAAAACTTGCGCTGTAGACTTTTACCCTTTCCAGCGGGCCTATGTCGACCACCTGGCCTGACTGATCGGTGATATAGCGGGAGCGGCCTCTGTTTTCGTAGAATATCTCGTTGATGGGATTCTCTGCCACATTGCCGAGGACGTTGACTGTCACCTCGGCCTTGACGTTATCCGCAGGCTGCACCGCTACACCCACATAGAAAGACTCCATGTGATCAAAACCCTTGAAGCTCGGGAAACTCGTCGGAGCATCAGCACGGTCCTGCGGGGTCGTAGTATTCTTTGCTCCTGTATAGTACATGGAAATATCACCTCGTAGCTCGCTCACGCGCACCACCTTGGTCTTCTCGCTCTCGAGGGCCGCCTTGTCACCCCTGGCCTGCAGAAGAGAGTGCACCACACTGATACGGCTGAACTGCCCTGCAACGGATGCGGAGGTACTGCCCTCAGCATACGGATCGATGGTGTTATGGATGTCTCCGAGCACATAATAGGCCGCCCTCGGATACAGCTGATACACCCCGCGGTTGTCAGAAGCGCCCTTGGCGCAGATTCCGAACCACTCCTCGTTCATGTTGTTCTCCCCTTCCACGTAGTCAAACTTATAGCCGCCGTTGCTCCATGATGCGTCGGTATTGTGCACCTCCAGGTTTACATTCTGACCGGTCTTCCACCAGCCGTCGGCAAACTGGAAAGTAAAGCCTCCGATACAGTTGCCGCTACTGCCCATTCCGGCTGCATTGAGATAGATCTCCTCCCAATTGCGGAGCAGGATGTATGCCTGTTCCTGCTGGGCCTCGTTCAGAGTAACGGCATTGAAGGCATCCGAGCCGAACTCTGTAAACATCACCGGCCTTCCATATTCCTTTTTCACTCTTGCAAACAGGTCTCCGAAAGACTCTCCACGGTAGCAGTTGACACCAAGGATATCCACATCCTTACACTCCTTAGCGATAATGTCCAGATACATCAGATCTCCGTTGCAGATTGCAACCGGACAGGATGCTCCGGCTTCTTTCATCCTGACAACAGCATCATTGAATACCTTATATAATGCTTCCGCCTGTTTTGTGGATTTCCTGTCCTCTATGGGGATATCCTCTGTCTCTGCCCCCTGCCAGAAAAGACCGTAGTTGTTTTCATTTCCCAACATATAAAGAAGTATTCCGGGTGTGCCCTCATAATCCCTGACAAGAGTCTCGGCTTCCTTTATCAGAATATCATGTACAGCTGGATCTGTATAATCCGTATTCGCCTTCCACGCTCCTTTCACAGTTAGCCCGTATCTGCCAAAAGAAGAATATATCATTGTGTATATACCGTACTTTTCATAAATGTACTCTACCCACCTTGCCGGCACTCCGGCATGCTGGCGGATTGTATTAACACCTATATTCTTCAACATGGGCATATCTATGTCCAGAGCGGCCACAATGACATCATCGGGCTGGTCCCACAAAGAATAAGAATAATTGGTACCGATAGGGAAATAATCCCAGTTCATACCGTTAATCATAAAAGGCTTTCCGTCGACAGTCAGTATCTGACCGGCATCAATATTGACAACGTAGACCCTCTCCTGCTGTGCCCGCAAAGGGACCGACAGCAGAATCAGCAGAAAGATCATCCAATTTCTCATAGGCAATAGCGTTGATAATTCGATGTAAAAGTAAGAACTGCCAGTACAAAATGTATGCGCAGGTAAACGCAGAAGTAAGCACCTTTATCCACAAACACCTGATTATCAGCACCGATTTACTTTAAAGAAGTAAACTCTTATTGGTGTACCTTTCCCAATGTCCGAACCCGTTCGGCGAATTCTTCCTTAGGGAGCAGGGACTTGTTCCGGGTCCGCATCCGGTTGTTGTATACCGTCTGGGGGGAGCAGTGCAGGAACTCAGCTATTCTCACACTGTCTGTGATGCCCAGGCGGACCAGGGCAAATATCCTCAATTCGGTATTGAGAAGTTCGTCCTTTTTCAGAGTAATTCTTTCTTCGGGGCGCAGAAGGGAATTGAAGTCATTTACAAAATCCGGATATATCTGGAGGAACACCTCATCGAAACTGTGGAAAAAGGCTTTCAGTTCCTCCTGTGCAACCGAAGTATCAGAAACCAGATTCCTGATGCTGTCTATACGACCGGACACAAGGCAGCGGCGTATGTCTTTCCTGTATTCCTCTATCTTGGTGATGTAGCTGGAACATATCGAGAATACATACCCAATATATTTTTCCTTGACATAATTTGCCTCGGACAGATTCACATTGACCTCCCCCAACCTTCGTTGTGTCTCAGAAAGTTCCCTGACATGTTCACCGAGCAGACGGTTGCTTTCCTCTATCCTTTTCCGCGAGCGGGAAAGGCGGCCGAACTGGATACAGATAAGGATGACAGCCAGCGCCAGTACGGCAGAAAGGACACAGGTAGTATAAAAGGATTTCCTGAGCCTCTCCTCCTGGATCTGGTTTCTGTAGCTGTAGGCTTGCTGGATTTTGTCCATCAGAGATGTTATATTGACCATTCTTACCCGGTTGGGATACTGCAACGCGGCATTGGAACAATAGCTGATACAGGCGTATGCCCGGTCAATGTCATTACGGTTGTAGAAAATAAGTGAAAGCTCCTCCAGCGAGGCCACATCACGGTTGCAGTTCCGGATATCCGCAATCGCCGAGCAGACGAGATATTTCATGTAGTTGTCTTCATCATCCTCACAACGGTACATTGTTGCCAATGCATAGGCATTTATGGCGTCAATCTTTGTTGTCAGGGCCGAGCTGTCCGTTATTTCCTTCAATCTCCGCTTCACCGACTCCCCGTCTTCCGGGCGGGGGTATTCTTCATAGAGGAATGCGGCATTGCACAAATACAGGGGATCCTGCAGCGATATATACTTCATCGACTCCCGCCTCAGTTCCATCTCTATATCATAATACCTGTCCGTCATCTCCTTCCGGCTTCCTACAAACTGCCCGAGATGCGAATAAAGGTATATCTTGACATCATAATACTGGAATTTCCGCTGCCTGTCAAGACCGGCCGTATCCACAGTCTTCAGTTCGTTCTCCGCCTCGTTCATCAGCCCCTGCGCCGTCAGCAGGAATACCTTATTCATTTTCCATTCCTGAAGCATATCGCCGCGTCCCAAACGTTCAGCTATCCGTATATTGTCTTCCACGTAAAGCATGGCGGAATCCGCCTGATACACCACGTACTCGTCATACAGCATCTTGTTGACCCAGAAAATCTCCTCCGGATCCGTAAGTTCCTGCCGCCTGACACACAACCGGGCTGTTTTCTCCTCTTTCTCCTTCATATATTCCCCCCGTTCTTCCAATACCGAATCGAGCTGGAGCAGCAGCATATCTGTCTTTACATCCTGCGCCCGGGCATTCCAAAAAAACTGAGAGAGAAAAAGCACAGCAAATACCTTCTTTACCATATCGAACGCTATATACTGACAAACTTACGGAGAATCTCCGGAAAAACCTACGAAATCCCGATTAATTTGCTACTTTTGCCATTTTAAATCAAGGTATGATAATCAAGACGGCCATATTCCAGGGAAGCAGCACGGACGTGTCCCGGAAACCAAAGCTGAGGGCACCCGAATATGCGTTCATAGGACGCTCCAATGTGGGCAAATCCTCGCTGATCAACATGCTGTGCGCCCGCAAGGACCTCGCCAAGACCTCGTCCATGCCCGGCAAGACGATACTCGTCAACCATTTTCTCATCA
>ENA-OOXJ01001354-OOXJ01001354.1-human-gut-metagenome-genome-assembly--contig:-NODE-1354-length-15890-cov-5.875655_pt1 | contig 15890 bp, 17 predicted proteins | sample MGYA00241587_ERZ501343 | MGnify/ENA primary metagenome ERZ501343 (study PRJEB25962, sample SAMEA2042918) | human gut metagenome | biome: human gut; feature: human-associated habitat; material: faeces... | reverse complement strand
GAGCGCCACCTTGCCAAGGTGGAGGTAGCGGGTTCGAGCCCCGTCATCCGCTCCATTAAATCAGTACAGTTGATGTACTGGTTTTTTTATTTTACAGATTTTTTTGCCAAACAAGGGGCTCGAAGGGGCGGATATTATCCGCCCGCAAGTAAGCACACAAATTTTGTGATAAATCGAATTATCTAAAAAACACAAAGTAATTGTCATACAGTATCGTTCATCGGACAACAACGAAATCCCTTTGACAGAGTCTGTATATTTCACACAACAAAAGGTCACGATTTTGAACCGTGACCTTGTTTTTTGCGAATTTTTTAAGACAATATCAGTTATTGATTCTTGTCAGCTTTGTGCCGGCTATGTAGAGAGTATCGCCGTCGATTCCCCATGTATCCGAACCGCCGTTTGCGGGATCGTCAGACCATTTGAGTGACTGCGACTGACTTTGATTTACAAAAGAAACCTCAAGGCTGATTGAAAGAGTTTTTTCATCATCAATGCTGTACTTCATATCAATCAAATTAAAAATCTCATCATAGTTAATAATGTCGCTGTATTCCGAGTTGCCAACATAATTTGAAATAAGTTCACCGAGTTCTTTTGCATTCGGGATACCGATTGTTCCGTCAGGCTTGAACTCAAGTTGTAGGCTTACTCCGTTCTCCTCGGCAATCCATGTACCCTGAATCTGTCCCTGAGGAGTGGCTTTGTTAAGTCCGTTAAATATAAAGAATGCCGCAATTGCAACAACGAGTGCAACCGCAATGCCGCACGCTGTAATTATAAACGGTGTCTTTGACTTTTTCTTTGGAATCGGCTGTGCATACTGTGGCTGAACGCCCTGATTGTTATAATCATAAGAATATCCGCCCTGCTGACCGTTCTGATACTGATTATATCCGCCCTGTGCATTAACTGTCTGATACTGCGGTGCGGAATAATCATTTGCAGGCATCTGATTATATGCGTCAGTCTGATGATTTTCAACAGGCTTTGTCTGCTCATTCCGAACATTCATATCGGCAGTCTGTTCAACCGACTGATTTTCTGCAATCGGCTGTTCGTTCTGTACAGCTGATTCCTGTACGGGTACAGGCGCTCCGCAATCGGCACAAAACTTTTCATTAGGCAATAACTGTCTTCCGCAATTTTTACAAAACATACTTCTTCTCCTGTTCAACAAAAAATAATTTCGAGGAAAACCCCTTTACAACAGCAAATTCAACCATATTATCTGTTTATTTTTATTGTACTGTTTTTTCTTCTTCAAGTCAACTGATATTTAAAAATCAGTGTTTTTTTACATAAAAGATATACTGAATACAGAAGATTTTACTGAGGGTAGATTTGCATAATTGTTCTCGGTGACTATTTGTCAAGTTTTTATTGACAAATTACGACACAAATTGTATATTATAAGTAAGGGAGCTGACAAGTTAGTCGGCTGAGAGGAGGCTGAATGCCTCGACCTATGACCTGATTTGGATAATGCCAACGGAGGGAAACAGCGAGCCTTTACGGACACACCTTTTGTTGGTGTGTCCGTTTTATTTTTATAAAGGAGAATCCGCTATGATTGGAAATTGTCTTGAAAATGTAAGAAAAAATGTACCGCTTGTACACAACATCACAAACTATGTAACAGTAAACGATGTTGCGAATGTACTTCTCGCTTGCGGAGGAAGTCCGATAATGTCAGACGAACCCGATGATGTTGCCGACATCACAAGCATTTGCGGCGGTCTTAACATCAACATCGGTACACTTAACAAAAACTCAATTGAGGGTATGTTCATTGCAGGCAAAAAAGCTAACGAACTTTCTCACAAGATTCTGCTTGATCCTGTCGGCGCAGGCGCAAGCAAGCTCCGCACAGACACAGCGGTTAAGCTTGCAAAAGAAATCAAATTTGATGTTATCAGAGGTAACATCTCGGAAATCAAAACTCTTGCACTCGGAAGCGGCACAACAAAGGGTGTTGATGCCGATGTATCGGATGCGGTAACAGAAGAAAATCTCGATAACGCAGTTGCATTTGTAAAGGATTATGCCAAAAAGTCAGGGTGCGTAATTGCAATCACAGGCGCTATTGACCTTGTAAGTGACGGCGAAAAATGCTATGTAATCCGCAACGGTCGTCCCGAGATGAGCAAAATCACAGGAACAGGCTGCCAGCTTTCGGGTATGACAACTGCATTTATCGTTGCAAACCCCGACAATGTTCTTGAGGCAACTGCCGCAGCAGTTTGCACAATGGGACTTGCAGGCGAAATCGCTTTTGCAAATATGGAAGAAACAGACGGCAACTCAACATACCGCAACCGAATTATTGACGCTATCTATAATATGGATGCCGAAACACTTGAAAAAGGAGCAAAGTATGAATTGCGATAAAAAAGATTTGTTGCTCTATGCCGTAACCGACAGAGCATGGCTTAACGGTGAAACACTCTGCAGTCAGGTTGAAAAGGCTATTAAAGGCGGTGCAACATTCATTCAGTTAAGAGAAAAAAACCTTGACCAAAAGCATTTTCTTGAAGAGGCTCTTGAAATTCAGAAACTCTGCAAAAAGTACAATGTTCCGTTCGTAATCAATGACAATGTAGAAATTGCAAAAGAAATTGACGCTGACGGTGTTCATGTCGGTCAGAGTGATATGGAGGCAGGCAATGTCCGCAAGATTCTCGGTGACGACAAAATCATCGGTGTTTCGGCTCAGACTGTTGAACAGGCTCTTCTTGCTCAGAAGCACGGAGCAGATTATCTCGGAGTCGGAGCAGTTTTCAAAACAGGCTCAAAGGACGATGCAGACGATGTTTCACACGATGAACTTCAGAAAATCTGTGAGGCTGTTGACATTCCTGTAATCGCAATCGGCGGAATCAGCTCCAAAAATGTTACGGAACTCAAGGGCAGAGGTATCGTTGGCATTGCCGTTATCAGTGCTGTTTTCGCTCAGCCCGATATTACAAAGGCAACAGCAGAGCTTAAAGCACTTACGGAAAAGACGGTTGCAAATGATTAAATCTGCAATATTTGATGTTGACGGCACACTTCTCGATTCAATGAAGATATGGGATAACGCAGGAGAGCGTTACCTCTCGTCTGTCGGCAAAACAGCCGAAAACGGTCTTTCCGAAAAGCTCTGTGATATGAGTCTGACGGAGGGTGCGGAGTATATGAAAAAGCAGTATGCTCTTTCCTTTTCAACTGATGAAATAGTTTCGGGTGTGCTGAAAATCATTGAAGATTTTTACTTTTATGAGGTCGGTTTAAAAAACGATGCAAAAGAAATTTTGCAGTTTTTGGAATCGAACAATATCAAAATGATTATTGCAACATCAAGCGACAAAACGCATATTAAAAAGGCATTTGAAAGGCTCGGTATTCTAAAATATTTTACGGACATTGTGACCTGTTCACAAATTGGAAAAGGCAAAACAAGTCCCGACATTTACCTTGCCTGTGCAGATAAACTCGGAACAGCTCCGAGTGAAACGCTTGTATTCGAGGACGCTGTTTTTGCCGCAGAAACTGCTCACAAGGCAGGTTTCAAAACGGTGGGAGTGTATGACGAATCGAGCAGGAATGATAAAAACAGAATAAAAGCCGTTTGCGATTACTACGCAGACAGCTTTGAAAAAGCGGCAGATTGGGGGCACCACCTTTTGTCGCTGTAAAAAATTAATGCAAAGAGGAGATTAAAATGAAAACAGCATTAACAATCGCTGGCAGTGACTGCAGCGGAGGCGCCGGTATTCAAGCGGATATCAAAACTATGATAACAAACGGTGTTTATGCCATGAGCGCAATCACCGCACTTACCGCACAGAACACAACCGGCGTTACGGCAATTATGGAATCCACACCCGAATTTCTGGGTGAACAGCTTGAAAGTATCTTTACGGATATTTATCCCGATGCCGTAAAAATCGGAATGGTTTCTTCATCAAGCCTTATAAAAACAATTTCGGACAAGCTGAAAAAGTACGATGCAAAAAATATTGTTGTCGATCCGGTTATGGTGGCAACAAGCGGAGCAAAGCTTATCAGCGACGAGGCGGTAAGCACTCTCAAAGAGCATCTCTTTCCGCTTGCAACAGTTCTTACACCGAATATTCCGGAGGCGGAAGTTCTCTCTGAAATGAAAATTTCAAATGAGGAAGAAATGATAAAAGCCGCTGAAATAATCAGTGAAAAGTACGGTTGTGCGGTTCTCTGCAAGGGCGGACATCAGATTAACGATGCAAACGATTTGCTCTTTAAAGACGGCACCTACACATGGTACAACGGCAAAAGAATCAACAATCCCAACACACACGGAACAGGCTGTACACTTTCAAGTGCAATAGCCGCTAATCTTGCAAAAGGCTTTGACCTTGATGCTTCCGTAAAGCGTGCAAAGGATTATATTTCAGGCGCACTTGCGGCAATGCTTGACCTCGGCAAAGGCAGCGGTCCCATGAACCACGCTTTTGACATTCAAAGTAAATTTACAAAAGAATATTCGGAGGCAGAGCAATGAAAAAGCAGACAAGTGTATTTGAAAACAGTTTGATATGGTTCGGAGCAGGCGTTTCAATCGCCGAAATTCTCACAGGTACATACTTTGCTCCGTTAGGTTTTGAAAAGGGCATTTTAGCCGTAATCATCGGTCACATAATCGGATGTGCAATGCTCTTTTGTGCAGGACTTATCGGTGGTAAGTGCCGTAAAAGCTCAATGGAAACCGTAAAAATGAGCTTTGGCAACAAGGGTGGACTTCTTTTCTCTGTCCTCAATGTTATTCAGCTTGTCGGTTGGACAGCCATTATGATTTATGACGGCTCACTTTCGGTGAACAGTATTCTGAATATGGGCGACACAGGCAGGTGGATTGCCTGTATCGTAATCGGTGCATTGATTGTACTTTGGATTCTTGTCGGCATTTCAAACCTCGGCAAGCTCAACACAATCGCAATGGCGGCACTGTTTATTCTCACAATCGTGATGTGTTTCTTTATTTTCGGAAACGGCAACGGTATGGGTGCGGCAGGCGATGACTCAATGTCATTCGGTGCGGCAGTTGAGCTTTCGGTAGCAATGCCGCTTTCATGGTTACCGCTCATCAGCGACTACACAAGAGAGGCGGAAAAGCCGTTCAAGGCAACTCTTGCAAGCACACTTGTTTACGGTGCGGTAAGCTGTTGGATGTACATAATCGGAATGAGTGCATCTATCCTTACAGGCGAAAGCGATATTGCAAAAATCATGCTTAAATCAGGACTCAGCATTGCAGGTCTTGTAATTGTAATCCTTTCAACAGTTACAACAACCTTCCTTGACGCTTATTCGGCAGGTATTTCAAGCGAATCAATCTTCTCAAAACTCAAAGGAAAATATGTTGCCGTTGCAGTAACAATAGTAGGTGTAATCGCCGCAATTGTTTATCCTATGGATGACATCACCGATTTTCTCTATCTCATCGGTTCGGTATTTGCTCCGATGATTGCCATTCAGATTGCAGACTTTTTCATTCTCAAAAAAGACAGAGCAAACAAAGCCGTTGACATCTGCAACATCATAGTATGGCTTGCAGGCTTTGCGGCATATCGTTTCCTGATGAATGTTGACATTATCGTCGGCAACACTCTGCCCGATATGGTTTTCACAATCATCCTCTGCGTCATAGTTACCAAAATCGCAGACAAAATCACCTCAAAATCCAAAAAAGCATAATCTAAAAAATTATTAAGAACAGCCGATACGAAATAATCTGTGTCAGCTGTTCTTAATTTGTTCATTTGCAATTTAGGTGGTTACGATTAACTAAATCGTGATAAAGTTATATTTTTTAAATGCTGTAAAAATATGTCACCAAAGAAAATTTCGGTATAAAAAACTGTATGAATCAAACAATATTACTGCAAATAATTTGCTGAATATGTATCAGACAAAGGGCAAAATTGTCCGAAGGGAGTTTTTTAATATGAAAGCAACAGGAATCGTCAGAAGAATCGACGATCTCGGAAGAGTGGTTATACCGAAAGAAATCAGGCGGACGCTTCGTATTCGTGAGGGAGATCCGCTCGAAATTTATACCGCAACGGACGGCGAGGTTATTTTTAAAAAATATTCGCCTGTCGGAGAGCTTGCGGAGTTTGCGTCACAATACGCAGATGTGCTTGCCAAAATCAGCTCAATGCCGACAATCATAACAGACCGTGACCATGTAATCGCCGCCGCAGGGGTTTCAAAGCGTGAATTTCTTGAGCGCAGGGTAACAACCGTGCTTGAGGGATATATGGAAAATCGCAAAACCTATTCGGCGACACAGCAGACGCTCGGCGATATTCAGCCGATTGAGGGCATTGAACACTATGCATCGGTAATCTATCCGATTATCGCCGCCGGAGATGTTTCGGGTGCGGTAGTTATGCTCACAGGCGAACAGACCAAAATCCCGACAAATGCCGAAATCAAGCTTGCACAAACAGCCGCCGCATTCCTCGGCAAGCAAATGGAAGAATGATTTTTAAAAATAGGTAATAATAAAAAATGCGGTCGGGAAGACAGGTGTAAAACAATACACCGAATTTTCCCGACCGTATTTGTATAAATCAAGTACACAAAACAACGCTTTACCGTATTTAACATTTATGGTATCATTAAATAAATTAAGCTGAAAGGTATGTTTCTTATGAATGGCTTTTCCGACAAGGTAAAACAAAAATTAGGTTACTATGTTTATGCCCTTGCAGATCCAAGAGATAACAAAATATTTTACATAGGCAAAGGAATTAACAACCGTATTTTTCAACACGAAGAAAAACTCGATAACTCAAATAAGTCGAATCGTATAAAAGAAATACTCTCATCGGGTAACAAAATCAAAAAACTAATTATATCATATGGTCTTTCGGAAAAAGAGGCATTCGTTGCCGAATCGGCTTTGATAAATATAATGAACTACATTGACTCTCAATCACTGACTAATGTAGTTTCTGGACACCACACAGCACCTGTTATTACAGCTGAAGATTTTGAAAAAATTTACGGTGCCGAAATTCTTTCAAAAGAAGATATTTTCCGCAATCTTTTAATTGTTAAAATAAATTCACTTTATAAATACGATATGTCAGACAGCCAAGTTATGGAATGTGCGAGAGGTCATTGGATAATCGACACCAAACGAGCAGAAAATTGCGACTATCTTATTGCTGTAAATCACGGACTGATTGTCGGAGTTTATGAAAATATGAAGTGGTATTCTTCAGGTGTGGAAACTCCATTCTATCCACGATTGTGCAAAGAAAATCTTTCAAGGTCAAATCGCAAATACTGCACCTGTCAAGCAGTTAATAAGCCGAATATTTACATAAACAAAAACATTGCCAATTTAGTAAATATGACGCAAAATCCTATTTCATACATAAACGGAAGAAAAAATACCGCTAAGGTGCTAAAACCATACTACGAAAAATTCATCAATAATTCTATGGATATTCATGATTTTGAAATGAATTTCGGTAATGATTTGGTAAAAATGGGATTTAAATTAGGCAGTTTCAATGATTCAAAATATGAATATAATAACAAAAACATTTTAAATATTACCGATTACAATCAGCTTAAAAAAATGCTGAAACATACGGATTACAGCACAGCCACATCATTGTTGATTTCAAAATGGAGATATATCACACATTGGAGTTATATGGATTATCAGCAGGAAAAAGATTTACCATTTTTCAAAGCTGTTATAGAAAGAATATTTGAACTTTCCGAGTAGCTTCATACAAAAAATTTTACAATTGATTAATTTTGAATAATCTTCAATTTTCTAAAAAACTTGCACATACAAAAAATAAAACTTCAATCTCTTGTCAACCGAAATTGAAGTTTTTTATTGACATAATTGTTCATCAATGATAATATACAAGTAAGGAAACGGCTTTAGCTGTTTCGTAAGTTTGAACAATAAAAATTAATTAAAGATTAACCGCTCTGTTCACGACACAGGGCGGTTGTTTCTTTATGGTGAACACAATAAAAAATGTGAAGATGATTATCACAGCTATGTATTCCACGCAATCACCCCCCTCTCTGATAAGGGAGTCGAAACAGCCGCCACCGTTTCCTTACCAAGTAATTATCGCAAAGTATTTTAATATATTCAATATCACGAACTTAAAATCACAATATATTTTATTATTAAATCACACCACATCAATCTGGCACATTTTCATTGTTTCGAGGGCGGAATTGTGGGTTTCGGGGGTTACGCCGGCACAGCAAGCCGAATCAACGCTGATTTCAGCGTTCGGGAAAAGTGCCTTTAGAATCAACGCATTTGACACAACGCAGATATCGGTGCAAAGTCCTACAAGCTCGATTCTTTCAAAGCAGAATTTATCCCAATGAGTATAGCCGAATGACGGCTTGTCAATATGAATTGCGTCGGGAACATCAAGTCCGTCTGCAATCTGCCAGCCGTGAGTATTTTTTACGCAATGTACAACGGGCAGTTTTTTGCCCTCGGGAGTGTTTAGGTAATCTTCACCGTGAGTATCCCTTGTAAAAATAATTTCATCACCGTTTGAACGGTATTCTTCAATCTTTTTGCGTACATTAGGCACAATTTTCACAGCCTCATCAGTACCGAGACTGCCGTCAATAAAATCATTCTGCATATCTATTACAATCAAAGTTTTCTTCATACAAATCACTCCGTTTTTAATTTTGAACTGTACATATCAAATATATCAGCTGACTTTGCCGCTGTCAATTTATTTGCAAAAATTTGTTTTGTAACTTGATTTTCGTTGTCGGCTCAATTAAAATAGTGTTTAGAAAAACTGCAAGGAGAACGCTTATGGGACATATGTATTTTGTCAGACACGGACAGACCGTGTGGAATGTTGAAAATAAAATCTGCGGTTCAACGGATATTGACCTCACGGAAAAAGGTCATGAACAGGCTGTTGAAACGGGCAAGAAAATTCTTTCAGAGAATATAAAAGCAGATATCATCCTCTATTCTCCGCTTATGAGAGCCGAAAAAACCGCAAAGCACATTTCGGAAATCACGGGAATTCCTGCAAAAGCAGAGCCGAGATTAACCGAGCAAAACTTTGGAAAATATGAGGGAACGCCAAGAAACGGCGAAGAGTTTCGCATTGCCAAAAGAGATTTCGTCAGCCGTTATGACGGCGGAGAGTCTATGCTGCACCTTGCACAAAGAATTTACAATCTGCTTGATGATGTGAAAGCAAGCGGAAAGGTTTGTGTTTTAGTTGCTCACAACGGCATTGCAAGAGTTGTCAACTCATATTTTAACGATATGACAAATGAGGAGTATGCAGATTTCGGTGTTAAAAACTGTGAAATTCTGCGTTACGATTTTTAAGTATTTCTAAATATCCGCATAAAATCAAGGAGTACCACGCATTGTGACACTCATATTTTAGTGTTGTTATGAATATTGACGACAGAGACAGAGGAAGAAAAGGCATAGAAGAAATGCTTGTGAGAATGTCAAAAATGACTGATATGCCCGACAATCCCAAGAAAAACAAAACACAAATATAAAACATAGGCAAGGAAAAATTAGGACGCTCCAAACGGAACATCCTTTTACATTTATATATAGCTATTTATGAGTTGCTTTGATACTGCTGGAGAAAAGCCTGAAACGCTAGCCGCGATGCAAATCGAAATCCGTTTGTGAACGCTTGTAGCTCATTCCGGTCGTAATTTCTACATCCGTTTGTTAATTTGTTCGAACAGAGCCTTTTGTTGTTCTGTGAGAGTGGCTCTGAGCTTTGTTTCAAGCCGCACAACGGTTACAAACGATCCGCCTTTGTCTGTGCCGTTTGCTATGTTCTGCGCTGTTTATTTAAAGAATGAGCGCCTTAATGCAATCTTAATACAGAGTGCCGAATCATTACACCGTTTTTTTATATTTCACGGTATACTCTTTGTAAACAAGTAGAAACAGGAGAAGTATATATGCCTAAAATTACACATAGAAAAAAGCGGCTGTCATCCTTTAAGCTGATCGTTTTGGGCTTTGCCGGCGTTATAGTGCTTGGAGCGCTGATATTGATGCTGCCGTTTTCATCGACTGCCGGAGTTGTTACGCCGTTTCACGAAGCGCTGTTCACATCGACCTCCGCCGTTTGCGTTACGGGGCTGGTCGTGCAGGATACGGGCAGTTATTGGTCCGCTTTCGGGCAGACGGTAATACTGCTGCTGATTCAGATAGGCGGGCTCGGTGTTGTGACAGTTGCGGCACTTTTCGCTATGCTGTCCGGCAGAAAAATATCGCTGATGCAGCGCAGTACCATGCAGGATGCCATCTCTGCCCCTAAGGTCGGCGGGATCGTCCGCCTGACTCGTTTTATTGTGCGGGGAACTTTTTTGATCGAGCTTATCGGGATGATCGTCATGCTGCCGACATTTTGCGGAAACTACGGTTTTAAGGGAATTTGGATGGCGGCGTTTCATTCGGTTTCCGCCTTTTGCAACGCCGGTTTTGACATACTCGGCACCGCCGAAAACAAATACCCGTCACTTACGGGATACATAGGAAATCCGGCGATAAACATTACAATTATGCTTTTAATTATTGTGGGCGGTATTGGATTTTTGACCTGGGATGATATTTACACAAACAAGTGGCATTTCAAAAAATACCGTATGCAAAGTAAGGTCATATTGGTAACAACGGCAATCCTCATTATCGCTCCCGCAGTATTCTTTTTCTTCTGTGATTTTACGGGGCTGCCGCTCGGCGAAAGGATTCTTGCGTCGCTTTTTCAGTCTGTCACACCGAGAACCGCCGGTTTCAATACCGCTGATCTTCCCGCTATGACAGGTTCTTCCAAGGCAATTATGACCCTGCTCATGCTCGTCGGCGGCTCGCCCGGCTCCACGGCAGGCGGTATGAAAACGACCACGCTTGCCGTTCTGATTCTGAGTGCATTCTCCGTCTGTCGCAAAAAGGACGATACCGAAGTCTGCGGCAGGCGCATTGACGGTTCGGCAGTGAAAAACGCCGCAGCCGTTGCCGTAATGTATTTCCTGCTGTTTTTTGTCGGCGGCATTGTTATCAGCACGGCAGAAGGTCTGCCGCTTAGCACCTGCCTTTACGAAACGGCGTCCGCTGTCGGAACGGTCGGGCTTACCCTTGGAATCACACCGCAGCTCGGTGTTCTTTCTCAGCTTATTTTGATCGTCTTGATGTATCTCGGCAGAGTCGGCGGACTCACCCTGATTTATGCGGCGATCTCCAATAAAAATCAGAGCGGCGCAAAACTGCCGCTCGAAAAAATCACAGTCGGATAAAGGAGTTAATATATTATGAAAAACATATTGTTAATAGGCCTCGGCAGATTCGGAAAGCATATCGCTTTGCAGCTGAACAAGCTTGGACACGAGGTAATGGCGGTAGACAGTAACGAAGAAAGAGTCAATGAGATTCTGCCGATCGTCACCAATGCACAGATCGGCGATAGCACAAATACGGAGTTTTTAAAGTCGCTCGGCATCAGAAACTTTGATGTGTGCATCGTCACCATCGGCGGAAATTTTCAAAACTCGCTGGAAACCACTTCTTTGCTGAAAGAACTCGGCGCAAAATTAGTTGTGTCCCGCGCCGAGCGTGATGTGCAGGCAAAATTTCTTTTGCGCAACGGAGCGGACGAGGTCGTTTACCCGGAAAAACAGGTAGCAAATTGGGCTGCTATTCGGTATACCGCCGATCATATTCGGGATTACATCGAGGTTGATGATGCTCATGGCATTTTTGAGGTAGAGGTGCCGGAGGAATGGATCGGCAAAACCGTCGGAGAACTGGATATCCGCAGAAAATACAGCATCAATATTATGGCAACCAAGGAGAACGGAAAAATCAATATGGCAGTTTCATCGGAAACCGTTCTTACGGACAAGATCACTCTTTTGGTTCTCGGTGCTTACAAAGAGCTGCAAAAGTGTTTTCACATTTAACAGAGGTGAATGAGGATGGCTGAGCTATTGCTGATTGTCAGCCTGCTTGGCATATTTGCTTTCGGATTTTATCTTATGAGCAGACTGGATCGATTTCTTGAAGAAAACAGAAAGGCACTGTTAAAGGAAAACGAATCCTGCGAGCCTTCCGAAGTCCTGCTGCCGCCGGGACTGTCCGACAGTGAGATATTAAGCGAGATCCGCCGCTTTCGGGAAACGCACGGAACAGTCGATATTATTCTTTCCGACGGGAAAGAGGATGCATTTTAATATGCAGTAGACTATTTCACGGTTTTGATGTATAATAATGCAAAAGGACGGTGAAACCGATGAAAGTACAAACCGAGCAGTCAAAATTCGATACAGACGAGCATATCCTTGTCTGCCTATCCTCTTCGCCGTCCAATGCAAGGATCATACACACCGCCGCAAAGATGGCTAAGGTCCTTCATGCAAGATTTACCGCCATCTATGTGCAGACGGATGCAGTCATAAATGATGAGGATCAGTCCCGACTTTCGCAGAACATACAGCTCGCGCAAAGGCTCGGCGCCGAGATCGTTATGACGCACGGCGAGGATGTGCCGTTGCAGATTTCGGAATATGTCAGGCTTTCCGATGTCACCAAAATCGTGATCGGGCAAAGCAGTGCCAGACGCAGAGGGCTGTTTGGGAGACCGACTCTCACCGAAAAGCTGATCTCCTCCGCCCCCGATGTTGACATTCACATTATTCCCGACGCACTGAACTACACAAAGCCGCACAGACGCCGTCTGTTCCTTGGTGCAGAGATACCGTCGCTGCGGGATATTGCCGTGACCGTCCTGACGCTTGCCGTATGCACGGCGATCGGGTTTCTGTTCGATCATCTCGACTTTCCCGATACCAATATCGTTACGGTATACATCCTCGGTGTGCTGATGATCTCCGTTTTGACCAAAGGATACCTTTGCAGTATGGCAGGCTCACTTCTGAGTGTTGTATTGTTCGGATTTTTCCTTACCGAACCCAGGTTGTCCTTTCAGACCTATGCCGTAGGATATCCCGTTACCTTTGCAGTCATGCTGGCGTCTTCCGTTCTCACCGGCACGCTTGCCTCGAAGCTGAAAGATCATGCAAGGCTCTCGGCTCGCTCTGCGTTCCGTGTGCAGGTGCTGTTTGACACTGACCGTCTGCTGCAAAAAGCAAAAAGCAACGATGATGTTTTAAGCGTGACCTGTATGCAGCTTTCGCGGCTGCTTGACCGCAGTATTGTTGCCTATACGAAAGGCGAAAACGAAATGTTGTCCGGGCGGCTGTATGCCGAAAAAAAGGATACACACGCTGAAAAGCTGCTAAGCGATGCAGAGCGGCAGACCGCAGAATGGGTGCTTCAAAACGGTCGCCGTGCAGGAGCGGCGACAGCACAGTTTGGAAAATCCGAATGTCTTTATCTTGCAATCCGTGCAGGCGGCAGAGTCTACGGTGTAATCGGGATACCGATGAAACCCGAAAAGCCCGATTCATTTGAGAGCAGCATCGTACTATCGGTTGTGAACGAATGTGCGCTGGCAATGGATAATGCTCACAACGCCGCCGAAAAGGAACGGGCGGCAGATCTTGCAAAAAGCGAGCAGCTGCGCGCCGACCTTTTGCGGTCGATCTCACACGACCTGCGCACGCCGCTTTGCTCCGTTTCGGGTAATGCGGACACGCTTTTGCATAACGGGGGCTGCCTGGATGAAGCAACAAAGCAGCAGATCTATAAAGATATTTATGACGATTCCGAATGGCTGATCGGCGTAGTGGAAAATTTGCTGTATGTTACACGGCTGAATGACGGACGCCTGAAGCTGGAGCTTACCGACCAGCTTGTAGACGAAGTGGTCAACGAAGCCGTTTCGCATTTGAAGAAAAAATCCGTCGGACACAAGGTGACGGTAAGGTGCGACGATCTGATCCTTGCCCGTATGGACGCACAGCTTATCGTGCAAGTCATTGTCAACCTTATTGATAATGCTTTGAAATATACCGAACAAGGCTCCGAGATCTGCGTAAGTGCCGAAAAACAGGGCGGGGATGCCGTGATCCGAGTCACAGATAACGGAAACGGAATTGCAGACGATATGAAACCGCATATTTTTGAAATGTTTTACACCGGGAAAAATACCGTCGCAGACAGCCGCAGAAGCTTCGGGATCGGGCTTGGCCTGTGTAAATCTATCGTAGAGCTGCACGGCGGAACGCTGACGCTTACGGATAACGTACCGCACGGCTGCATATTTACCTTTACTTTACCGCTCAGCGAGGTGACTCTGAATGAATAAACCCCTTGTACTCGTCGTGGAGGACGACCGCCCCGTCCGCAATCTGATCGTAACAACGCTAAAGGCTCACGATTACCGCTACCTGACCGCGGAGAACGGACATGGTGCGATTATGGAGACGACCTCCCATAACCCGGATATCGTTCTGCTGGATCTGGGTCTGCCGGATATCGACGGAACGCAGGTAATCGAAAGCATCCGCTCATGGTCAAATATGCCCATTATTGTGATCAGTGCACGCAGCGAGGATAAAGACAAAATCACGGCGCTGGATGCCGGGGCTGACGACTATCTGACAAAGCCATTTTCCGTAGAGGAGCTTTTGGCACGGCTTCGTGTCACGCAAAGAAGACTGTTGCTTTTGCAGGCAAACAGCGACACCGACTCACCCGTTTTCCAAAACGGCGAGCTTAAAATCGATTATGCTGCCGGCTGCGCTTATTTAAACGGGGAGGAATTGCACCTGACCCCTATTGAATACAAGCTTTTGTGTCTGCTCTCTCATAATGTCGGAAAGGTGCTGACACACACCTATATCACGCAGCAGATCTGGGGCAGCAGCTGGGAAAACGATATAGCTTCCCTGAGAGTGTTTATGGCTACACTGCGCAAAAAGCTGGAGCCGCAAAAGGACAGTCCGCAATACATTCAGACACATATCGGCGTCGGTTACCGTATGCTGCGGGTAGACTGAGAAAAGCGAGAAAACAAGGATTTGAACCGATATGCAATAGAAAATCTTTTCGGAATTGAAGGGCTGAATATCGCTTGGTACGGACTCATTATCGCCTGCGGTATGGTGCTTGGCTTTGCTTTGGCGATATGCCGATGCAGAAAAACCGGCATCAACAAGGAGCAAATATACAATCTTGCTCTTTGGCTGATCCCCGTATGCATTATTTGTGCAAGAGCCTACTATGTGATTTTCGAATGGGATAATTACAAAAACGACCTGATTTCTGTTTTGAAATTAACCGAGGGGGTCTTGCCATTTACGGCGGAGTGCTCGGAGGTGTCGCAGTCGCATTGATTTACTGTAAAGTAAAACGGATTTCCTTTTGGTCACTTGCCGATACCCTGATGCCGAGCCTTGTGCTTGGGCAAGCTATCGGGCGTTGGGGGAATTTTGTCAATCAAGAGGCATACGGAAACCAAATTACAAATCCTTCGCTTTGCTTTTTCCCTTATGGCGTTTACATAGAAGAAATCGGCCAATGGCGGCAGGCAACCTTTTTCTACGAATCTTCATTGAATTTAGCTTTACTCACCGCTATGCTGATATGCTACCCGCATTTCAGGCGAAAAGGCTATCTTCTTCCGTTTTATATGATCGGGTACGGAACGATACGGTTTTGTGGAGAGGCTGCGCTCTGACAGCCTTTATCTCCTTCCGGGTATCCGTGTATCACAGGTGCTGTCCGGCTGCCTGATTATTCTCGGTATCGTTATACTTTTTATTATCCGTAAAAGACAGGCGGTGCGGCAATGAGAAAAGAGTGGACTTTGTTTCTCACCTTTCTTAAAATCGGCGCCTTTACCTTCGGCGGAGAGCCTCGCCAATTCCCTGCGAAATCGGGCGATGGAAATCACGAA
>ENA-OOXJ01001353-OOXJ01001353.1-human-gut-metagenome-genome-assembly--contig:-NODE-1353-length-15892-cov-9.373556_pt1 | contig 15892 bp, 9 predicted proteins | sample MGYA00241587_ERZ501343 | MGnify/ENA primary metagenome ERZ501343 (study PRJEB25962, sample SAMEA2042918) | human gut metagenome | biome: human gut; feature: human-associated habitat; material: faeces... | reverse complement strand
CCAACCCCCAGCCCCTTCCGAGGAAGGGGAGTAGTCGCAAGGCTCCGGTGGAATCTACTGATTCTCGCTTTTTTTGTGCCCGGGCGGGCGCCTTTCCAGACCCAACCCCCAGCCCCTTCCGAGGAAGGGGAGTATGTCGCAAGACTCCGGTGGAATCTACTGACCCGTTTTATTGTTTGAGGCGCGGCTGGAGGTAGAACAGGCAGGCGAGGCAGGCTGCAACGCTGATTATACCGCCGATGTAGCCGATTGCGCCGACACCTGCTCCGGAGCAGACGAGACCGCCGATGAGGGCTCCGCCGCCGATGCCGACATTGAATATGCCGGAGTAAATCGACATTGCCACCGATGTCCCTTTCGGTACATTGCGGATAACTTCGGACTGGAAGACCATCCCGAAGAAGGTGTAGGAGAGGCCCCAGAGGGCGAGCAGTGCAATGACGCTCTGTACTGACCACGCGGCGGGGCGGAGAAGGAACAGTCCGGCGCACACTCCAATGACGGCCAGGCGCATTAGCAGGGTGCGGTGCCGCTCATAGTACCGGGCGAAGATGACGCTGCCCACGAGCCCCATTATGCCGAAGAGTGTGAGAAGCAAGGTGATGGTTCCTTCCTTCAACCCTGCGGTCTGGGCCATGAACGGTTCTATGTAGCTGTAAGCCGTGAAATGGGCTGTTACCAGAAGTACTGTCACCAGATATAGGGGAGGCAGGGCCGGTATCCTGAGGAGCTCAGGCAGCTGTTTGAACGAGAATGCCTTCTCGCTTTCAGTCCGTGGCAGCACGAAATTCAGGAATAGCAGCACGGCAAAGGAGATGAGGCCGATGATAAGGAAGGTATTTCTCCATCCGGTCGCGATGCCGATTGCGCGTCCCATGGGCAGACCTACGATCATGGCTATCGACGAACCGGCGACAATCATGCTCAGCGCGGCGGCCTTACGGCCTTCAGGCGCAATCTTTACGGCCAGGGGAGTCACTATCGACCAGAATATGGCGTGTGCACAGGCCACTCCGATACGCGAGGCCATCAGCATCCAGTATCCGGTGGACAGTGCCGATATGATGTGGCTGACAGCGAAAAGTGTTACTATCCCGCACATCAGCCGCTTGGACTCCACACCGGAGACGAGGAGCATCAGCGGCAGGGAGGTGAGCGCCACGACCCAGGCATAGATGGTGATCATCAGCCCGGCGCGGGACTCGGTTATGGAGAAATCGGCCGCGATGTCGCTCAGCAGCCCTATGGGAATGAATTCGGATGTGTTGAAAATGAAAGTGGAAAATGTCAGAGCCAGCAGCGGCAACCACTCTCTCACCGCACTCCTTCTGCCTAATGTGATGTTTTGCATAAACTCTCTTTTGAAAAAATCGCGCAAATATAGTAACTTCGCGAGTTATTGCAAATCTTCTGAAATTTTGAAAATATGAAGCGACTATTCCTATCATTGGCAGTGCTGGCATCGGTCAGCATGGCTGCGGCTGCCCAGCCCTATGGCGGGGACAGGACACTTGATGCAGACTCGGCATGGGGCAATCCCGAAGTCAATCAGGTAAACCGTGCTCCGATGCACGTAACAATGGATGTCGAGAACCTTCCGGTAGTGACGCTCCACGGTTTGTGGAAGTTCGACTGGGTAGAGAATGCATGGGACCGTCCGGAAGACTATTACCGTACGGACTATGACGACAAAGGCTGGGGAACTATCCCCGTGCCCGGTATATGGGAACTCAACGGATACGGAGATCCCGTCTATGTGAACAACTGCTATGTATGGCGCAACTTTTTCGAAAGCCGTCCTCCATATATCCCCGAGCAGCAGAACCACGTCGGCTCTTACCGCCGCTGGATAGAGGTTCCCGCCGACTGGAAGGGCAAGGACGTTTTCGCCCGTTTCGGCTCCGTAACATCCAATATCACACTCTATGTCAACGGCCAGTACGTGGGCTACAGCGAAGACAGCAAGATGGAGGCTGTCTTTGACATTACCCCGTATGTGAAGCCCGGAGAGAAGAACCTGATCGCCTTTCAGGTGTTCCGCTGGTGTGACGGGACATATCTTGAGGACCAGGACTTCTGGAGACTGACCGGTGTGGCCCGCGAGAGCTATCTGTATGCCCGCGATCCCCAGCGCCTGCTGACTATAGAGGCGACACCGGACCTCGATGCTTCCTACAGGAACGGAACACTTACCGTCAAGGGCCAGGTAACCACCGGTGTGCAGAATGTGGGCCTTACACTGGCTTCTCCGGAAGGGCGCACGGTATGGACAGCTGTGGCCAATGTATCCGATGACGGAAGTTTCAAGGCAGTGGGCACTCTCCGTTCCCCCTCAAAGTGGACAGCAGAGACACCCGCCTTGTACCGTCTTCAGGCTGTAGTGACAGGCTCAAAGGGCGTTACAGAAAAAGTATCGGTCAATGTGGGATTCCGTAAGGTGGAGATCCGCGACGGTCAGCTTCTGGTCAACGGCCAGCCTGTGCTCATCAAGGGTACCAACAGGCATGAGATGAGCCCCAAAGGCGGATATCTCGTTACGGAGGAAGAGATGATAGAGGATATCAGAATAATGAAAAGCCTGAATATCAATGCTGTCAGGACATGCCACTATCCAAACGACCCCCGCTGGTATGACCTCTGCGACCGTTACGGCCTTTATGTCATAGATGAGGCAAATATCGAGTCCCACGGCATGGGTTACGGGGAAAAGACACTTGCCAAGGATCCCGCATACGCCCAGGCCCATCTGGAGCGCAACCAGCGTATGGTGCAGAGGGATTTCAACCACCCCAGCATCATCATCTGGAGTTTGGGTAACGAAGCCGGATTCGGTGACAACTTCATAGCCTGCTATGAGTGGATAAAGAGCTATGATCCATCCCGTCCCGTACACTACGAGCAGGCCATCAACAGCAGGGATTTCGAGAAGACCCGTTACACCGATATATACTGCCCGATGTATTACAACTATGCCAATTGTGAGAAATACCTGGCGAGCGATCCTTCCAGACCGTTGATACAGTGTGAATACGCACATTCAATGGGCAACTCGATGGGAGGTTTCGGCGAGTATATGGATCTGGTGCGCAAGTATCCCAAGTATCAGGGCGGATTCATCTGGGACTTCGTGGACCAGTCGATCATCCGTTTCGAACCGGACGGACGTTCCACTGCCACTTACGGCGGCAGCTACAACAAGTACGACGCTTCGGACAACAACTTCAACAACAACGGTTTCATCGCCTCCGACAGAACCCTTCATCCAACCGCATTGGAGGTGGGTCACGAGTACCGTTCCATACTGACCACATCCGAGAATCCGGCATCAGGCCGCATTCAGGTATACAACGAGAATTTCTTCACCGGCCTTTCTGACTACATCCTCTCATGGGAACTGGTGGCTGACGGCCGTACAGTGGCTGCCGGTACTGAGGACAATCTGAGAGTAGGTCCGCAGGAGACAGCCGACATAACCCTTCCCGTCGCAGACAGGATCGCTGCCTGCGGGGATGCCTCCGAGATATTGCTGAACGTACGTTACAGCCTCAAGACGGCCAATGGCCTGCTCGACGCCGGTACTGTCCTGGCATACGATCAGATAATTGTCCGCGAGTATGATGCAGAGGCGGCTTACGGCGAGCGTATCGGTCGGGATTTCACAAAGGACGCTGTTCCTGTGCTTTATGAGGATGCCTATCGTTATTACGTGGAAGGTGACGGCTGGAGGGCTGAGTTCAGCAAGACTGACGGCTGGCTGGAGCGCCTGATCACTACCGGCTGGCATCATTCCTCAGACCTTACCTATACCGGAGGCAACGAGGAACCTGCATACAGCCCCTCTTCCCGCAGTACAGTGAAATTCTCCACCGGAGTGGATCTGCTCAGCAGCCCTATGCGTCCCAATTTCTACCGTGCCGTTACAGACAATGATGACGGGGCACGTCTTCACTACAAGTCGGCTGTATGGAAGGATCCCGGCCTCAGGCTCAAGGATATCAAGGCATCTGCAACTGACCGTGGGGTATGTGTGGAGGCCGAATACGATATGGAGAATGTGGGAGCCGTCCTCCGGATGTCCTATCTGCTCAATTCAGCCGGAGAGATTGCTGTCACAGAGCATATGATTCCCGGCAAGGATCAGGAGGTCAACCCTATGCTGCGTTTCGGCATGACGATGTCCATGCCCGGACGTTTCGACCGTGTGGAGTACTACGGTCGCGGCCCTCACGAGAATTATTCAGACCGCAGCCGTTCGGCCATGATAGGATGCTACACTGCTGACGTGGCAGACCTCTACCAGTACGACTATGTACGTCCTCAGGAGAGCGGAGCCCGCACCGGGCTGAGATACTGGAGGGTAGTGGACCGTATCGGCCGCGGGCTGGAGATTGTCGCTTCCAATGCATTCACTGCTACGGCTTTGAACTATGCCATCGAGGATCTGGACCTGACATCTCCAAAGTATGTCCGTCATCCCTCGGAGCTTGTGCCCCGCGAGGATACCTACGTCAACTTCGACCTCAGGCAGATGGGTGCCGGCTGCGTCAATTCATGGGGCGCCCTTCCGTTACCTCAGTACATGCTTCCTTACGGCGAGTACACATTTGAATTCATCATCAAAATCCTTTAATCAGTAATATTGAAAATGAAAGAGTACAAACGTTATCTTGTTACCTCCGCTCTGCCTTATGCGAACGGACCTGTACACATCGGCCACCTGGCGGGAGTCTACGTCCCCGCTGATATCTACGTCAGGTATCTGCGAATGTGCGGAAGGGACGTGTTTTTCGTGGGCGGTTCGGACGAACACGGGGTGCCCATCACCATTCAGGCCCGCAAGCAGGGTTGCTCGCCCCAGGATATCGTGGACAAATACCATAAGCTGATCAAAGAGTCTTTCGCTGAACTCGGCATCAGTTTCGACATTTATTCCAGGACTACGTCCAAAACCCACTACAAGACCGCATCCGAGTTCTTCCGCAAGCTCTATGACGAGGGCAAGTTTGTCGAGAGGGAGAGCGAGCAGTACTACGATGAGGAGGCCGGACAGTTTCTGGCTGACCGCTACATTGTGGGAACCTGCCCCAAGTGCGGCAATGAGAGGGCTTACGGAGACCAGTGCGAGAAATGCGGCTGCACCCTCAGCCCCGACGAACTGATCAACCCCCATTCCGCCCTTAGCGGAAAGCCTCCTGTAAAGAGGCGTACCAAACACTGGTATCTGCCTCTGAACGAGTACGAGCCCTGGCTCCGCCAGTGGATCCTCGAGGAGCATAAGGAGTGGAAGGTCAATGTCTACGGTCAGTGCAAGTCCTGGCTTGACGGCGGTCTCCAGCCCAGAGCGGTGAGCCGTGACCTCGACTGGGGTATCCCAGTGCCGGTGGAAGGAGCGGAGGGCAAGGTGCTCTACGTCTGGTTCGACGCCCCCATCGGCTATATTTCCAACACGATAGAGGCCCGTCCCGATGACTGGGAGAAATACTGGAAAAGTCCCGATACCAAGATGGTGCATTTCATAGGCAAGGACAATATCGTCTTCCACTGCATCGTCTTCCCCTGCATGCTCAAAGCCTACGGAGACGGATACATCCTCCCGGACAACGTGCCTGCCAATGAGTTCCTGAATCTCGAGGGCGACAAGCTCTCTACTTCCCGCAACTGGGCCATCTGGCTGCACGAGTACCTGCGGGACTTCCCCGGCAAGCAGGACGTGCTGCGCTATGTGCTCTGCGCCAACGCTCCGGAGACCAAGGACAACGATTTTACATGGAAGGACTTCCAGACTCGCAACAATTCCGAGCTGGTGGCCATCTACGGCAATTTCGTCAACCGTGCCGTCGTTCTGACCCACAAGTATTTCGACGGAAAAGTGCCTGCGGACCTGAAGCCGGAGGCCATTGACTCCGAGACCCTTGCCCAGGTGCCTGCCATTAAGGCCGCCATCACCGATGCCCTTGAGCACTACCGTTTCCGCGAGGCCCTCAAGGAGGCCATGAACCTCGCCCGTCTCGGCAACAAGTACCTCACCGACACCGAGCCGTGGAAGGTGGCCAAAACCGACATGGACCGTACCGCCTCCATCCTCAACGTCTCCCTGAGGCTCTGCGCCGACCTGGCCATAGCCTTCGCACCATTCATCCCGTTCTCGTCCGACAAGCTTCTGAAGATTCTCAACCTGCCTGAAGATGTCCTCAAATGGGACTATATCGGTCAGGACAGCCTGCTTCCGGAGGGACATCAGATCGGCAAGGCCGAGCTGCTCTTCGAAAAGATCGAAGATGAGGCGATCAATGCCCAGATGGAGCGTCTGGAGAAAATCCGTGAGGCCAATGCCAAGGCAGAGGCCGCCGCAGCCTCAGCCTCAGCAGAAGCGCCGGCCGAGCCGCAGAAACCCGAGTGTACCTTTGACGAGTTCGGCAAGATGGACATCCGGACGGCTACCGTCCTGGAGGCCGAAAGGGTGCCCAAGACCGACAAGCTGCTGAAACTTACCATAGACACCGGCATAGACAAGCGTGTGATAGTTTCCGGCATAGCCGAGTACTATACGCCGGAGGAGATGGTCGGCAAGCAGATATGCATCCTTGCAAACCTGGCTCCCCGCAAGATCCGCGGTATCGAGTCCAAGGGTATGATCCTGATGGCCAAGCAGCCTGACGGAAAGATGCGGATTGTAGCTCCCGAGGAGAAACTTGTCAACGGCGCCGTGGTAGGGTAGCCGTGAACTGGGTAAAAGACAACATGCACACCCGGAAGTCAGTCCGATCCGGGTGTGCATGTTTTTTTATTGTCGGCAGCCGGGAAATCTACAGCCCTTGCTGCTCTATGAGTTCCAGCTCTTCTTCGGTGTAGATGAGGCGGTCCAGTTTGCCGCTGCGGCCGAGTTCGACCAGAATGACGGCTGCGATGATCAGGACGGCCAGGACTGCAAGGATGATAAACAGGATGCGGTATCCTTTCTTGCTGTGGTTGTCCGGCTTTGCAGCTGCAGTGGGTACCGGATCCGGGTTCGCTTTCTCGGGTAGTATCGTCATCTGTCCGGAACCGCTTTCTTCTATGGGGGCGGCAGTAGCGGCGGAAGGTCTGACCGGCCTGAGTGTTACAGGCTCGAATCCGAATGCCTGGGAGAATATGCCTCCGTCCTGTTCTGCAACGAAATAGAAATTGCCCTCGAGGGTACAGCGCAGCTTTCCAAGGCCGGGCAGGTCAATATTCCTGCGTTCCGAGAGAGTTACCTTCAGCTGGCGGAGGAAGGCATCCAGTTCAGTGGCCGCAGTATCCGGATCAATATTGGAAATTCCGGCATAGTATCTGGAAATCATGTCACCGGCAGCCCTTTCGTCTCCCTTGAAGGAAATACGCTTCGATGGAGGGTAGATGGTCTTCCCGTCTTCTGAAAAAAATGCAGGCATCGGCTCGGTCTGGAAATACCCCATACCGGGCAGTGGAATGCGGTCATTATCAATGATCAGCTCCTTGAGCAGGCGGGAAAGAAGATTGACATCCATAGAATTTTTTTAAAATTTTCTGCACAAAGTTAAATTATTTTTTTGCAAGTTGAAAAAAATATCTATCTTTGCAGTCCCGAAAGGAAAATTCCTCTTTAGCTCAGTTGGTTAGAGCACCTGACTGTTAATCAGGGGGTCCTAGGTTCAAGTCCTAGAAGGGGAGCGAGATTTACTATGTTTTCATAATGTTATTTTTTCCTCCTGCATCGTGGATGTAGGAGGTTTTTTTTTATCTCCGGCCTATCTGTAGGAGAGGGCCAGAAGAGTGATGTCGTCAGACTGTGGGGTGGTGCCGGTAAAGTCGGACAATGAGGATGTTACAGCGTTTATCAGGTCCTGGGGAGCGCCGGAGGAACTGGCGCATATATCTGTAAGGCGGCGGACACCGAAGAGTTCTCCGCTGGTGTTCATGGCTTCTGTGACTCCGTCGGTGTACAGCAGCAGGCGGTCGCCGGGGACAAGGACTGTTTCCTTCTCGCAGTAGGGAATGTCGGGGACAGCTCCGAGAGCTATGTCTCCGGTAGGCTCGAGAAGGGATGTACGGCCGTCATGGCGGATCAGTACCGGAGGGTTGTGACCTGCGTTGCTGTATTTCAGATGTCCGGTGCCAAGGTCTAAAATGCCGTAGAATACTGTGACGAACATATCCTCCACGCTGTCCTGGCTGAGCATTCCGTTGGTCTGTCTGAGGCAGTCGGCGCAGGAAGGGCATGACAGGGCTATTGTGCGGAGTATGGTCCTGCTTATGGCCATGAATATGGCTGCCGGTACCCCTTTGCCGGATACGTCCGCTATGATGAATCCGAGTCTGGTGCTGTCTATGCGGAAGAAGTCATAGAAATCTCCCCCCACGTACTTTGCGGCTTTCATGCAGGCTTTAAGATCAAAATGTCCCCTCACACTTTCATCGAAGCATGGCAGCTCCTTTGGCAGTATGGTCTCCTGTATTTCCTGGGCGACGTGCAGGTCGTTCTGGATGGAAGCGAGCTGGGAGTGTTCATCCTGGGCTTTCTTTACAAAGGCGATCTGTTCGGCCGCTTTTTCTATGGTGCGCTCCAGGTCTCCGAGATCTATCGGCTTGGTGGTAAAATCGAAGGCGCCTTTATTCATTGCGCTGCGTATGTTGTCCATGTCGCCGTATGCCGATACCATAATGCATTTCAGGGCGGGGTTACGCAGTTCGTTGATTCTCGACAGGAGGGTAAGCCCGTCCATTTCCGGCATATTGATGTCGCTTAGTATGATGTCGAAATCGGGATGCTCCAGAAGCATCCTGAGGGCTTCGACGCCGTTGTGGGCAAAAGAAAACTCGTATTCTCCTTTCTTTATCTTGCGTCTGAAGTACTGGGTAAGCAGTATTTCCAGATCCGCTTCGTCATCTACGCTGAGTATTTTAAGAGCCATGCTGTTTATTTTTTCGGATTTAATGGAATGGATATGGTGAACCGGCTGTATTGCCCGGGCTCGGACTCTACCTTTATTGTTCCGTGATGTTTCTGTTCTATGATGGACTTGGTGATGGAAAGTCCCAGTCCGGTGCCTTCCCCTACCGGCTTGGTGGTGAAGAAGGGAGTGAACAGGTGTTTGCGTATGTCCGGGGAAATGCCTGTACCGTTGTCTTCGATGACAAGCCGTGCGGAGTCTCCGTCTTTGTGAAGGGATATTCTTATCGTCGGATTGTATCCGCATCCTGTGGCCCCGCGGGACTTGGCGAAGACGGCGTAGCAGGCATTGTTCATAATATTGAGCACGGCGCGGCTGAAGTCCTGCGGAATGACGCTTACCTGCGGAAGGGTCTCGTCATAGTCTTCTTCGAAGGTGACGTTGAAGTTCTTGTGATTGGCCCTCATCGCGTGATAGGACAATGATACGTATTCCTTTGTCAGCCGGCACAGGTCTGTGGGAAGGTATTCGTCTTCCTTTCCCCGGGAGTAGAGAAGGATATTGCGAATGATGCTGGAGGCGCGGTCTCCGTTTTCGGCGATGCGGCGGACATTCTCTTTCAGGTCTTCCATGATCTCCGTCAGCTCTTCCCGGTCATCTTCTGAAAGGGACATGCTGCCTTCTGACAGGATATCCTCCAGATCCTCGAGGAGTTTGCCGGACATCTTGCTGAAATTGATCACGAAGTTGAGCGGATTCTGAATCTCGTGGGCTATGCCTGCAGTCAGCATGCCGAGCGAGGCCATTTTCTCCTGCTTGGCTATCTGCTCCCGCAGCCTGGCCAGTTCCTGGTATGAATCCTCATTCATCTGTGTACGTGTTAGGGGTCTGGAAATTGGGTATGGTGATGCGGAATTCTGTGTATTCGCCCTGCTGGCTTTCTACGCTGATGGTCCCTTTGTGGTTGAGGATCATTTCGCGGCACAGATAGAGGCCCGTACCTGCAGCCTCTGACGTCGGTTTGGTGGTGAAGAACGGCTCGAAGATTCTGGACTTGATGGCGTTTTCGATACCGATGCCGTTGTCCCTTACGGATATTTCGGTCCGGTCTCCCGACATGGGGATGACCCGGATGATGATCTGCGGTGAAAAGTTCTCCTTCTGAAGCCTTTTGCCGATGGCATAGATACTGTTGCTCAGCAGGTGGTGCATGACTTTATTCATCTCGTCGATGTTCACCTCTGCCGTGACGGGGGTGTCGGGAGCGTTGAGGCGCAGGTCTATTCCGTTGGTCTCTATTTCATTGGCATAATGCCTGCGGGCCATTTCCATGCTCACCTTGCAGATGGATCGCAGGTCTGTTGCGGTGACGTTGCCGTGGCGGCTCTTGATGAGTTCCTCCATGGCCTTGACCATACGGACGGTATTGCAGCCGTGATCATTGATCTTGTCGAGGTTCGTCTCGATGATGGACAGGCTTTCGAGGATGTCCGCGAATCTGTCTTCAGGAATCGAGCCGCGCACTTCCTCGAGATCCGTACGCAGTTCCTTGACTGTGGAAAGGGTCAGGTCCGAGAAATTGTTGATATAATTGATGGGGTTGAGTATGCGGTCAACCAGACCGGATGCCAGGTTGCCGACCGTAGCCATCTTTTCCTTGCGCACCAGCTCGTCCTGGGCCTTTGCAAGTGCATCCAAAGCTTCCGACAGTTCCTTGGATTCCTGGACAACCTTGTCTCTTTCCTGGCGGAGGTCTGTGGTCCGCTCCTCAACCATCTTCGCCAGGATTTCCTTCTGGTTCAGCTCCTTTTTCATCCGCCGGCGGATGATGTACAGCACTATCTGAGTGACCAGCAGAACTGCAACGGCCCAGCTGATGTCGTAGTACAGCAGGACAATAAGTCCCACCCATACCACTACTATGACTTTGTCGAAGATCTGTATTCTGGTCTTCAACGTCGAGATATTCTTTACATTATAGTCAGGCATGGCAGCAAAAGCAATATTCAAACAAAAATAGACAGAATATTTCAAAAATCCATAATTTTGTATCTTATGATAGACAAGGCCACTGTTGACAGGATTCTTGACGCCACTGATATCGTGGATGTCATCAGCGATTTCGTGACTCTCCGCCGCCGGGGGGCCAACTATATCGCCTGCTGCCCTTTCCATAACGAGAAAACCCCTTCTTTTTCCGTATCTCCAAGCAAAGGCATATTCAAATGTTTCGGATGCGGAAAGGCCGGCAGCGCAGTGACTTTTGTCATGGAGCACGAGCAGATGACCTATCCGGAGGCTCTGAAGTATCTGGCCCACAAGTATGGTATCGAGGTACACGAACAGGAGGAGACTCCGGAGGATACTGCCGACAGGCTCAGAAGGGAATCCATGATAGCCGTCTCGGAGTTTGCCGCCGGATATTATGCCGACAGCCTGTTCAATACCGCGGAAGGCCATTCCGTAGGATTGTCATATTTCAGGCAGAAGCGGGGTTTCTCCGACGAGACTATCCGGAAATTCGGCCTCGGATGGTCCCCTTCGGGAAGACCTTTCGCCTCCGGACCTCCGGCTCCCACGCTTCCCCAGACAGCTCTGCGCAACGGTTACAAGAAGGAGTTCCTGCTTGCCACAGGCCTTTGCTATGAACACGGCGGGGAGCTGGTGGACAAGTTCCGGGAGAGGGTCATTTTCCCGATACACTCGCTCAGCGGACGTGTGATAGCCTTTGGCGGAAGGACCTTGCGGGACGACAAGACAGTGGCAAAGTACCTCAATTCTCCCGAAAGCGAGATATATAACAAGAGCAATTCCCTTTATGGGATATATCTGGCAAAGTCTGCCATCGCAAGAGAGCAGAAGTGCTATCTTGTGGAAGGGTATGCGGATGTGATCTCCATGCATCAGGCCGGAATAGAAAATGTGACGGCCTCTTCAGGTACATCCCTTACCGTGGAGCAGATCCGTATGATAAAGCGTTTCACTCCGAATATTACCGTATTGTACGATGGGGATGCGGCTGGTATCAAGGCTGCGCGTCGTGCAGTCAATATGTTGCTGGAGGAGGGTATGACGGTCAAGGTGGTGCTGCTTTCTGACGGGGAGGACCCCGATTCTTTCGCCCGCTCCCATACGAGGCAGGAGATACTGGATTATCTGTCGGAGCATGAGATGGATTTTATCAGCTTCAAATACAGCCTGCTGTCGGGTCCTGAAGGTTCGGATCCTATCCGGAAGGCCGAGCTGATACGGGATATAATCGATACAGTCGCAGTGATCCCGGACCAGATCGCGCGTTCGGTGTACATCGAACAGTGTGCCCGCCAGCTGTCAATGAAAGAGGATGTCCTGTTTGCCGAGGTGGCACGGATACGGCGCAAGAGAATAGAATCAGGGAGGTTCGAGAAGCAGAGGAGGGAAGAGGCTGAGGCCCGCGCCAGGGCCGCGGAAGCAGCCGTGGCAGATGTCGGGACCGGCAGGGAGGAAGGATATCCCACTGCCCGGGCAGAGGACGAGACGATGCTGAAGCCAGTGCCTCTGCTGGAGCCTGCCGAGCGGGAGCTGCTGTATTATCTCCTGAAGTTCGGAGAGTACAGCCTTACGTTTTCCGACAGCCAGCTCTATGGCGCAGAGGCTCCGGTAATGCGTATCACCGTAGCGGAATATATTTCTGCCCAGCTGCAGGACGATGACCTGGTGCTGCAGAATCCTCTGTACCGCAGGATATATGACAGATATTTCGTTCTGCGTGGCGAACTGCAGAAGGACGGCGTAGTGGCGGATTCCGGGCCGGAGATGTTGCAGGAGAGGATTATGCAGCGGTTCATCAACGGCGAGGACCCTCAGATTACAGCTGCTGTCCTGGATATAACCGTGGTCAAATACGAACTTAATGTGAAAGAGTATCTGCGGGCCCAGATTCCGGAACGGAACACCATAGATATCAACGTGCCCAAAGCCGTGCTGGTCTACAAGCTCAAGTACGTGGAGCATACCTGTTCCCTGCTGATGGAATCCCTCGGACACACGTCCGACCCCGAAGAACAGCAGGAGGCCATGCACCGTCTCAAACTGCTGCTCCAGATTAAGAACGTGCTTATCAAGGATCTGAATAGAGTGTAAAATCAAACTGATGATATAATGAAAAGGTATATTCTGATATGTCTTGTCCCCGTACTCGTGCTGTTGTCGGCCTGCGGGGAGCGTACTGCCGTAAAAAGGGATCTTGCGGCCAAGGCGGCAGCCATAGGGGAGGCGCTGGATATGGAGCAGGTGCTTTCGGACTGTGCTGGCCGCAGGGAACGCGAGGCCATGGAATTCCTCTATGCGTATATGCCGGTGGGGGATATAGCTGACTACAGTCCCCAATTGTATCTGGACGGGGTTAGGACGGTGCTGAGGGCCAGGGAGGAAATGCCGTGGGGAAAGGATGTGCCCGAGGAACTGTTCCGGCATTTCGTCCTGCCGATGCGGGTCAATAACGAGACCCTGGACGGGTTCCGCACGGAGTGCTATGCGGATCTGAGCAGCCGGGTGCGCGGCCTGTCCATGCACGATGCCGTCCTGGAAGTCAACCACTGGTGCCACGAGCGGGTGACCTACACTCCCTCGGATGCCCGTACCTCATCCCCGCTTGCATCCATAAAGACCGGGTATGGGCGTTGCGGAGAAGAGTCGGTGCTTTTGGTGGCTGCCCTGCGTACTGTAGGCATCCCTGCCCGACAGGTCTACACCCCGCGCTGGGCCCATACCGATGACAACCATGCCTGGGTCGAGGCCTGGGTGGACGGTCATTGGCACTACCTCGGAGCCTGCGAGCCGGAGCCCGAGCTGGACGTGGCCTGGTTCAGCTCCACGGCCCTGCGCGGAGTGATGATGCACACCAATGTGTTCGGACGCTATGACGGGCCGGAGGATGTCATCTCCCGGACCGACTGCTATACTGAGATAAACGTGACCTCCAACTATGCGCCGGTGGAGAGGGTTTCGGTGACGGTGACCGATGCCGCCGGAGTGCCGGTGGAGGGGGCGAAGGTCGAGTACAGGATTTACAATTATTCCGAGTTCTATACGGCCGTGACCGATATCACCGGTCACAACGGATTGTCCCATGCGACATTCGGCCGGGGAGACATCCTCGTCTGGGCCTCTTCCGGAGGCCGTTTCGGCTATGGAAGGCTCGCTCTTTCAGAAGGTGTGACCTCCCTGACATTGGCCCTGGACAAAGACAGCACCTGGAGAGGGTATGAGGAACTGGACATAGTGCCGCCCGCCGAGGGCAAGGCCGTGGTGGAGCTGACAGCGGAGCAGGTGGAGGCCAATGCCGTCCGTCTCGCCCGGGAGGATTCGCTCCGCGGAGCCTATATCGCCACATTCGACACTTCAGACCCTTATCTGGCGAAGGCCCGGGGCAACTGGAAGGAGATAGCCGCCTACCTGGAGGCTTCAGCCGGATATGGCAGCGATGCATTGCACATGCTGGACCTGCTCAGCGAGAAGGATCTGCGCGATACTCCAGAGGGGGTGCTGACGGACCATATCTCGCATTTTGCCTATAGCGGTACTGACCCCGTGCTGAGGGACTATGTGCTTAATCCCCGGGTGGAGCTGGAGCTGCTGTCGCCCTACCGCAGCGTCTTCCTCAAGGCTGCCACGGAAGGGGTATTCGGACCTTTTGAGTCTGGTGCCGTGAGCGTTGATGCGCTGATTGACTATGCTTCGGGAATCCGGGTGTGCGACCGGTACAATCCTCTGGTGATTCCGGTGACACCAGTCGGGGTCTTCCGCCTCGGGGCTGCTGACAGTTATTCGCGGGATGTGTTCTTCGTGGCTCTGTGCCGTACTTTCGGGATTCCGGCGCGGTTGGAAGAGATCAGCGGCAAGGTGCAGTATCACGACGGGGATGGCTGGGTAGACGTGGACCTGGACGGCGGCTCGGCTGCGGCTGTGACGGGACAGGGCACTCTCGCGCTGGACTATGCCGGACAGGAATATATCGATGACCCTAAATACGAGACACATTTTACTATCGCGCGTATTGACGGCGGCTCTCCCGTGACGCTCAATTTCACTGACCGCGAAGGCCGTGAAGGCTCCATGACCTGGAAAGGCATCTTCGGCGGCGGCCCTGTGTCCCTTGACTGCGGGCAGTACATGCTGGTTTCCGGTACGAGGATGGCCAGTGGCAAGGTGTTGGCTACCATGACGTTCTTCGATGTTACGGCAGGGGAGAACACCGATGTGACGCTGGTGATGCGGGAGGATCCTTCGGACCTGCAGGTGATCGGCAGCATGAATGCGGAGGCGGTGTACGGGGCTGTACAGCCGGACGGCACGCTGCAGGAGTCGACCATTCTCAATACTACGGGCCGCGGATTCTTCGTGCTCGGATTCATGCAGGCAAGGCACGAGCCGAGCAACCATGCTGTGCGCGGGGTGTTTGCGGACGTGCCGGACTGTCCCGTGATTCTGATGTACGGCAGTGAGAAGGCGTACCGCCAGTATCTCTCGGACGGATTTCCGGAGGCTCCGGCAGGAGTGCATATCGGAGTGGACTATGACTGGAAGATACTTGATGCGGTGTGCAGCGAGCTGAAACTGCCGGTCCGCGATGTGGAGTATCCGGTATTCATAATAGCGGACACCTTCGGACGCATCGTCTACATCTCGAAGGGGTACAACATCGGTACGGCCGAGCAGATCGCCAGGCTGGTCAAGGGGATATAACTACTGGTTCTTTCCGTCTATGCCGTAGACTGCGGTGACGGGGACGGTCATCAGGATGACGTCGGGGTCTATCTGGCGGGCGGTTTTGACTATCTCGCCGGAGTAGCCTTTGCGGCTGACTACCATGAGCATCTTCCGGCTGCCCTCGGTGGACCACTGTACGGACTTGACTGAGCGGTTGCCCTCGATGCTGAGGCTCTGGAGGCGGGCGGCTATCTCATCGTTGTGCTCGGAGAGGATGAGGGTCTGGACGGACTGCTGCGAGCCGGTCAGGA
>ENA-OOXJ01001351-OOXJ01001351.1-human-gut-metagenome-genome-assembly--contig:-NODE-1351-length-15924-cov-9.186401_pt1 | contig 15924 bp, 13 predicted proteins | sample MGYA00241587_ERZ501343 | MGnify/ENA primary metagenome ERZ501343 (study PRJEB25962, sample SAMEA2042918) | human gut metagenome | biome: human gut; feature: human-associated habitat; material: faeces... | reverse complement strand
TAGCGAAAATCTCCTGCTTCTTGTCTGCTGCAAGATACTCTGCCATAAACCTTTAAATTAAAAAATCAGTTAAACTTATAATTCTTTCCCAAAATCGGGGTTGCAAAGATATGCAATTAAAATCAAATTCCGCTACTTTTGCAGACAATTTTCTTCCAATATCTTATCAAATAGGTCCGACATGCATACGGGAAAAACAGTAAGGATTCCTGAAATAGGGGAAGTCATCATGGTCAGGCGCAAAGGCACGGCACGGCTGCGGATAAGCGTGTCGCCGCGACGGGGTGTCACGGTCTCGGTGCCGTGGCTGATGCCTTATGCTGTCGCAGAGAGATTCCTGATGTCCAAGCGGCAATGGGTCACTGATACCATGAAAAGGCAGGCGCTAAGGCAGCAGGAAGCAGTACGGACCGGAAAGACAGCCGCTGTACCGGGTGATCCCGCAGAACTCGAAAGAATGAGGGAGAAGGCACGGGCCCTGCTCGAGCCGAAACTCAGAGAGGCAGCCGCACGTCACGGCTTCGGTTTCAAAGGCCGGGTGGCTATCAAGAACAACGTCACCAACTGGGGCTCCTGCTCTTCCAAAGGCAACATCAACCTCAACATGCGCCTGATCCTCCTGCCCGGACACCTGCAGGACTACGTCATCCTCCACGAACTCTGTCACCTCCGCCACCAGAACCACGGCCCTCAGTTCCACGCCCTGCTGGACTCCCTGCTCGGCGGCCGGGAAAGGTCTCTGAGCGGCGAACTCCGCGAATGGCGGATTATTTAGAAAATTTGATTATATTTGTAACCGAAAAAGAGGGGTGCCTGCCGTAAGATGACCGGTTGGCTGAGATCATACCCGCTGAACCTGATACGGTTAGTACCGTCGTAGGGACTTTTCAAGGACTTCGTGTACGCATGGCCGGCTTTATCCGCAGCCGCATCTCTCTTTTTCACGGCACAAACAAAGAGAGATATGTTTCAAGTACAGTTCATAACCCATTTCACAGACAGCATCAGCTATTCAGACTCCGTGCGCATCGCCCTCGAAGGGGGCTGCCGCTGGATACAGCTGCGTATGAAACACGCGACGGAAGCGGAAATACGGGAGACAGCCGGAAAGGTACTGCCTCTCTGCAGGCAGTACGGAGCGACACTTATCCTGGACGACCACGTGGAACTGGTACGGGAGACCGGAGCCGACGGGGTACATTTAGGGCTGACCGACATGCCGGTGGCCGAGGCCAGGAAGATACTTCCCAAAGGACAATATATAATTGGCGGCACTGCAAACACCCTCGGGGATATCCGCCGGCACGCCGCATCCGGAGCAGACTACATCGGCTGCGGACCGCTGCGGTTCACCACGACCAAGGACCGGGACAAGCTGGCTCCAGTCATAGGAGTTGACGGCTACCGCAGGATAATGGAAGGAATGAGACTGGAGGGCATATCCCTGCCCGTAGTGGGCATCGGAGGAGTCACTGCCGGTGACATTCCGGAACTGGCAGGAACCGGCCTGAGCGGGATCGCACTGAGCGGAAGCATCCTGCACGCCGCAGATCCAGTACAGGAAATGAGAAGAGTGATGGATATCGCCGCCTCCGTCACAATGGAAAGAAAATAAAACCTTATACAATATGAACAACGACAACATCAGAATCACCTATCCGGACTCGGAGAAAGTCTACATGCAGGGCTCGCTCCATCCGGACGTCAGGGTGGGAATGAGGAAAGTGAGCCTCACCCCCACAGTGACCGTCAAGGACGGGCAGAAGGTCATGACAGAAAATCCGCCCGTCTACCTATACGATACCAGCGGACCGTACAGTGACCCGTCTGCGGACATTGACCTGCGCCGCGGCCTGCCACGGCTCCGCGAGAAGTGGATCCTGCAGCGTGAGGTGGAGCAGCTGCCCCAGGTCTCCTCCGAGTACGGACGGGAGCGCCTTGCAGACAAATCGCTGGACCATCTGCGCTTCGAGCACATCCGTCTGCCCTACAGGGCCAGGAAGAGCTCGCAGATAACCCAGATGTACTACGCCAAACAGGGTATCGTCACCCCGGAGATGGAATACGTGGCCATCCGCGAGAACATGAACTGCAAGGCCCTGGGTATCGAGACCCATATCACCCCCGAATTCGTGCGCGACGAGATAGCCGCCGGACGGGCAGCCCTCCCGGCCAACATCAACCATCCCGAGGCAGAGCCGATGATCATCGGCCGCAACTTCCTCGTGAAGATCAACACCAATATCGGCAACTCAGCCACAACCTCGACCATCGAGGAAGAGGTAGAGAAGGCCGTATGGAGCTGCAAATGGGGCGGAGACACCCTTATGGACCTATCCACCGGAGACAATATCCACGAGACCCGTGAGTGGATCATCCGCAACTGCCCCGTACCCGTAGGCACCGTGCCCATGTATCAGGCCATGGAGAAAGTGCGCGGCAGGGCCGAGAAACTGACCTGGGAGCTGTTCCGCGACACCCTGATAGAGCAGTGCGAGCAGGGAGTGGACTATTTCACCATACACTGCGGCATCCGCCTGAAGAATGTACACTTAGCCGACAGCCGCCTGTGCGGGATGGTCAGCCGCGGAGGCAGCATCATCGCCTCATGGTGCCTGGCACACAACCGCGAAAGTTTCCTCTACGAGCATTTCGACGACATCTGCGACATCTGTGCACAGTACGATGTGGCCCTGTCGCTCGGTGACGGTCTGCGTCCCGGAGCCATCCGTGACGCCAATGACGCGGCCCAGTTCGCCGAGCTGGACACCATGGGCGAGCTGGTAGAGAGGGCCTGGGCAAAGAACGTACAGGCCTTCATCGAAGGTCCCGGCCACGTGCCCATGCACAAGATAGCCGAGAACATGCAGCGGCAGATCGAGAAATGCCACAATGCCCCCTTCTATACCCTCGGTCCCATCGTCACCGACATAGCCCCCGGCTACGACCACATCACCAGTGCCATAGGAGCCGCCCAGATAGGCTGGCTCGGCACCGCCATGCTCTGCTACGTGACCCCAAAGGAACACCTGGCCCTGCCCAAAAAAGAGGATGTGCGCATCGGGGTCGTCACCTACAAGATCGCAGCCCACGCCGCCGACCTGGCCAAAGGCCATCCCGGAGCCCAGGTAAGGGACGATGCCCTGAGCAAGGCCCGCTTCGAATTCCGCTGGAAAGACCAGTTCAACCTCAGCCTCGACCCCGAACGGGCCCTCGAGTACTACAAAGAGGCCAACCACGTGGGCGGCAAGTACTGCACCATGTGCGGCCCCAATTTCTGCGCCATGCGCATAAGCAGCCAGCTGAGAGACTGCGGAGTCTCCACAGAAGGCGAGGAAGTATCACAGAATCAAACAATTTAAATCCATAAAACAATGATTGAGACAAAAGTATCCAGAGGTATCATCAGTACCTATTTCGACAAACTCCAGGAGTGCCTCGAGCTGGACGCCGCCATCGTGGGCGGAGGTCCCTCGGGAATTGTAGCCGCATACTATATGGCCAAGGCCGGACTCAAGGTGGCCCAGTTCGACCGAAAGCTTGCCCCCGGCGGAGGAATGTGGGGAGGAGCCATGATGTTCAACCAGATCGTAATCCAGGAAGAGGCGATGCACATCGTAAAGGATTTCGAGATCAACCACACTCCCTACGGAGACGGCCTCTACACCATGGACTCTGTCGAGAGCACCTCTTCCCTGCTCTATCACGCCGTACACGCCGGAGCCCGCATCTTCAACTGCTACTCGGTCGAGGACGTGATATTCAAGGACAATAAAGTCAGCGGAGTAGTGGTCAACTGGACTCCCGTCCTCCGCGAGGGGCTGCACGTGGACCCGCTGAACATCCTGGCCAAGGTCGTAGTGGACGGCACGGGACATGACAGCGAGATAGCAGCCACCGTCGCCCGCAAGAACGGCATCCGCTTGGACACCGAGACCGGCGGAGTCATCGGCGAGCGTTCCCTCGACGTAGCTTCCGGCGAGCAGGAAGTGGTAAACGGCACAAAGGAAATCTATCCCGGCCTCTACGTCTGCGGCATGGCCGCCTCGGCTGTCTCCGGCACACCCCGCATGGGGCCCATCTTCGGCGGAATGCTCCTCTCCGGAAAGAAAGTAGCCGACCAGATTATCGCCCGTCTCGGAAAATAAGCCGTGGATATCATAGTCATCACAGATCCGGATTTTCTGCCCGGCGAGGCGGAAATCATCATGAGACTGCTCGATGAAGGAGCATACCGGGTGCATGTGAGAAAACCGGCCGCGGATACCCGCAGTACAGCACACCTCATAGAGGAGCTGCCTGCGGGATATCGCAGCCGTTTGTCACTCCACGACCACCACTCCATCGCCACCTGCCTCGGCATCGGCGGAATACATCTGAACAGCCGGAATCCGCAGCCTCCCGAAAGTTTTTCAGGTCTCATAAGCCGTTCCTGCCATTCTCTGGAAGAAATCAGAAAATACCGCGATGAATGCAGCTATATGTTTCTCAGTCCCGTATTCGACAGCATATCGAAAGAAGGGTACAGATCGGCCTTTTCCATGGAAGATCTCAGGAAAAGCGGCATCAGCCTGCATAACGTCTTTGCCCTCGGAGGAATAAGTCCGGACAACGCGGCTCTGGCTGCCTCCACCGGCTTCGGAGGAGTGGCTGTCTTAGGCTGGCTCTGGCAACAGTACCGCCACGATCATGACGCCGACGCGTTGTTGGAGAGATTCCGCTGCCTGTTCTTCCTCCAAAGCTGCCAGGAATTGAACAGGTTCTGCCAGATGGCATAGGTACCGGGTGCAAGCGAGGAAATGGGGGTGAGATAGGTATAGGCCATCCAGATAGCAAACACCGTATTCTTCTGTCCAAGGGCCTGGCCGGCGGTGATGACATCTCCATAACAGCGTCCGGTACGCTTGCCGAACCAGTACTGCACGATACAGCTGAGCAGGGCAGCACCGGCTATCATCCACAGCACCAGCGCGGGAGCCGTACTGTTGTGCAGGGAGCGCACAGTCTGTCCTATAGCCAGGGCAAGAGCGCCTGCCCACAGGTAAAACGCGACTCCGGCCTTCGCCTTGAAGAAATCATGGGCCCGGGGCCAAAGGTACTTGAGCAGTACTGCCAGCAGGAACGGGCATATCAGCAGCGGGAATACTTTAGAAAGTATCTTGAGAAAAGCGACGAAGAATCCGGAACCGTCGTGGATCTCCACCAAAGGAAAGACGACAGGCGCGAAGACGGCCGCAAGAATATTGGACATCAGATTGTACACAGTGATACGGGCCGCACTGCCCCCGAGTTTGTCAGTAACCACCGCCGCTGCAGTGGCGGTAGGACAGATGAGGCAGACCATCGCACCCTCGAATATCTCACGGTAAGCCTCATTCATGGGGACATATCTCAGAACAGCCGCTATCGCCAGCGCAGACAGACACTGGAAAGCCAGCACTATCCAGTGCCACCGCATCACGCGCAGATCCTTCAGTTCTATCTTGCAGAACGTCAGAAACAGCTGGATGAATATCAATGAAGGCGTAAGAATCTGCACTGCCGTCCACACCGCAGGCTTCAGCGGAGCAAGCGGTCCGATACCGTGGAACAGGAAGTAGCCCCCTGCACCCGCCGCCATGGCGATGGGCAGGGTCCAGTCCTTGAATATCTGCTTCAATGTCATTTTATTTCCTGCACATTAAGAGAACGGCCATGCCACCCCGAAAGATAAAGCAGGACCTTGGACGGACGGCTCATGCGAAGTTCCACCCTGCCCCCCGACGCACGGTTCAGTGCCGCCTTCCACCACATGTCGAAGCGGACGCGATCCGTCGGATACTGCAGACCGGTACTGACAATGTTCAGTTCCTGGTCAAAGGCAAAAATAGACAGGGACTGTCCCTCCGGCAGCTCAAAAGTGCATGATCCGAGCACCGGTACGAATACTCCGTAATCAGTCACCAGTTCCAGACCGGCCCTGACCCCGTTACGGTCAAGATATTCGGCAAAATCAGCCAACAGGGAGATATTGCCCAAGGTATGGTCCTCGCGCTTGCCGGTGGCTCCGAAAACGGTTATGGAAAACTCCGGCAACGAGCGGCCTTCCTGCCCTATTCTGAGCATCGAGCAGATACAGCGGAAAGCCTTGGAAAGGTCATTGCTCTCCTGCTCGCTGACCTGGAAAAGCCGGTCGGAAAGATCTTCCATCACTCCTTCGGACAATGAATCCATATCCCCGACCACGAACTCGGGTCTGCGGAAACGCATGAACTGTGACGCCGCCCCATCGCAGCAGACCACTACGTCGCAAGAGAGCAGACGGTCACGCACCTCCTGACTGCCCGGGAAATCCCCGTCGCAGAGTATTCCATAGGACACGGCAGGTCTCATTGCTGCACGCCCCTCCAGCCGGCGAGAAAACTCTGCACGGGCATACGCTTCCTGGCAGGTGCCTGCAGCTCCAGAATACTGAGCAGCCCGGATCCGCAGCGTACGAGAATATGCGAGCGGTGATCGGTCCAGGCCGTTCCGGGACGCGAGGAAAGGAAATCTTCCGGAGCCCCTGAGCCGGCCGCATCCGCATCAGAAAGGACCGTCGTGGAATATATTTTCAGCTCTATCTCCTGTCCGTCGAGAAGCAGACTGCCATGAGCTCCCGGGCGCGGTGAAAGGCCCCGGACAAGATTGTGCAGGGAGACCGCATCCCGGCCCCATTCCATCAGACCGGTCTCGCGGCTCAGCTTGGGGGCACTCATCTGTAGCGGTGTCAGACCGTCCGTATTCTGCGGATGCGGCACGGCGGTACCGTCCGCCAGAGCGTCCACTGTCTTGAGCACCAGATCAGAGCCGACTTTCTTCAGCCTGTCGTACAGACTGCCGAAGTCCTCCTCCGGCCCGATGGATACCTGTTCCTGAAAGATTATTGAACCGGTATCCATATGCTCGTCGAGAAGGAATGTCGTGACCCCCGTACTGGTCTCACCGTTGATTACCGCCCAGTTGATGGGAGCGGCCCCGCGGTAGGCAGGCAGAAGCGAAGCATGCAGGTTGAATGTACCCATGTGAGGCATGGTCCATACCTCGCGCGGGAGCATCCGGAAAGCCACTACGACAAACATGTCCGCATTCCACTCCGAAAGTGCCTGAAGGAAAGCGGGATCTTTGAGAGATTCCGGTTGCAGCAGCGGAAGGCCCTGGGACACTGCATAATCCTTGACAGGAGAAGTACCTGTCTTCTGTCCCCTCCCTATCTTTTTGTCAGGGACGGTAACTACGCCGGCGACCCTGTATCCGCCCTCCACGAGAGCCCTGAGAGAATCCACTGCAAACTCAGGGGTTCCCATAAACACTATGGCAGGCTTGCCCACCCGGCTCAGGAAGCCGTCGGTACTGCCGGTAATATTGTTTTTTTTCATTGACAGTTTTGCAAAAAATTTCTTTATCGGTATCAGATATGTTTCCAGATTGAACATCGACGAATCCTTTGTGGATTTCCACGTCAGGAACACGCCTATAGGCAACAGCACTATCGTGGAGATAAAAGCGCCGAGCTCGGGGGAGATCACTCCGTCCCTCGCCAGTTTCTTGCCGGATATATCCACCACCCAATAGAGGACGAAAAAGAGTGCCGAGACAATGACAGGAGTTCCCAGTCCGCCTTTCCGGATAATGGCGCCGAGAGGGGCTCCGATGAAAAAGAATATGAAGCAGGCAAACGACAGCGTGAATTTTCTCAACGACTCCAGGTCTATCCTGCGCAGGAAGAAAGTAAACTGCAGTGCCTCCCTGTCATAGCTCTGCATGGTCTGTATCGCCTTCTGCACTCCTTTCAGGGACTGCTGCACCGCATCAAGTTCGGCTGCGGCATTGGCCCATACGAGAGTGTCTATCGGGAAATTGTCCCGGTAGCCCTTGTTTAGGGAGGTATCCAGCTGACGCGGGTTGCCGAGGGAGATGTTGTAGATTATCTTCTTCCGCTGCTCGTCCACTGTCTTCAGGTGGAGGGCACCGATAGAGTCCCTGTCATGGTGCAGCTGCTCCAGGTTCCTGGCCATGATATCATTGCCGTAACGGGTCTCCTCCGATTTCTGGAAAGCGTAGTTTTCCAACGGTATCACCACTTCCTGCATATCGAAGTCCACCTGCTGGAGCTGGTACACCGTGTCCCGGTAATTTCTGGTATTGTCCTCCTCATAGGATACTCCGTGATAGAGGGTGAATACCAGAGCCTGCTTGTCAGGAGTGGAACGTATCATTCCGGAATCGGCTACGGCAAGGGAGATATTGCCCTTGTTCTTGGTGTGGTTGTAGACCATGACATTGTACATCATGTCAGTCTCCTTGTTGCGGGAGTCCACCCGGAGGGAATATCCGTCTATACCGTTGTAGAATGTTCCGGTCGGTATCTTTATCTCGTCCTTCGTACGGGCTATGTCATACTGGAGAGTATATATCTTGTTGTATGCCAAAGGGATGAGATTGTTCGACACAAAAAACGCAGCCACACTGATGCCGAATGCCACAAAAATAAGCGGCAGGAATATCCTCTGCAGGGAGATGCCGGCAGCCTTCATGGCCAGCAGCTCGTTGTTCTCGCCCAGGTTGCCGAAGGTCATGATAGAGGCCAGCAGCGTGGCGAGAGGCATGGACAGCGGCAGGATAGTAGCCGAACCCCATGCCAGGAATTCCATGATAACCCAGAAACTGAGCCCCTTGCCCACCAGTTCGTCTATGTAAAGCCACAGGAACTGCATCACCAGTATGAATACCGTGATGAAGAACGTCATTACGAACGGGCCGAGAAACGACTTGAGTATGAAGAGGTCCAGTTTCTTCATCCGGGAGTGCTTAGCCTATGTTGTTGACAGACTCGATCATAGCGGTAAGAGCCGCCATCAGGCCGTCGGGATCCTTGCCTCCTGCTGTCGCAAGGAAAGGCTGGCCTCCGCCACCGCCCTTGATGTGCACTGCCGCAGCCTTGACATCCTTGCCGGCATGCGCTCCGGCTGCCACCAGATCATCGGTGTACATCATCAGCAGCGACGGCTTGCGTTCGGGTGTCATGATCGCGGCCACCATGGCTGCACGGGTATTTTCCTTGCGCAGCTCGAATGCCACTTCCTTTATGATATCGGGAGAATAAACTCCTGTAATACTGAACAGACGTACGCCTGCCGGTGTAGTCTCTACCTTCTCCGTCAAGGTTTTCTTGAGAGCCGCCGCCCTTTCCCTGGCGACTTCCTCAAGAGAATGGCGGAACGATTCGTTTTCGGCCACCAATTTCCTTATGGCGGTGATTATATCGGGAGTATTCTCGAAGAAGGAGCGCACGGACGCTATCTGGTCCTCCACCCCGTCTATGACATCCTCTACATAACTGCCTGTGACTGCCTGTATACGGCGTACTCCTGCAGCAACTGCCGACTCGGAAACAATTTTCAGCATTCCTATGCGTCCGGTAGATGCAGTATGCGTTCCGCCGCACAACTCGATCGAGTCCCCGAAACGTACTGCACGGACCCTGTCTCCGTATTTTTCTCCGAAGAGGGCCATGGCACCCATTGCCTTTGCCTCGGCAATAGGTATGTCGCGGTACTCCTGACGGGGGAAGTCGGAGCGGATCAGACGGTTGACCATCCTTTCCACCTCACGCAGCTTTTCAGGAGAGACTTTCTCGTAATGCGAAAAGTCGAAGCGGAAATACGAAGGGCATACGTAGGAGCCCTTCTGCTCGATATGGGTTCCGAGCACGGAACGCAGAGCCTGGTGCAGAAGATGGGTAGCCGAATGGTTATTGGCCGTCTCCTGACGTTTCTGTCCGTCCACCACGGCATGGAATCCACCTTCGGGCTCAGCCGGGATGCGGTCGGCAATATGGATACTCAGATTGTTCTCCTTGACGGTATTGACGATATTTATCTTCTCTCCTGAAGTGGAAAGTATGTATCCGCAGTCTCCTACCTGACCGCCGCTCTCGGCATAGAAGGGCGTACGGTCGAACACGAGCTGGTATACCTCCTTGCCTTTTGTTTTTACTGTACGGTACTTGACTATCTGCACATCGGTCTCGAGCAGGTCATAACCCACGAAAGAGTGCTCGTCGGTATCGTTGAGGACCACCCAGTCGCCGGCCTCCACGGCTGCCGCATTACGCGCCCTGGCCTTCTGCCTGCCCAGTTCCACCTCGAATTCCTCCAGATCGATGACATATCCATGCTCACGGGCTATAAGTTCGCTGAGGTCTATAGGGAATCCGTATGTGTCATAGAGGATGAATGCATCCTTGCCGGAGATACGCTTTGTTCCGGCATTGCGTTCCATGATAGAGCTGATCAGACCAATGCCCTTTGCAAGAGTACGCAGGAAAGCCTCCTCTTCCTCACGGATAACGTTCTCGATCAGAGCCTGCTGACGTCCCAGCTCAGGATAGGCGTCACCCATCACGTCGACAAGTACGGGAACGAGCCGGCACAGGAACGGTTCTGTCAGTCCGAGGAATGTGTAACCGTAGCGTACGGCCCTGCGCAGGATACGGCGTATGACATAGCCGGCCTTTACATTGGACGGCAGCTGCCCGTCCGCAATCGAGAAGGAAATGGCCCTTATGTGGTCCGCCACAACCCTCATGGCAACATCCACATCTTCTGACTCTTTTCCGTACACATGCCCGGAGATTTCACCTATCCTGGCTATGATGTCCTGGAACATGTCCCCGTCGTAATTGCTCTTGTTGCCGTTTACCGCCATAACCAGACGCTCAAAGCCCATACCCGTATCCACATGCTTGTGAGGCAACAGTTCGAGAGTACCGTCAGCCTTGCGGTTGTACTGGATAAACACGAGGTTCCAGATCTCTATGACCAGGGGGTCTCCCTGATTGACGAGATTGCGGCCGGGTACTGCCCTGCGGTCAGCCTCGTCACGCAGATCTATGTGGATCTCGCTGCAGGGGCCGCACGGGCCGGTATCGCCCATTTCCCAGAAATTGTCTTTCTTGCAGCCATATAGGATCCTGTCCTCCGGAAGATATTCCTTCCATATCTCCAGAGCCTCCGAGTCCGGTCCCAGTCCGTCCTCGGCACTACCCTCACATACAGTGGCATACAGCCGCTCCGGGTCAAGTTTATAGACCTGTGTAAGCAGTTCCCAGGCCCAGGCGATGGCCTCTTTCTTGAAATAGTCCCCGAAGCTCCAGTTGCCGAGCATCTCGAACATGGTATGATGGTATGAGTCGTGGCCCACCTCTTCGAGGTCATTGTGCTTTCCGCTTACCCTAAGGCATTTCTGGCTGTCCGCAACCCTCGGATACAGTATGGGAGTATTGCCAAGGAACCAGTCCTTGAACTGGTTCATTCCGGCATTGGTGAACATTAGCGTGGGATCTCCCTTGACCACCATCGGGGCCGAAGGGACTATCCTGTGACCCTTCGATGCGAAGAAGTCCAGGAACTGTTTTCTTATCTCTTTAGATGTCATATAATAGCGAACTGATCAGTTGAAACTGCAAATATAAATATTATTTCGGTGCCAGACGGTAGAGGACCGCGGCAATAACTGCATACAGGATGTTGGGCAGCCACAGGGCCAGCCAAGGCGGAAGGGTGTCGGTGATAACGAACATCTGGCTGAAACGCAGGAAAAGGATGTAGGAGAAACTCAGCGCGATGCCTATTCCGAGATTGAGTCCTATGCCGCCCCGGCGTTTCTTTGAGGAAAGCGACACCCCTATCAGTGTAAGGATAAACGCCGAGAAGGGCACCGCAAAACGGGTGTTTTTCTCTATGAGGGAATATTTCACCATACTGTCACCCCTCATTTTCTGCATGGAGATGAGATCTTCCAGCTCTCTGTAGTTCAGCGTTTCCACGGTGTTTTTCCGTCTATAGAAGTCATCCAGCTTGAGACTGATGACTGTATCCAGCTCTTCCCCGTATGTGATACGCTGCTGCGAGGTGGAGTAATCCCTGATGGTATAGTTCTTCAGCCTCCAGCCGCCCGTAGTAGAGTCCCATGCGGCACTCTCTGCCATCAGCTTGGAGACCAGATGACTCTCGCGGATGCTCTCGAGGGTGAACTTGTATGCCGTATTGTTCCACGTACTGAACGACTCGACATAGACGAATTCGCCCGGAGCTATCTGATAGTGTATGTCACGGTTCGTGTTGTAGAATTTCTGTCCCTTTATGTACTTTTCCTCGAAAGCGATACGCCTCTCGTTGGCATCCGGTATCACAAACAGGTTGAGACACAAGCTCATGGATGCAATGAACAATGCCGACAGGAAATACGGGTACATCAGGCGGCTGAAACTGACCCCTCCCGACAGCATGGCTATGATCTCACTGTTGCCGGCCAGCTTCGAGGTGAAGAATATCACGGTAATGAACACGAACAGCGGACTGAACATATTGATGAAATACGGGATGAAGTTGAGATAGTAATCGAATACTATGACCTTCAGTGTCGCCTCCTTGTCCACGAAGTCGTCTATCTTCTCACTGATGTCGAAGATGATGACTATCACGATTATCAGCAGCAGAGCCATGAAGAAAGTCCCTATGAACTTCCTTATGATGTACCTGTCAAGTAACTTTATTCTGAATGTGCTGAGATCCATCCGTGATATTGCTTCGTCTTCTATAACCTGTTCTGTAGTTTCTTTACAGCTGCATTCTTCCACTGCAGGAAATCGCCTGCCTCGATATGCAGCCTGGCCTGCTTCACGACATCCAGATAGAAAGCCAGATTGTGCTCGCTGGCTATCTGGGCGGCCAGCATCTCGCCGGCTATGAAAAGATGCCGCAGGTAGGCTTTGGTGTAGGCAGTGTCAACAAAGGACGTGCCATAGGGGTCAATCGGGGAGAAATCCCTCTCCCACTTCTTGTTGCGCATGTTCATCCTCCCCTCCCAGGTGAACAGCATGCCGTTGCGTCCGTTGCGGGTGGGCATCACGCAGTCGAACATGTCTATGCCGCGGGCAATGCCCTCGAGCAGGTTTTCGGGAGTTCCCACTCCCATCAGGTAGCGCGGTCTGTCTTCAGGAAGTACCGGATGTACCGCCTCTATCATCTCGTACATCACCTCTGTAGGTTCGCCTACGGACAAGCCGCCTATGGCGTAGCCCTCGCAGTCATACGAAGCCACGTCCTCTGCCGCCTCGACCCTCAGGTCCGGATAGACGCAGCCCTGGACTATAGGGAAAAATGCCTGGGAATACCCGTAGAGCGGTTCCGTCTCCCTGAAACGCGCAATACCCCTCTTCAGCCACTGCTTTGTCAGGTCCAAAGACTTGCGGGCATAATTCCTGTCCGCGTCTCCGGGAGTGCACTCATCGAGGGCCATGATGATGTCGGCTCCGATGATGCGTTGCGTATCGACATTGTTTTCCGGTGTGAAACTGTGGGCGGAACCGTCTATATGCGAACGGAAAGTACACCCTTCAGGTGTCAGTTTCCTGCTGTCTGCCAGAGAGAAAACCTGAAAGCCCCCGCTGTCGGTCAGAATGGGACGGTCCCATCCTGCGAATTTGTGCAGTCCGCCGGCCATACGCAGGGTTTCAAGTCCGGGCCGAAGATACAGATGATATGTGTTCCCGAGGATTATCTGTGCCCCTATGTCCGATTTAAGGTCTCTATGATACACTCCTTTAACAGAACCGACGGTACCCACGGGCATAAAGACCGGTGTCTCTATGATCCCGTGGTCCGTCCGGATCTGTCCTCTGCGTGCATTACACGCAGGGTCTGTCTTGAGAAGCCCGAATCTCATTTATTTGCCGAGCTTCGCTGCAATGGCCTTGAGCATATCGTCCACCATGGCATCGATGTGCCACTGGGGATTCCAGCCCCACTCTTCCCTTGCGCAGCTGTCATCCATCATGTTGGGCCATGAATCTGCGATGGCTGCCTTGACAGGGTCTACATTGTAGTCGAATGTAGCTGAAGGGATGCGCTCTTTGATCTTGGCGAAAAGCTCGCGGGGGCAGAAGCTCATGCAGGTGATGTTGAAACTGTTGCGGTGTTTCAGCTTGGAAGGGTCGGCCTCCATCAGCTGTACCACTGCATTCAGTGCGTCAGGCATGTACAGCATATCCATGTAGGAATCCTCGGGAATGGGGCATGTGTAATGGCCTGTCTTCAGTATCTCATAGAACACCTCTACGGCATAGTCGGTGGTACCGCCTCCGGGCAGACAGCCGTTGGAGATGATGCCGGGGAAACGCACACTCCTTGCGTCGACTCCGAAACGGTGGAAATAGTAGTCGGAGAGAAGCTCGCCGGTCACCTTGCAGACACCGTATATCGTGTCAGGTCTCATGACTGTATCCTGAGGAGTCTTGTCGTGGGGAGTGCTTACACCGAAGGCTCCGATGGAGCTCGGGGTGAATACCGCTGTCTTGAACTCCTTGGCAAGGGTAAGGGAATTCACCAGCGCACCCATGTTGATCTTCCACGCGAGCTCGGGATTCTTCTCGCCGGTAGCGGAAAGAAGGGCTACGAGGTTGAAAATGGCGTCTATGTTGTTGTCTTTGACAGCCTGCCCGAAAGCGTTGAAATCAAGGGCATCGAGTTTTATGGCCCTGGCATAGGTCCCTATCTTGGCGACAGCTTCATCCTTGAGGTCAGCACCGATGACGTTGTCATGACCGTAGACTTTCTGAAGGTGGGGGACAAGTTCCGTTCCGATCTGTCCGCCGGCACCGATAACTAATATGCGTTTCATATCTTCAGTATTTTTAGAGTGTTTTCCAAAAGGCAAAAATAGCATTTTTCTACTAATCTTCTACAAAATGGTTCACTTTCCAATCTCTTCTGAAAAACGCTGCCAGACAGTATCTATGGCATCCTGATTAGGATGGGCGCCGTCGGCCTCGAACCAGCTGCGGTCACGGAGTTCGTCGATGATGATTTCATAGGAAGGGAAATATTCGGCATTGGGATGCGAGCGGACAAGAATATCCTCTGACAGAAGGAGGGTGGCCTTTGAGAGCTGGTTGCCGTGAAAACCGTCCCGAAGATGACGTATTGGCGAGACCGTCAGGATAAAGCGTTTGTCTCCGAACCGGCTCAGGATGGGAGACCACAGGCCTACTGTCTCTTCTACACTCATGCGTACGCGGAGGAATTCGCTTGCCGGGTGCTTGTGACAGTTCGATACGATCATGTCCCTTTCCATGTGGCGGAACACCCATGAGGTACCGAACGTGACTATGACTGTCGCGGCCTGGCGGAAAGCGGCAGAGGCTTCTGCCAGGGCCCTGTTCGCATTGTCCAGAAACTCTTCGGGGGTCTTCCTGGCAAATGAGCCGTGATGCCAGAACGACACGTACCCTCCCCCGTCCGGGGCTATGGGCCGGTGATCCGGAGACACCGGTCTTGGCCTGCGCCCTTCCCGCACCGGATTGGTATCTCTCGGGATTACATCCTCCTGTTCAAAAGGCCTTCCGTCAGCAAGCCGCAACAGAGACGAGGCGACCGATGCAGGATTGTACAGCACTCCGAACGGATTTACGCACATCCGGTAGCCGGCCTCCGACATTCTCCTGCCGATCTCGGCAGAAAAGCAAGAGCCGAGGGATACCGTGATACTTTCCTTGTCAATTTTCATGCAGGCAAATTTACGCAATTTTGAAATAAAAAACCGGACCGCGGATGGCACGGACCGGTTTTTTCAATGTCGGGACAGACCCTGACTACTCTGCCTTGGGAGCCTCTGTCTCAGCTGCAGGCTCGGCTGCGGGAGCGGCCTCTGCCTTGGCTGCGGCTTTCTTACGGCTGCGGCGGGTGGATGTCTTCTTCTCGGCTGCCTTGGATGTTCCGAGAGCTGCCTCGTTGAAGTCTACCAGCTCTATGAAAGCCATGTCAGCGGCATCGCCCTGACGGAAGCCTGTCTTGATGATGCGGGTGTATCCGCCGGGACGGTCGGCGATCTTGGGAGCCACGT
>ENA-OOXJ01001337-OOXJ01001337.1-human-gut-metagenome-genome-assembly--contig:-NODE-1337-length-16045-cov-3.306567_pt1 | contig 16045 bp, 17 predicted proteins | sample MGYA00241587_ERZ501343 | MGnify/ENA primary metagenome ERZ501343 (study PRJEB25962, sample SAMEA2042918) | human gut metagenome | biome: human gut; feature: human-associated habitat; material: faeces... | reverse complement strand
CTCTCGGGGGGCGTGCTCGCCTGCTCCGTGCCGCCGCCGGGCAGGAAAAAGCTCACCGCCAGCGCCGCTATCACGATCACTGCGCAGATCGCCAGCACTATCAGCACCGGCTTGCGGCTCCTCTTCGGCTTCGACTCGCGCTCTTGTATCGCGCGCTCTTCAAAGTCGCGGTCGACCTTGTATTCCGGCCGCGGGCCCGTCGGCTTCGGCGGCTCCACCGGCTGCACCGGCGGCAGCTCCACCTTCGGGCGGCGGCGCTTCGGCTCCTCCGCCGGAGGTTCCGGTTCCGCCGGCGGCGCCGGGGGCTCCGTGGGCTCGGGTGTCTCGGAGACCTCCTCCGGCGGCTCCTCGCCCGGCTCCAGACGGGCCAGTATGCCCGCCATCATCCGCTCAACTTCGCTCAGCTCCCGCTCCGGCTTGCCGAACATCTCCATGGCCTTCGCGTCGCCCTCGCCCACGCAGGGGCGCAGCGCCTCCGCCAGCTCCTTCGTGTCCGCATAGCGCTCCGTCGCCTCGAACCGCAGGCACTTCGCCATGACCGGTCCGAGCTTCTCCCCCGCCGCTGCGGGTATGTTTATCTCGTCCCCGTTCATCCTGCGCCTGAGCGCCGAGGCGCGCATCTCGTTCGTCATGTTCTCCGGTGCGCGCTTGAAGAAGGGCAGCAGTCCCCCCGTCACGCCCGCGAACAGCAGCAGGCCGATCGAATACACGTCCGCCGCCGCCGTCGCCGTGCCGTTCCAGAAGAGCTCCGGAGCCATGTACTCCAGCTCGTCCGTCGACCAGTCTCCCGGCTCATGGTCCGCCCTCGGGCCCAGGGCCGCGCCGCCCTCGCCCCGGCTGATGTTGCCCGGGTGTATGTTCCCGTGAAACTCCGCGCCGCAGTCCGCGGCGTCCGCACAGATCTCCAGCGCCAGTGCGATAAGCTCCTCGCGCCCGAGCCTGCGTATGCCCTCGCCGAGCAGCTGCCCGGCGGAAAATTTGCGTTCTTTTGACATATCGGCTTCTCCATTCCTGCTCGATATTATGTCAACAGGATATCACAGCCAAAGTTTCAAGTCAACCACAAAGGACAAAGCGATGGCGGCCGTCCGGGAGAGACGGCCGCCGGGGAATATGGTGGGAGAGGAACGTTTACTTGATGATGCCGAAGGTCTGCAGCTGGCCGAAGAGCACGAGGAACATGGCCAGGGGCACGACGATCTTGCAGCAGACGGCGTAGACCTTCTTTGTGCGGAAGACGTTGCCGTTTTGCTCTATCTCCTCGGCGATATTGTCGACCTTGTACTCGTAGCCGATGAAGATGCACATGAACAGCGCGCCGAGCGGCATCATGATGCCCTCGGACCAGAGGTCCATGAAGTCGAGCCAGCAGTAGCCGAGGGGCTGCCACAGGCCGTTGGAGCCGAGGCCGTCGGCCGCGACGATGACGGCGAGCACGAGGATGGCAAGGCAGGTGAGGATGGTGTACTTTTTGCGGTTGCCGGGCTGGCCCTTGGCGTGGGCCTTATCCATGTAGAAGGTGGTCACGACCTCGACCAGGGAGATGGCGGAGGTGATGGCCGCGATGAAGACGAGTATGTAGAAGATGAGGCCGAACACGGGGCCGAAGCTGCCCATGGCGGCGAACACGTCCTGCAGCGTCACGAACAGCAGGCTCGGACCGGACATGGCGGCGTCCTCACCGCCGAGCGCAATGGCTGCGGGCAGGATGGCGAAGGCGGCCATGACGGCGACCAGCGTGTCGGAGCAGACGACGATGAGCGCGTTCTTTTCGATGTTCTCCTTCTTTTGCAGGTATGAGCCGTAGGTTATCATGGCGCCCATGCCGAGGGAGAGCGAGAAGAACATCTGCCCGCCGGCCGAAGAGATGACGGCCATGAAGTCCTCCTTGAGCGGCTCGAGGTTCGGGTAGAGCATGAAACGCAGACCCTCGCCGGCGCCGGGCAGGGTGACGGAGCGGATGATGACGACGAGCAGCATGACGAAGAGCGCGGGCATGGCGTACTTTGTGAACTTCTCGATGCCGCCGGAGATGCCGCCCATGACGATGAGGCAGGTCAGCGCGAGGAAGATGACGCTGTAGATGATGGACTCCGCCTGGTTCGTGAGCAGGCCGTTGAAGAGGTCGCCCGCGGCGAGGCCGCTGCTGCCCCAGGATGCGCCGAAGATGTCGCCGAGGTTGACGACTATGTACTTAGTGACGTAGCCGCCGAGGACGGTGTAGAAGCTCATGATGAGGAAGGCGGAGGCTATGCCCAGCCAGCCGAGCCAGCGCACTTCCTTGGAGAGCTTTTTGTAGGTGCCGACGACGCCGAGGCCGGACTTGCGTCCCAGCGCCAGCTCGCCCACCATGACGACGAAGCCGACGAACAGCACCAGCAGCAGATACACTATCAGAAATGCAAAGCCGCCGTTGGCGCCCATCTTGTACGGGAAGCCCCACAGGTTGCCGAGGCCGACCGCAGAGCCGACCGCGGCCATGAGGAAGCCGAAATTGCTCCCCCAGTTTCCGCGTTTGTGTTCCATGTTTTTTCCTCCTTTTAAGTCACTCCCAACCGGGTTTTCCACGCCCGGTAAAGCGATTATAAAGGAGGAAATTCGCTCTTTCAATCGAGATGGCCATATCTTATCGCTATCTTTATGCCCCTGCGTGCATCCTTGATGCGTTTTTAATGCCCAGGTTTTTGGTGAAAATGACGAAAACGCCGCGGGCAAATGCCCGCGGCGTTTGAGATTTTGCCTATTTAACTGGGGTTTTCTCAGGCAAGCTCGACCTCGGCGCCGACAGCCTCGAGCTGCTTCTTGAGAGCCTCGGCGTCGTCCTTGGAGACCTGCTCCTTGATCTTGGCGGGCACGCCCTCGACAAGAGCCTTCGCCTCGGCGAGGCCCAGGCCGGTGATGGCGCGGACTTCCTTGATGACCTTGATCTTCTCGGCGCCAAAGCTCTTCATGATGACGTCGAACTCGGTCTTCTCCTCGGCAGCGGGAGCAGCGGCAACGGCCACGGGAGCGGCGGCGGAGACGCCGAAGGTATCCTCAAGCTCATGGACGAGCTCCGCGAGCTCGAGAACGGAAAGGGCCTTGATCTCCTCGATCATGGCGGTGACTTTTTCGCTGGCCATTGTTATTTCCTCCTGAATATCAGATTAAATGTACCGAGATCACTCGGCGGCGGGGGCTTCGGCCTCCGCAGTGTCCGCGCTCTCGACGGAGCCGTCGGACTTCTCGACTATCTGGCCCAGAACAACGGCCAGGCTGGTGATGGGTGCGAGCATGGTGCCGAGCACCTTGGCGTACAGCGCGTCCTTGGAAGGCAGCGCGGCGATCTCCTCGATCTCCTGCGCGTCAAGCACCTTGCCGTCCATGAAGGCGGCCTTGATGTTGAACCTGTCGCCCATCTTCTTGGAGTACTCGCTGATGATGCGGATGGGCGCGATCGGATCACCCTCGCTGGTGGCCATGGACGTGGTGCCGTTCAGGACGGGATCTATCCCCTCCAGACCGACCTTGTCGATGGCAAACTTCGTCAGGGTGTTCTTCACGACGCTGTACTGCACGGCGTTCTGCGCCAGCTCACGGCGAAGCTGCGTATCCTCGGCGACCGTGATGCCCCTGTAGTCCACGAACACACCCGCGCTCGCAGAGCTGAGACGGCGGGTCAGTTCCTCGACTATCGCCTGCTTCTCGCTGAGAACTCTTGCATTCGGCATTTTTCCTTCTTCACCTCCGGAAGTATCGTCGCGCCCAAAAATAAAACCCCCGCGTCAAAGAACACGGAGGCAGAAAGCTATCACGCATGATAAAGCTGATGGCCGTCCTCGGCAGGTCTTCCGCTCATCGCAGCCTGCTGTCTTTGGAGCGCCATAGTAATTTATCAGCTTTTGTCAGTTTTGTCAAGGGGCTTGTCCCCATTTTCCGGGCTTTTTTTCGCAAAGGCGAAGAAGCGCTGGCCGATGTAGTTCAATCCCGTGAACACCACCATGCCCACCAGCATCGCCACGTTGTCCTGCACCTTCACCGAGGCGTCCGAGAGCAGCCAGACCGCAAAGGGCTTGGCCAGCCCGTAGGCCACGGCGTAGCACACCGCTATGTTCACGATAAAGCGCAGCACCTGGTTAGCGCTGTACTCCCTCACCTCAAAGGTGAAGTGCTTGTTGAGAAAATAGCTCAGCACGCTGCCCACGACATAGTTCATCGCGGACGAGAACGTATATGAGCAGTACGCGACATTGTACAGCAAAAACATGACCCCTGCGCCGACCAGCGTGTTCGCCGCGCCGACCAGGCAGAACTTCAAAAACCTCTTGTCAAAAAACGCCGAGATAAGCTTCTTCAAGACCTGTTACCTCCAAAAGACCGCCGGAGCGAGCCTCCGGACTTCGCCAGTATAACACTTTTTAAAGAAAATACAACTTCCCTCTTGCAAACTCCCAAAAGCTGTGTTATAGTTAAATCAGTAATAGTAATCATTATTGTTTAGGAGGAAGCGACATGGCGGAAGCTAAGAATATAAGGCTGTACACCCCCGGGGGCGAGCGGATAAGCGACCCGGCGCTGGCGGAGGACTATCTCGCGGCGGACAAGGCCGGGCCCTTCCGGGTCGGGCAGCGGGCGCTCTTTTACCGCGACGGCGGCCTGAAGCGCTACTGCATCCCCTTTGACCAGATAGACCACGCCTTCACGCGGGTCGTGGCCTGCGCCACGCACTGCTGCTGCGGCACGATGGACCTGAACACCTTCCGGCTCGTGCTCTGCCACGAGGGGCAGGAGCTTGCCGCGGTGTACACCGAGACCGAGAGCTATGTGGACGACGCCCAGGCCCTGCTCAAGGCCCGCATCCCCGGCCTCAAGCTCGGCTACACTCCCCCGGCCCAGTAAGACAGGACGGCCCTCCTCCGGGAAAGTTCCCGGGGGAGGGCCTTTTTTGCGCTTTGGGGGTCACTTGGTGTTCAGCAGCGTCTCGGCGTCCTCGGCAAAGTCGCAGATGAGGCGGTCCAGCATGGCCATCAGCGCCGCGGCGCGCTCGCTCAAGCGCTCGTCCGCGCGCTTTTCCCTCAGGCTGCGCAGGCGGTCTATCGTCCGCTGGTTGAGGCCGAGGGCGTTGTAGTAGTCGCTTTCCAGCGCTCGGCGGCCCGCCTCCGTGTCCGGCGTGTCGAAGCCGAGCAGGAAGTCCGGCGTCGTGCCGAAGTAGCGCGCTATGGCGCAGACAGTCGCGGCCGAGGGCGTGGTGGCGGCACCTCCCTTGGGCTTGAGGTACTTGCGTATCGCCGGCCGCGAGACGCCGACGGCGTCGGCCAGCTCCTGTATGTTTACGGCCTTGCCCTGGGCGTTGTTGCCGTTCATGAGGTATGCGAGGCGCATGCGGAAGATGTCGTTCATCCCGGCCTCGCCGCTCTCGGCGCCGGGCGCGAACACGTCCTTCGCGTCTATGGGCCGCTCGCGGCGGCGCGGCGCGGCCTCCTTGGTCTTTATGGGCTTGGCCTTCGGCTGCCTTGCGCTTTTTTCTTTGACCGGGGCCTTGTTTTCCTCGCTCATGTTCTCGTCTCCCAGTAATAGTAACTTTAGTTTCAGAATGGTTACATTAAAGCACTGTGCGGCCACGCTGTCAAGGCGCGCGGCCAAATGTTCACAAAGTACCGCTGGACTGTGTGAATTTTTTGTGTTATCATGCGCTCTGCCGGAACAAAATATGTCCGACTCCAGTCAATACACCTGAAGAAAACAAAAGGGGTGCTTATATAGTGAACAGAGAGAAAGACCGCAGCCGGGAGGCCGCTGGGGAAAAGGGACGCCGGGCAGCCAGGCGGGCCTCCAAGGCTGCGATAGTGATTTGCGTCATTCTGGTGCTGGTCTTCGGCGCCGTGGCGGCGTATATGATATGGGAGAAGCCCCCCGAGAGGCCGGGCGGCGGCCTGGTGGACCCGACGGCGCCCAGCGTCTCCCCCGACGGCGACGTCAGCGCCTCGCCCAGCGCTCAGCCCACCGAGGACCCCGACGCCGGCGCGCCCGCCTCGCTCAATGAGAACATGTACACCTTCCTCGTCGTCGGTCTCGACAAGGTCGGCTACAACACGGACACCATGATGATCGGCCGCATGGACACCAAGACGCACGAGATCAACGTCGTCAGCATCCCGCGCGACACGATGGTCAACGTCTCCTGGTCGGTCAAGAAGGTCAACACGCTCTACGCCGCGGGCATCAACAACGGCGGCAACGGCATCGACCGGCTCATGGACGGCCTCAAGGACATCCTCGGCTTCCAGATAGACTGCTACGCGGTCGTGGACCTCAACGCCTTTGTCCAGCTCGTGGACGCCATCGGCGGCGTGGACTATAACGTGCCCGTGGACATGAACTACTACGACCCGTCCCAGGACCTCTATATAAGCATCCCCGCCGGTGAGCAGCACCTTGACGGCGAGGAGGCGCTCAAGGTCGTGCGCTTCCGCTCCGGCTATGCCACCGCCGACATCGGCCGCATAGGCACGCAGCAGGACTTCCTCAAGTCCGTCGCCAGCCAGATGCTCACCCTCGGCAACATCCCGAACCTGCCCACCTTCATCGACATCTTCGTCAACAACGTGGACACCAACCTCTCCGCCGAGAACATCGCCTTCTTCGCGCGGCAGTTCCTGCAGTGCAAGAGCGAGGACATCCACTTCTACACCCTGCCCGGCAACTATGGCGACAGCGTGAAGGGCCTCTCCTACGTCTCCATCAACATCCAAGAGTGGCTGCAGATGGTCAACGACTATCTCAACCCCTACGACAAGGACGTCACCGAGGCGAACGTGAACATCCTCGTCCACTCCTACACCTCGGGCTTCTATTCCACCACCGGCTACATCGCCGGCGGGGCGGACTCCTTCTACGACAACACCCCGAAGACGAGCACCAGCACGAGCACAAGCACCGGTTCCACCGACAGCGGCTCGACCGGCACCGACGCCTCCGGCGCCGCGGGCACGGGCACCGGAACAACGGACACCGGCTCTACCGGGACCGACGCCTCGGGCACAACGTCCCCCGGCACCACTGTCACCGACCCCGGCACCGGCACGACGGACACCTCCGTGACCGGCTGAACGCAAAAAGAAAACTCCCCGCCCTCCCGGCGGGGAGTTTTTTGCGTCTCATTTGCCTATGCGGCTGTATATGAGCGTGTCGGCTATGGCGTTCAGCGTCTCGTCCGTGAGCTCTACGTCACTGAGCTCGCCGTTCACATGCTCGGCAAAGAAGGAGTTCTCGAGCCAGGCGTAGATGTAGGCCTCCCTGCCGTTTGAGAGTATGGTGAGTTCCGTGCCGTCGGGCGCAGTATGGCTGCGGGCGGGGAAGGCTGCGGTGTCCACATCCGCCGTGCCCACCTCGCTGCCGTTTGTCAGCACGTCGTAGCGGGAGCTGCAGCAGTAGCAGGATATCCACTCGCCTCCGGGCAGGGCGTAATACCAGCTCACGCCAAAGTTGCCCTCCGGGAACCAGTAGACCTTGTCGAAGCCCGCGGGCGTCTCGGCGAAGATGTTCCCCGAGCCGGCAAAGCTCGCCGTCAGTTCCGCCAGCTCCTCGTTGGTGTAGAAGCCCTCGCCGGTGATGCCCGTCGTGTCCGAGCTCCAGGCCACGCTGACATAGCCCGCCCTGACGCTGCCCAGGAGGCTCAAGCCGTGCTCGGCCGCTATCTGCTCGAGCTTTTTGCCCATGGTCTCGTCGCGCACGCCGTAGCCCAGGTCATATCCGCAGCCGATACTGCCCTCCGGCTCGTACTTTTCGACATACTCATCCCTCCAGGCCGTCCACTCCGCCCAGGCCTCGCGGAAGTTGGCCGCCTTTTCGTATGTCTCGGGCGGGAGCCCCTCCGGTATGTCCTGGAACTGGGTCAGGGAGACCCTGTCCGTCCCCGGCACGAGCAGAGCGCGGATACCGAAGAGGTCCGCAGCGTAGGCCGCAACCGCAAGGGCCATGATGAGCGCCGCTGTAAGCGCTATGAGCAGCACCCTCCGTGCGGTACGGGCGGCCGCTTTCCGTCTTTTACGCGTCGTCATTTCAAATACCTCCGTCAAAGCGCCGCCGGAGGCGTGCAGATGTGAAAAGGTCCTGCGAAACCGGGCCCTTTCCGCCAACTCGTCGTGCTCAGTCACGTCATTCCACCTCCGTCAATTTCCTGCGCAGCTGCGCTCTGGCCCGGGCCAGGCGAGTGCTCACGGTGTTCGGCGGCATGTCCAGCATCGAGGCGATCTCCGCCGTCGAGCAGCCCTCGTAGTAGTACAGCAGCACGGGCAGGCGGTATTTCCGCTCCAGCTCCATGACCGCGAGGAAGAGCCCGCGGTCCTCCGGCTGCTCGAAACCTAGCCTGTCCGCATAGTCCTCCAGCGGCTCCGTCCGCCGCCAGGGCGCTCGGAAAACCTTTCGGCACTGGTTCACCGTGACCCGGATCAGCCAGCGCTTCACGTGCTCCTCGGACTCGAAGTCCCGCTCCGTCCGGTAGAGCTTTATGAGCACGTCCTGCGTGACGTCCTCGGCGTCGGCGCGGTTTTTCAGGGCGCTGAACGCCACGGCGTAGACCGTGTCTATGTACTTTGCCGCGAGGGCTTCAAAGCGTTCGTCCGTCAACATAGGCCGCTCCCTTGAAAAGCTTTTCACCAGTAATACCCGCGAGAGGGGCAAAATCTTTCACGTTTCGGCAATTGAACCGCCGGTTCAAAAACTTTTGTACAAACTGTACCTCCGGGGCCTGTTATTTTCGGCGTGCGATGATAAAATAAGCGCACAACGGAGGTGCGAAATGATACTTTCACTTTCTGAGAACATAGGTGCGCTGCGGCGTGCGGCCGGGATGACACAGGAGCGTCTGGCGGAGGCGCTGGGCGTGAGCTTTGCGGCGGTCAGCAAATGGGAGCGCGGCGCGGCGACGCCGGAGCTGGGCCTCATCGCGGACATGGCGGAGCTCTTCGACGTCTCCATCGACGCGCTGACGGGCTTTGAGCTCTGCGGCGGGCAGTCGGAGACCGTGTCCCGGCTCAAGACCCGCACCCACGACCTGGAGAACGACGCGCTGGAGGAGGCGGAGGCGGCGCTCCGCCGCTGGCCGAACTGCTTTGAGGTCGCCTATTACGCCGCGGAGAACTACGACGTGCGCGGCATCAGCTCGGGTGACGCCGGGCTGCAACGGCGCGCTCTGGAGCTCTACCGCCGCGCCTGCCGCCTCATCGCGCAGAATCAGGACCCGGACATCAGCGAGACGACGCTCTACCGCGCTATGGCAGGCGTCCACATCTCGCTCGGCGAGCCGGAAAAGGGCATAGAGCTCCTGAAGGCGCACAACCCCTGCCAATTGAACGACGCGCTCATCGGCAAGACGCTCGCCGCCGACGCGGATGACCCGGACGCTGCGGAGCAGCATCTCACCAGGGCGCTGCTCGACCTCGCCGTGACGCACATGCAGGTGGTCACGGGCTATGTCAACGTCTATTTCAAGCGCGGGGACTACGAGGGCGCGCTCGCGCTGCTGGACTGGGCGCTGGCCTTTTACCCCGGCCTTGCAAAGCCTGGGGAGCCGAATTTCCTCAACAAGGGTGAAGCCGCGCTGCTGGCCGTCAGGGCAGAGGCCCTGCTGCGGCTTGGGAATGCGGAAGGCGCCGGGGATAGCCTCCGCCGCGCGCGGGACATAGCGCTGCGCTTTGACGCTGCGCCGAGCTGCGACGTGACGCGGCTGCGCTTTGTCGCCCCCGGCACCCTGGCCTCCTCGGTGGACGACCTGGGCGAGACTGCGCTCTCCGGCGTTGAGAAATTCATCTCGGAGCTGGAGGACGCCGCGCTCTCCGCCCTCTGGGAGAAGGTGCGCCGTGAAACCTGAATCCGCTCCTCTCCGAGCGCAGTTTTTCCGGGGGAACCGGCTTAACTTTGCCCTGGCCATGGGCGCCTCGCTGCTCACCGCCGGGCTGAACCTGCTCATCGCGCGCGTCCTGCAGCAGATGATAGACGCCGTCTCCGGCGTCCCCGGCGCACCCGGTCTTGGGGAGCTGGCGCTCGACATCGGCCTCATATTCTTGCTCATCGCCGCCGTAAAGGCGCTTGAATACTATGCCAAGCCGCGCTTTCTGGAGCGTGCGATGCGGCAGTACAAGGACCGCGCCTTCGAGCTCCTGACGCAAAAGAGCATTGCGGCCTTTTCCGGCGAGGACGGCGCCGTGTACCTCTCCGCCTTTTCAAACGACGCGGCAAGCGTGGAGCGCGGCTGTCTCGAGGGGCTCTTTTCTCTGGCCTCCAACGCCGTCCTCGCCCTGGGGGCGCTCGTGATGATGCTCGCGTACAGCCCGCTGCTGACGGTCATATCCTGCGCCTTTTTCGCCCTGCCCATCGCGGCCTCCCTCGCCGCCGGGGACCGGGTGGAGCGGGCGGAGCGCACCGTCTCGGACCTCAACGGCGCTCTAACGGCCTCGCTCCGGGACAGTCTCGGCGGCTTTTCGGTCATCAAGAGCTTCAAGGCCGAGGCGGCGATGGCGGCACTCTTCGCCCGCGGGAACGCCGGGGTGGAGCGGGCCAAGTGCCGCAAGCGGCGGCTCGTGACCCTCATCGGCGCGCTCGGCTCCCTTGCGGGCGTCACGGCCCAGCTCGGCGTCTTTTTTGTGGGCGCGTGGCTGGCGCTCTCGGGCCGCGGCATCACGCCAGGCGTGCTGATAGTCTTCATAACGCTGACGGCATACGTCATAACGCCCATCAGCGAGTTCCCGGAACAGCTCGCCGCGATGAAGGCGGGGCTCGCGCTCACCGACAAACTCTCCGCTGCGCTCTCCGGCGGCGTGCGCGACGGGGGCGCTTTACCGGCCAGGCTCGGGCAGGGCATAGAGCTCCGGCACGTCTCCTTCGGCTACGAGCCGGGCTGCGAGGTGCTGCACGATATCACGGCGAGCTTCCGCCCCGGCGAGTGCTGCGCCGTGGTCGGCGCTTCCGGCAGCGGCAAATCCACCCTGCTGCGCCTGCTGATGGCCTCGCACGCCGACTATTCCGGCGAGATACGCCTCGGCGGGTGCGAGCTGCGGGAGATAAAAAGCGAATCGCTCTACGACCTCGTCTCCGTCATCGAGCAGGACGTCTTTTTGTTCAACGCCTCCATCCGGGACAACATCACCATGTTCAGCCCCTTCCCCGAGGCGGAGGTGGAGCGGGCCATAGAGCTCTCCGGCCTCTCGGCGCTCGTGGCCGAGCGCGGCGGGGACTATCTATGCGGCGAGAACGGCAGCGGCCTCTCCGGCGGCGAGGGGCAGCGCGTCTCCATCGCCCGCAGCCTCCTGCGCCGCTCCGAGGTATTGCTGGTGGACGAGGCCACCGCCGCGCTCGACGCCGCGACGGCGTATCAGGTCACGGACTCCATACTCTCCCTCGAGGGCATGACCCGCATCCTCGTCACCCACAGCCTGGACGCCGCGCTGCTCCGGCGCTGCGACCGCATCCTCGCGCTCCGAGGCGGGCGCATCGTCGAGAGCGGCACTTTCGACGAGCTTATGTCGAGCCGGGGCTACTTCTACTCACTATACACCGTCTCGCAGTAAAAAAAGGCTCCCCGCACGGGCGGGGAGCCTTTCATTATTTGCTCACATCAGCTTGCGGAAGAGGGCGGTGAGGTCCTCGACGCTGGTGTCCTTGGGGTTGCCGGGGCGGCAGGCGTCGTTATAGGCGCTCTCGGCGAGGAAGGGCAGGTCCTCCTCCTTCAGGGCCTCGAGCTTGGAGGGGATGCCTACGTCCTCGGAGAGCTTGCGGACGGCGTCGACGGCGGCCTTGCGGTACTCGGCCTGGCTCATGGAGTCCACGCCCTGGACGCCCATGGCGCGCGCGATCTCGCGGTAGCGCTCGCCGGTGCAGTCCGCGTTATACTCCATGACGATGGGCAGCATCATCGCGCAGGCGACGCCGTGCGGCGTGTCGTACACCGCGCCCAGCGTGTGGGCCATGCTGTGGGCGATGCCGAGGCCGACGTTCGAGAAGCCCATGCCCGCGATATACTGGCCGAGAGCCATGCCCTCACGGCCTTCCTTCGTGCCCGCCACGGCACCGCGCAGGTTCTTGGAGATGAGCTCGATGGCCTTGAGGTGGAACATGTCCGTCATCTCCCAGGCGGCCTTGGTGGTGTAGCCCTCGATGGCGTGGGTCAGGGCGTCCATGCCGGTGGAGGCGGTGAGGCCCTTAGGCATGGAGTCCATCATCTCGGGGTCGACGACGGCGACGATGGGCATGTCGTGCGGGTCAACGCAGACAAACTTGCGGCGGCGCTCCACGTCCGTGATGACGTAGTTTATCGTGACCTCGGCAGCTGTGCCCGCGGTGGTCGGCACGGCGATGATGGGCACGCAGGGCTTCTTGGTGTCCGCCACGCCCTCGAGGCTGCGCACGTCGGCGAACTCGGGGTTATTGATGATGATGCCGATGGCCTTGGAGGTGTCCATCGGGCTGCCGCCGCCGATGGCGACGATGCAGTCCGCGCCCGCGGCCTTGTACGCCGCGACGCCCGCCTGGACGTTCTCTATGGTCGGGTTGGCCTTTATGTCGGAGAAGATCTCATACGCGATGCCCTCGGCGTCGAGCTGGTCCGTCACCTTGGCGACCACGCCGTGCTTGAGGATGGAGGGTCCGCAGCAGACCAGCGGCTTCTTCAGGCCGCGAGCCTTGAGCTCGCCGGGGATGGCGGAGACGGCGCCCGCGCCGTGGTAGGAGGTCTCGTTGAGCATGATGCGGTTTGCCATGTTTATTACTCCTTTCAGATGTTCGGCTACGTGTTAAATTATTAACTATCTGAGTGTATTTTAATCCCTCCGCCCCGCCGAGTAAAGTGACAAAAGGGCAAAAATGTAACCCGTCTGTCTCACAGGAAAGACAGACGGGCGAAAAGCTCCGACAATTGTTCGGGCAGGGCGGCGACGAGGCGGCGCGACATCTCGCGCGGGGCTTCCCTCATGCCGCCGAGCACCCACTTCACGGTCATGGCGACGGAGCCCCGGCAGTAGAGCTCGAGCGCGAAACGCTCGTCCTCCGTCGGCGCGGCGCCGGTTTTCTTTTGTATGACGTCGAGATAGAAGGCCATGATGGCCTCGAAGTCGTGCTCCTTGAGGCTGTTCGTGCCGTCGGCCCGGAAGGCGGCGGTGAAGAACACGCGCTCCTGGCGGATGTACTCGAACTTGCGCTCAAGCCCCTCGGCGATGGTCCGGCCGCTGCCCATGTGCTCGAAGGAGCGCTCGAGCAGCTTGCCGAAATACCAGTTGATGAGGTCGTATTTGTCGAGGAAGTTGCGGTAGAAGGTCTGGCGGGTGACGCCGCACTTTTCCGCGATGTTCGTCACCGTTACGGCCTCCACGCTCTGGGTCCTCATGCATTCCTCCATGGCCTTGGCGAGGCGGTACTTCGTTGCCTCGGAGCCTTTGTCCCTCGCGCTGTCCATGGCTCAAAACCCCTCGTAGATGAAGGCCCCGTGCCCGGAGAAGAAGGCCAGCACGGCGAGGAGCATGGCGGCGTAGCCGAGGACGCTGAGATACTCCCAGTACGGCCTCTCCTTTTGCTTTTTCAGCCATTTTGTGAAAGCAGCCATTCGTCAAGCACCTCCGTAAAGACGACCGCGCCGTAGTCATAGTCCAGGTGCCCCGTGTCGTAGAAACACCCGGCGTCCAGGGCGTCGGTCATGTCGTAGAATTCCACGCCCGCGGCCTCGCTCTTTTCGCGGCAGAGCTCCCGCAGCTCGAGGTCGAGCGGTTCCGGCTCCACCAGCGGATTCTCCGGCAGCCAGAGCACGCGCACACGTATGCCCTCCGCCTCGCAGAAGGCAAAGACCTCGTCCAGCGCGGCGAGGTTGTCCGCATAGAGCTCCGTCCCGCCCTCGAAGTAGAGGCCGTGGAGCTTCTCGCGCCGCTCGTCGAGCTCGGAGAGCGTCATGTTGCCGTAGTAGAAGGCCTTCTGCTGCTGGGTGTAGGTCCGGCGGCGGAAGTCGCCCTCGCCGAGCAGGGCCTTGAGGTTGTCGGTCACGAACTCGCTGAGCCGGTCGCGCTGGAAGTAGAAATAGGGCTCGTACCACTTCCGGTGCCACTCGTAGGTCGGGTTCGTGTCCATGTCGTCGTACATCGCACCCCAGTTGAGCGCCAGCACCAGGTCGCTGCCGACCGTGATGTGCCCGCCTTCGAGCATCTCCACAAGGTCGCGCACCGTGCCGTAGTCCATGCCAAGGTTTACATAATCTGCGGTGGTGAGGTCCTCGCGGTAGGCGGAGACGAGCTCCGAGGAGCCGAAGATGACGCGGTCCCAGACCTCCTCCGGGTGGTCGCGGCGGGTTATCTCATAGTCGTTGAGCCAGAAAAAGCCGCTCTTCTGGATAAAGCCCGAGGCCGAGAGCGCTATGTCGGCGAGGATGACTATGATGAGGACCGCGGCGATAAAGCCGCCCCTCTTGAGGAAACGCGCAAATTTCATACCGCGCACCCCCTCACAAGCTCACGAAACCGCGCAGGACGTTCTGGAGCTGCGTGGAATCGAGAGTGTAGAATATAGTGGTGAACGAGAACACGAGGGCCACGACGCAGCGGCGGAAGAGGACGTAGTACCGGTTCGCGCCGCGCTTGACGGTGGTGATGCCGCAGAGGTTCTCTATGGCGAGCAGGCTGCCGTTCATGAGTCCGTCGAGGACGAAGGTGAGCGAGAAGCCGTGCCAGAGGCCCATGACCATCATGGTGCCGAAGCCTATCAGCGCGCCCTGGTACTTGTTGAGCTTCCGGCCGTTGAGAACGACGAAGATGTGCTCGCGTATCCAGTCGGTGAGCGAGACGTGCCAGTTGCGCCAGAACTGGGTGAAGGAGACGGCCTTGAGGGGCTTTTTGAAGTTCTCGGGCACCTTGAGGCCGAGGAAGCCGCCCATGGCAATGGCGATGTCGGCGTATCCGGACATGTCCAGCCAGAGCAGCAGATAGCTCACGAGGCAGGCGGCGATCGACCACCAGGGCCTCGGCGAGAGCGCAGCGAGGCGGGCGAGGATGACGTTCACCAGCGCCATGACGACGACCTTTTTGAAGTAGCCGCGGATGAGGCGCTTGAAATCCCGCGTCAGGCTCTCGCCGTTTACGGGCTGCGGCCGCGCGAGGCTGTGGGAGAAGTCGCGGTAGCGCAGTATGGGTCCGGCGGTGATGACGGGGAAAAAGAGCATATAGTTTGCGTAGTGCAGGAAGTTGAGCTTTTCGCCCGAGTAGTAGACGTAGTAGACGGCGTCGACGGCCTTGAGCATGTTGTAGGCGATGCCGGTGAGGGCGAAGAGCAGCGGCAGCTCCGGGAAGAGCTCCCGGAAGCGGATGTAGAAAAAGGGCACTGCGCACATCAGGCAGCAGAGCACAAAGACGATCTGCCTCCAGGCGCCCTTGCCTTTTCCCGCGAGGTGGGCTATGCCGAAGGTGACGGCGGTGTAGACCGCGTAGAAGACGGCGAGCCACTCGGAGACGTAGGCGATTAGGGCGAGGTCGAGTATGGGCAGGAAGCTCTCGAGCCTGGGCTGCGACCAGTATTTTCGGGCCAGCACGCTGGCGGCGGCCCAGAGGACGCAGCCGCCGAGCAGCCGGAGGGCGATATCCGCCTCAAGGAACCACATAAGTCAGCAAAGCCCCTTTTTCATGCCGACGACCTCGGCGATCTCGTTGACGGTGTTCATGGGGTAGAGCGTGACGTCGCGCTGGCTTATTTCAACGCCGAAGGCCTCCTCGGCAAACATGATGACGTCGACGGCGCCCATGGAGTCCAGGAAGCCGGTGTCAAAGAGGTTGACGTCGAGGCCGTACTCGGGGTCGTCGTCCACCTCGCAGCGCTCGCGAATGTATTCATCAAGCTTGGCAATTATCTCATCCATCACGTATTCCTCCGCGAAAAGGTATTTCAAGGCATTATATCACACTTGAGACGCCAGTGCGAGAGAAAAGTTGCGCGCCCAGCCCCCGATACGCACCCGCCCCCTCCCGAAGTCGGGCGAGGAACGTATAGTCTACCGACTGGCAGCGCTCACGCGGATGGTGGAGCCGCCGAGGTAAAAAGC
>ENA-OOXJ01001333-OOXJ01001333.1-human-gut-metagenome-genome-assembly--contig:-NODE-1333-length-16074-cov-4.883763_pt1 | contig 16074 bp, 13 predicted proteins | sample MGYA00241587_ERZ501343 | MGnify/ENA primary metagenome ERZ501343 (study PRJEB25962, sample SAMEA2042918) | human gut metagenome | biome: human gut; feature: human-associated habitat; material: faeces... | reverse complement strand
ACAAGACGCACATCCACCACAAGTTCCTGGCCCTGGGCATGAGCCACCGCACGGCGCTGGTGGTCATCCTCTCCATCGCGGCCTTCTTCGCCCTGCTGAACCTGGGCCTCGTGCCGCTGCTGGACATCAACCTCGTCCTGCTCACCGACATCGTCGTGTGGACAGCCATGAACATCTGGCTCTCGCGACTCATCAAGGCGCGAACAACTTGTGAGATACGAAAAGAAGAAGATGTATAAAATATGAATAGAAAGCTATTATCCAATAACGTATGAGAAAAATTTTAGTTACCGGTGGAGCTGGCTTTATTGGCTCCAATCTATGCGAACATTTATTGGGATTAGGCGATTACGTTATTTGTCTTGATAATTTTTCAACAGGACATATTGAGAACCTTCTTCCATTAATCGAGCATTACTCGAGAACATTTCGATTGATTGTTGGCGATATCCGAAATTTAGATGACTGTCGTAAAGCTGTAAATGGGGTTGACTATGTTTTACATGAAGCAGCATTGGGTTCTGTGCCTCGTTCTATTAAGGACCCTTTGACTACCAATGATGTGAACATATGTGGTTTCCTGAATATGCTGGTAGCAGCACGCGATGCCGGCGTGAAACGCTTTGTATTTGCAGCAAGTTCATCCACGTATGGTGATAGTGTCAGTCTGCCGAAAGTAGAGGAAATCATTGGACGTCCGCTGTCGCCTTATGCTATCACGAAATATGTGGATGAACTGTACGCAGATGTCTTTTCACGGACATACGGTCTTGAATACATCGGTTTGCGCTATTTCAACGTTTTCGGCCGTCGGCAAGATCCGAACGGAGCATACGCAGCTGTCATTCCTTTGTTTGTAAAAAAGCTGATGCATCACGAAGCTCCGATAATTAACGGCGACGGAGAGTATAGCCGCGACTTTACTTATATAGACAATGTTGTACAAATGAATATGTTGGCTCTTTCTACAGAAAATAATGAAGCCGTCAACCAGATATACAACACTGCTTACGGAGAAAGAACGACATTGAACCAGCTTGTCGGCTACCTGCGAGAATACCTCACAGCATTTGACGGGGATATAGCAAAGATAGAAGCTTTGCATGGCCCCAATCGCCAAGGGGACATACCCCACTCTCTGGCTAGTATTAAAAAAGCTAAGTGCCTATTGGGCTACGCGCCGGCATATTCCATGAAAGAGGGCTTGCGCGAAGCTGTGAAGTGGTATTGGGAAAATTTAAAATAAAGAAACCATAAAACTTATCATTATGAATGATACTAGAATTTGCGTAATCGGTCTTGGTTACGTAGGGCTGCCGTTGGCACGCCTGTTTTCTACTAAGTATGAGACAGTAGGATTTGATATGAATCCGCAGCGTGTGGCTGCCCTCATGGCCGGGCACGATGCGACGCTGGAAGTGGCAGATGATTTACTGCAAGAAGCCATTAAAAACGGGTTTACGTGTACGTCGGACATCGAAAAAATCCGCGACTGCAACTTTTATGTAGTGGCCGTCCCGACTCCCGTAGACGAGAATAAGAATCCCGACCTCACGCCGCTTTATGGAGCAAGTGAAACGGTGGGAAAAGTTATTGGAAAGGGAGATATCGTCGTTTATGAATCTACTGTTTATCCCGGCGTGACGGAGGATGAATGTATCCCCGTCGTAGAGCGTGTTTCCGGGTTGAAACTTAACACGGATTTCTATGCAGGCTATAGCCCGGAGCGAATCAACCCGGGGGATAAGCAGCATACGGTGGAACATATCCGAAAGGTGACCTCGGGCTCGACGCCGAAAATCGGCAAGAAGATAAATGAAATATATGCTTCGGTAATTAAGGCCGGTACGCACCTGGCTCCCAGCATCAAGGTGGCCGAAGCTGCCAAGGTTATCGAAAATTCGCAGCGCGACATCAATATAGCTTTCGTGAACGAGCTGTCAAAAATCTTTACAAAGATGGGCATTGACACGTTGGACGTATTGGAGGCTGCTTCTACGAAGTGGAATTTCCTTCCGTTCAAGCCCGGTCTTGTTGGCGGCCATTGCATTGGCGTTGACCCGTATTATCTCGCTCAGTGCGCCCAGCGTCATGGCTATCATCCCGAAATTATTTTGGCCGGTCGGCGCATGAACGACGGTATGGGCGAATATGTAGCCACGGAGACCGTAAAGCATATGCTGAAGAAGGGTATTCAGGTGCTTGGAAGCCATATTGTTATTCTGGGCTTCACGTTCAAGGAGAATTGCCCCGACGTGCGCAATACGAAGGTGATAGACATTTATCGTGCATTGGAAGAATATGGTGTTCACATCACGGTATATGACCCTTGGGCCAATCCTGATATTGTTAAACGCGAATATGGGATTGACATTGTGACAGAGTTACCGCATATCAAGGCAGACGCAGCTATTTTGGCTGTTGCGCATAAAAAGTTCGAGACGCTGGACGTCAATACGCTCTTGGAAAACAAGCATGTCATTTTTGATGTGAAGGGTTTCCTGTCGCATGATATTGTGGATGGGCGGCTTTAATCAAGATGAAAGGAAAGTCATATTCCTTTGATAGTAGCCCGGATAGGACACTTGGACGTAAAGTTGCATTGGGAGCCATGTTTTCTTTGGTTTCCCAATGCATCCTTTTATGCATCCAGGTGCTTTCCACATCTTTGTTGGCTCGTTTGTTGCTACCCGAGGATTTCGGATTGGTAGCCCTCTCCACCACATTTACAGGTCTAATCGCAATTTTCAGAGATTTGGGGCTTAGCATGGCTACGTTGCAGAAAGAAAATCTGACGCACCAGCAAGTGACCAATTTATTCTGGCTAAATCTGGGATCCAGCCTGTTCCTTTCTCTCATCATCGCGTTGTGCGCTCCTTTCATTGCATCTTTTTACGACGACCCGCGGCTTACGGGCATTACCATCGTTTCGGGGTTCAGTTTGATTATTGCCGGCCTCACCGTGCAGCATCAGGCATTGATGCGGCGTGAAATGAAATTCAAATTGCTGGCGATTGTCGACGTTGTTTCCAAGTTCATAGGGAGTGCTACGGCCATTCTGTGGGCCTATTTCACGGAGTCGTACTGGGCGCTGGTGTTTATGCCCATCATAAGCGCTGCTTTCTATGCTATTGCTGTCTGGGTATTTTGTTCGTGGCGCCCTTCGCTGTTCCGACGTGGCGCAGGAACGATGCAGATGCTCCACTTCGGGAAAGATATGCTGCACTACGGTGTTGTTAACTACTTTGCCCGAAATGCAGACAACTTTATCGTGGGCAAAGTTGCCGGCAGCACTGAGTTAGGTTATTACAGCCGGAGCTATTCGCTCATGCTCATGCCGATAGGTCAGCTCGTATCTCCTTTGACAGGCGTTGTGGTTTCGGCGTTGAGTAAGTTGCAGAACAGACCTGCCGATTTCAAAAGATATTACCTTGAAATCATACGGGTTTTGTCGGTGATATCTTTCGCCATCGTATCGGCCATGCTCGTTATGAGCGACGAAATCATCGATATCTTTCTTGGCCCGCAGTGGGAGGGGGCAAAAAAGATTTTTACCATCCTATGTTTCGCGGCTTTCTGGCAACCGCTGCAAAGCACCATGGGTTGGGTGCAAACGTCCTTGGGGCATACAGCCCGCATGGTCAAATGGGGATACATCAACTCCGTTTCGCTGATTGTGGCTTTCCTTATCGGCTGCTTTTACGGCGCGACGGGTGTGGCCATCGCCTATTCTGTTTACACTTGGCTGATTGTTATTCCCTGCTTTTCCTTTACTTTTCGCGATTCTCCGATACGCGTAAAGGATATGCTGCCTTCCATCAGTGTTCCATTGGTCTTTACGATTATATCGACAGGTTTGATATTGATGCTCAAATCTGTGTTCCATTTCGAAGAGCTATGGATACGCACGCTTTTTTTCGGAGGACTCTTCGTAGCCGTATGGTGCGTCTATTTTTTCTTGATCGACAAACGCGTTGTACGCAGGTTCTTAAATCTTATCCGTCATAAATAATGAAAGTATTCGTTGTGCCAAGCTGGCACCCCATGCCCTATCATCCCAACTGGTGCAATTGGGTGAAACCTCATATTGAAATGGTGCGCAGCTTTGCAGATGTAGTCGTTTTATATGTAGATACAGAGCTCGACGCACCCGCCGGTGAGGAGATGCCGGTGAGAGAAATTGCTCCGCGCTTTTTCCATGCAGCTTTGCCCAAAATTCGGGAGAAGTACCACCGAACACTTTTCAATTACCCGAAAGAGCTGCGAAGATATACAGCCAGGTTGGATGAAATGTACAGGCAAGCTGTACGAAAATATGGCGTGCCCGACATTCTGCACGCCCATGTTTCCATGCCTGCCGGCTATGGCTGCGCCCGTTTGAGCCGACGCTATGGCGTGCCCTGCATTGTGACGGAGCATTATTCCGGGTTCTTTTCAGACAATCGCTTTCCTTGGCGCCTGCCCTTGTTTTATCGAAAAATGAGAGCAGGCATCGACGGCTTTTACACAGTTTCGCCAGGTTTCGCAAGGCAAATCGGAAGGTTGAATATCAAGGTTGACGGCGTTACTCCAAATCCTGTAAATCTCAGCTTGTTCCGTATCAGTAACGAGCAGCCCGATACAGAAGGAAAAAGTACCGAGGCGCCCCGCTTAAATATTGTCACGACGGGCACAAGCCATATAAAAGGGACAGATATCCTGTTTGATGCAGTCAGTCGTCTTCCCAATTTCCTCGACTGGCATTTGTATTTAGTTGGGGGGGGCAACTTATTGCAATCAGATACCTGCTTATCATACAATCAAGGAGCGCGTCACGCTCGTCCAGTCGCCCGTTGTGCAGGAGGAGCTCACCAAGCTTTACAACAGAGCTTCCGTTTATGCCATGTGCTCACGCCGCGAGACGGCAAACATATCCATGCTCGAGGCGATGGCTTGTGGGTGCCGGGTGGTGTGCAACAAAATAGGCACCTCCGAAACATTGCTTGACGAACGCGTTGCCACGTTTTATGATGGCACGCCAGAGAAGCTCGCCTCAGCTTTGGCAGAGGTAAACCCGGCCACGATTGATCGAAATGCCCAAATGGCTTTCGTGGCTGACCATTACTCCATGGAAGCTCTTGCGGGTAAACTCGAACAAATCTACCAAGAAGTCATCCGACGTCGCTCGGCTTTATAATATACCGTCTGCCGCGTCTCGTTCCATCCCCGTCTGTCAGACCGAAAGGGAGGTCCGCCCGCTTGGGTTGATATATAAACAAACGCTTAAAACTTTTTGAAAATGAAAATAGACATCATAGCCGGGGCCCGCCCCAACTTCATGAAAATTGCTCCCATCATCCGCACCATCCGCCGCGCCCGGGAGCAGGGAAAAGATATAGAATACCGCCTTGTCCACACCGGGCAGCATTATGACGAGCGGATGAGCGGCACTTTCTTCGAAGAGCTCGACATCCCCCGCCCGGACGTAAATCTCGGCTGCGGAGGCGGCACGCAGGCTGAGCAAACTGCTGCCATCATGGTCGCATTCGAAAGGGAACTGAAGGCGCATCCCGCCGATATGGTGCTCGTCGTGGGCGACGTCACGTCCACCATGGCCTGCACCATCGTGGCCAAAAAGGCGGGCGTGCGCGTGGCCCACGTAGAGGCCGGCATACGCTCTTTCGACATGGCCATGCCCGAAGAAATCAACCGCATGCTCACCGACGCCATTGCCGACTATTTCTTTACCACGTCGCGCCGGGCTGGGCAAAACTTGAGCAAAGCGGGCATACCCGCGGAGCGCATCTTTTTTGTGGGCAACGTCATGATCGATACGCTTCTTGCCAACCGCCACCGGTTCAGGCAGCCCGAGGAATACCGGCGCTTGGAGCTCGAACCGCGCAAATATCTCGTGCTCACCATGCACCGCCCCGCCAATGTGGACGACGGCGCCCACCTGCTGCGCACCATGCGTGCCATCTTGGAGAACGTGCAAGGCCTGCCCGTCGTGTTCCCCATCCATCCACGCACCGCAAAAATCTTTACGGCCTTGGGCCCATTGCCGAACAATTTGAAAGTAATTGCTCCCTTGGGTTACTTGGAGTTCAACTACCTGGTAGAGCGTGCATTGGCCGTCGTTACCGATTCGGGCGGCATCACCGAGGAAACCACCGTCATGCACGTTCCCTGCCTCACCTTGCGCGACAACACCGAGCGCCCCGAAACTTGCGAAGTCGGCACGAACTTCCTCGTAGGTACCGACCCCGCCAACATACCCGCAGCCCTTCAAAGGCTTTTCGACGGCCAATGGCCTCATGGCAGTATTCCCGAGCTTTGGGACGGCCATGCAGCTGAAAGAATTGTGGATAAAATTCTTAATCAGTAATGTTTCGTATGCATAAGGTTCCTTGTTAAAATGAGTAAGTGATGGGTACCATTTTATTACACCATCAGATTCCTTGGCGTTTCCCTTGTGGTAAAAATCAGGAATGGCTTTATTTATTTAATTGACATTACGATGTTAAGTAAACGCACTAAATGGGAGAAAAGATGGGCTATATGTTTGTTAGTCTCGTTTGCTTATGAGCTTCCCATACTGCCTTTATCGAGTTTCGACAAAGCAAATTTACGATTATACGACTTAATCTTTATTTGGGGGCTTTTCTTATTCAACGTTCGTCTGTTCAAGCCCATTAGTAATAAAGTTCTGCATATATGGGGAAGTCTCATTCTTCTCATGTGCTTTTGCGTGGCATGTTATGCCTTTGTTATGCCGATTCGTTATGAAGTTTTCAGCATTTACTATCTGTGGAAATATATTGAAGGCCTTGCAACGATAAGGATGTTCCTGTTATGTAAGGATAGTATCAGCTTTAAAACTATCCAAAAGGTCTTCATCCTAATGGGGCTCTTTATTGCTTTCTATTCATTGCCACAAGCCATAAGTAAAGAGGATTTTACAGTAGAATTGGCAGAAGGAAGTTTCGTTACGTACCCTGGCGGAACCATTATAGGGCCTTACAGCACTACTTATTTTGCTTTGGCGCAAGTTGTTCCTATCTGTTCGCTTTTTGCACTTCATAAATTTATAAGTACGCCACGCACTATAAGAAGTGTTACAGATTTATTGATTTGGCTTTTTGTCTCATACCCAGCCGTATTTTGTGGTTCGCGTACAGCCTTAGTATTGTGGCTGTTGTCCTCCGTAATTTTTCTGATAGTAAAACGGAGAGTGGCGACTTTGGTTGCTATCGTCGGATTTTCTTTTGTTTCAATATTCTTTCTTTCCGTATACAAAGGAGAAAGTGTTGAAAACCTATTAATTGAAAACAACCGCACACTGTCGCGTTCTGCCGAAATAGAAAGCGCAGATGCTTCTACTTCATCTTTATCCAGCAGAGTAGAGATGTATAAGTCTTTCCAATTAGAAAAATACGATTACGCAACATTACTTCCTCTTATCGGATCTGGTTTTTATGTCTCACCGTTTGATGGCAGATACCGTATAGGTTACGGTTTCCACAATAATTACGTTTTTGCTTTTGAGCAAACGGGAATTGTGGGACTCTTGCTTTTTATTTATCTACTCATTACCGTATTGAGAACCTCTTATAAAAACAGGAACTTCTGGAATGCTTCGATAGTCTTTGCTTTTACAGCGGCATTGGTCGTTGTCAGCATGACGGGCCAAACCTTTTGGCGCGGTTTTGGGAATTGTAATGTCAATTCCCTGATTGTACTATTGATGTGCTTGTCGATTTATAAATTTAAAATGGAATGAAAATCGGAATAGTGAACGCTTCACCGTATATTGAGGGAAGCGACGGGAGGATATATATGTCGCCCGACGAACAGAAGTCGCTCTCGCAGTGGTTTCATATTTTCAACGACGTCGTGCTGCTTCGTCCGCGCCTTGCAGGGAGCGACGTCCCGGCGGGATGGCTGCCTGCGCCGCAGGGCGTAGCAGCGCGCCCAATCTGCACGGCCGGAGCGCCGGGGGCCGCCAAGCGACGGCAGATCCGAGAGGCTGCCGGAATGGTTGACGACGTCGATTGGCTTTATTATCGTTTGCCCAATTTCGAGTCGTTGTGGTTTTGGCAGGCTGTCGCCCCGACTAAACCCTATTTCACGGAGCTCCATGGCGATATGGAGCAGGCCATCATGGCCGGGCGTAAGCCATGGCTTGTGAAAAAGGTCTTTTCTCAATATTTTCTCCGGCGTTTCCGCAAGATGGCTTCGGGTGGTCGCTTTGTTCTCTCCATCGGGCCGGCCTTGCTGGAAAAATACGTTCACCGGGCGGACATCCCTCCGTACGTCACCACCAACCATTTGCTCTGCGAGGCCGACTATCCTGCCCAATTGCCTGAAAAGAAGCGAGACGACGTATGGCACCTCCTTTTCGTTGGCCACATCCACCCGCGCAAAGGTCTGCTCTATCTGTTTGAAGCCCTGCGCATGCTGCACGATGAGGGTGTACGCTTCAGCCTCACGCTGGCAGGCCGTGGCGAGCTGACCGGTACGTTGGAGAGCTTTGCGCACAAGCACGGTTTCTCTGACGATGTCTGTTTTGTGGGGCAGGTGCCGCACGGAGAGCAGCTTTTCCGTCTCTACCGCGAGGCCGATCTTTTTGTGCTGCCCTCCGTTGCGGCGGAGGGCGTGCCGCGTGTCACGCACGAGGCCATGGCTTTGGGCTGCCCCGTGGTGGCTACCGACATCGGCAGCGTCCGCTGGCAGCTCAATGACGGCTGCGGCATGGTGGTGCCGCCCCGCTCGGCTGCGGCGCTGCGCAGGGCCATCGCTGACGTCATGACTGACGGCACGCTCTACGACGGTCTGCGGCAGAAAGGTTTTGAGCGCAGCCGCGCATTTTCGTTAGAAAAACAAGAGGCGGGCATTCATCGCTTTGTCCGTCAACAGTTAGAAACCTTTTCCATCCATCTATGAAAACAGCCCATCTGCTTTTCAGTCTTAACCCCGGTGGCATTGAGTCGTTTGTGCTGCAGTTGACCGACGCTTTGCCTTCCGGCGTCGAGACGCACGTGCTCACTTTTTTCGACGGGCCGCTGCGTGCCCGCTTCGAAGCCTGCGGTGCCACCGTCCATCTCTTGGGCAGCCTATCCCGGCCGGCATCGCTGCTACATTTATACAGCACGTTGCGCCGTGTGCGCCCCGACGTTCTCAATTGCCACGTGACGGTGGCTGCCGGAGCGGCCGTCTTTGCGTGCAAGCTGCTGCACATACCGTTCATTCTCTATTCGCACACCACCCGGCCCCTGACGTTTTCTCCCCGGAGCCTGCATGCCAACGTCGAAAAGGTCAGCTACGTTTTGGCCAACCGTTTTAAAAATTTGGGCATAGGCGTGAGCCGCAAGGCGTGCACGGCTTTTGGCAAGCAAGCCGGCCGGTGCCGCCTTGTCAACCTTGGGCTCGATTTCAGCCGTTTTCGTCCGAACGCAACGGTGCGCGAAGAGCTGATGCGGCGGTGGGATATCCCGGAGGGGGTGCAAGTGGTGGCCAACGTTGCCGGCTATCGCTTTCAGAAGAATTATCCTTTTTTTCTCGACGTGGCCGCCTGCGTGGTCAGGCAAAAGAAAAACGTGCGTTTCCTGCTCATTGGCGAGGGGCGCGAGCGTGAAGCGTTGGAACAGAAAATCGGCACACTGGGGCTGGGCCCATATTGTACTTTGACGGGGTTCGTCGACAACGTGCCCGAGCTCCTGACGAACGTTGTCGACGTGCTGCTCTTCCCCTCGCTGTTCGAAGGATTGGGCTTGGGCCTCGTCGAAGCCCAGGCAGCCGGCGTTCGTTGTGTCTATTCTGACGTGGTGCCGCCCGAAGCCGTCGTCAATCCCGACCTTGTCCGGGCTCTCTCTCTTGCCCGTCCGGCTGAGGAATGGGCCGACGCCGTATTGCAGCAGCTTGCCGAAGCTGCCTCTCACCCCACAGACCGCAACAAGGCGCTCTGCGTAGCGCAGCAGAGCAGCTTCAACCTGAAAAACGTTGTCAACCAATATATGGAAATATGGAAACAACTGGCAAGATAAAGATGCTTTACCTCGTTTCGGGGCGGAGCGCCGCCTCTCAGAACATCGGGCGGAAAATCTCCGAAATCGTGAAGCTCTTCGGCCGCATGGCCTGTGTGACGCTCGTCTGCGGAGGCGACATCCCGGGTGGCGTGGGCAGCAGTCCTTCCGCTTCGGGACCGGGCGCCATTGCGGAGTATCACGCAAAGTGGTATCGGAAGAACGCCCTCTTAAACTTCTTCACCCGCTCGTTTTCAGAGCTAAAAGACCTTTACCACAACTTCAGGACATACCGCTACCTCTCGAACCGCCGCGATGAATGGGGGCTCGTGTGGGAAAGGAGCAGTCGCCTGCATTGGGCCGGCCTGCTCTATGCCCGGAGGCACAGCCTGCCCTGCGTGCTCGAATGGAAAGACAATCTGATTGCCTACCGTCACTCGCTTTTCCGTCCATTGGCGCTCTATGTCGAGCGGTGGAAAAACCGCCGGGCAGACTTTATCGTCGTGGAGTCGGCCGTGCTGAAAGAAGCGTTGGTGCGGGAAGGCGTCGACGGACGGAAAATCATCGTGGCCCGCAACGCTGTGGATCCTGCCAGCTTCGAGAAAGATGAAGTGGGCGGCCGGGCCGTGCGCGAGGAGCTGGGATACGCGCCTGGCGATTTCGTGGTGGGCTATGCGGGCAGCTACGCTTTCTACCACGACGCGATACGCATCGTCGAGGCGGCCGACGTTCTGAAAAGGCAAGACGTAAGCGACGTCCGCTGGCTGCTCATAGGTGACGGCAAAGACAAGCAGGCCTGCGAGCGTCTGGCCCGCGAAAGGGGGTTGCTTGGCAGCACGGTCACGATGCTTCCCTTTCAGCCCAAAGAAAAGGTGCCACGCTTCCTTTCAGCCATGGACGTGACGCTGCTACCGGGCTCCACCGACATCATCTGCCCCATCAAGGTGATGGAGTATATGGCTGCGCGTTCCGTGGTGCTCGTACCCGATTATGAATGCAATCGCGAAGTTATTACCGATGGGCAGAACGGATTGCTTTTCAAACCTTTCGATGAGCGGAGCCTTGCAGAAAAGGTGATGCTTGCCCGTAATGACCGTAAGCTTTGCCGGCGCCTCGGAGAGAACGCCCGGCGCACGATATGCGAAGCCTTCACGTGGGACAAGACATACGGCAGCGCCCTGCGTATCATCTTGGAAAAGATAAAGCAATGAACAGGGAAAACATGACGCACGCAGCTCCTGCACGCCGCAAGCCCATCCCCTCGCTCTACAACCTGAAGGTGCTGGCCGCTCTGATGGTCATCTTCATCCATGCGCAAACTTTTATGGCTCCCGCTGTGAGTGCCGTCGTCGTGCCGGTGTGCCGCGTGGCTGTCCCCTTGTTTTTCATGATTACGGGCTACTTCTTTTATGCCGCCGACCCATCCATCCTGACCGCCCACGCGAGGCGTTCGGCCGTGAAGCTGCTGAAGCTGGCTGCCGTGGCCACCTTCGTCTACTTTGCCTGGACTGTGGGCGTTCGTGGGTGGACCGAAGCTGTCGGCGGAGTGTTTACGGCGAAGCGTCTGTTGGCTCTCTGCCTGCTCGGCACGCCCCTGTATGGTGACCATTTGTGGTTTGTTTTTGCCGAGCTCGTTGTCGTGGCATTGGCCCCGCTCTTTGCGCGCGTCCGTCCTCGCTTCCTTTTTGCGGCGATGGCGGTTCTCCTCTGCCTCAATCTGTTGCTTTTCGGCAAATATAAATTCCTAACCGGAAGCGGTTGTAGCGAAACCTATGCCCGCAACTGGCTCTTCATGGGGCTGCCATTTTTCTGGATGGGGTGGCTCATAAAAAAGTGCGAAAATAAAATTCGTTTAACAAAATATAGCTTATCGGGGGGGGGTGATTTTGCTTGTTTTTCTCACGATTGTAGAACATTGGGTGCTTTCGGGTGTCGGGAGCAAAGTGCAAAGCGACCTTTACCTGACTACTCTTGTGCTTTCCCCGGCTGTGTTTTTGCTTTTCCTGCGGTGTCCGCAGTTTTCCCTCGGAGCAGCCGTCGAGGCCGTCGGGCGGCGCGACGCCACGTGGATTTATGTGTTTCACATCATTCTTCTTTCCGTCTCCCGCCATGCGCTCGCTTGGCTTGGCTGGCCGGCCGGATGGTCGTTTCTTTACGTGGTGCCCTTGGTGTTCGGCGGTTCGTTGCTTTTATCGCGTTTGTTCAACAGGTTCAAGATATTATAAAGCTGGATGATGCGTATCGTTGTCAATACGGTTTCCGTTAAGAAACGTTCAGGCGGAGCTTATCAGATTGCGTTGAATTTTTTACGTGCCACTTTGCGTCCTGTCGACGGAGTAGAATGGGTGTATTGGACTTCGGCCGACGTTGACGCAGCCGTGGGTGACCTCTTCGAGGTTGTGCGTGGCAAGCGATACTTCGTCTTTCCAACCCAACCAGATTTTCTCCACTCATACCGCCATGTGAAAGCCGCGATCCATGCGCTGGAAGAGCAGTTACGTCCCGATGTGGTCTACTCCATCTCATCGCCGTGCTACATTTCGTTCCGAACGCCGGAGGTGATGCGTTTTGCTAACGCCTGGGTGACCAATCCGACGAAAAACGCATGGGCAGCCCTCTCGCTGCGCCAAAAGGTGCGCATGAGTTTTTATTGTATCGCACAGCGCCGCCTGCTGGGCCGGGCGCGCTACGTAATTACGCAGACGGAGACTGTCCGCAAGGGGATACTCCGGGTTACGCACTTGCCTCCGTCGCATGTCGGCGTTGTGCCCAACGTACTTCCGCAAGCCTTTCAAGAGCTGGACGCGACCCCAGCCACACGCATACAAGGGGAATACGATGTTGCCTGCGTGGCAGCACCCGTTCCACACAAGAACCTGAGGATCATACCGCGGGTGTTGCGCGAGCTGTCCGGCATCATGCCGCAGGCACGCTTCCGCTTCCACGTCACCATTCCTTCAGAGCATCCGTTATGGGCCATGATGAAAAAGGAGCTCGGGACTTACGGCCTTGAAGGCTCTGTGGTCAATCATGGTTACTGCACGCAAAGGCAGTTGGCCGCCATCTACCGCGCCTGCCAGTTCTGCTTCTTACCTTCCCATCTCGAAACGTTTTCTGCCTCGTCGCTGGAAGGTATGTATTTCGGCCTTTTCATCGTGGCGACGGACTATGAATTCAACCACGACGTCATCGGTCCGGCCGGGCTCTACTTCTCCCCGACGGATGCAGCCGACGCCGCCTGCCGGATAGCCGATATCGCGCAGTCGCCGGCCTTGCAGGAGACTCTGTCCTTGCGGATGAAGAAGCAGCTGTCGTGCTTCTCGGATTATCAAAAGAGTTTCGAGTCGACAGTGGCCTATCTGAAATCCGTAGGTCGTCATGAAATATAATTATAAATTAACATACCAACCGTAATGATTTACAAAAATACCCCCCCCCCGATGGCAAAACGTATCGTTAGTACGTAAGGGTTTAGGTTTCCTCCTGAGTCACAATTCTCGCATCGTTCCAAACGATAAGCTTTTCCTGTCTCTATATTTTCGCATCTATACAGGGCAGAAGCTGCATCGGGCTTCTCCCATTACGTTCAGAGAAAAGATACAGTGGCTGAAGCTTCACAATTGTCAACCGGAATGTTCCGTGATGGTCGACAAATATGCGGTACGCGAACTCGTGGCAAAGAAAATAGGTTCGCAATATCTCATCCCCTCACTGGGCGTATGGGAAAGTTTTGCCGAGATAGATTTTTCGAAACTGCCAGACCGTTTTGTATTGAAGACTACCCACGATTCCGGGGGCGTTTGGATCTGTCGCGACAAGCGAGCTGCCGATTTCGAGGAGGCAAGGAAAACGCTCGAAAAGCGCTTGAAGCATAATTACTTTTGGAAAGGCCGCGAGCGGCCCTATAAAAACGTGACTCCACGCATAGTGGCGGAGAAATTGTTGGTCCCACAGGCTGGTGGCGACCTGAAAGACTATAAAATATGGTGTTTTAACGGGCGTCCCCTCTTAATTCAGGTAGACAGCAACCGCTTTTCGGATCATCACCGCAATTTTTATGACACCTTATGGCGTAAGCAGAACCTGACAATCCTTTATCCTCAGACCAGTAAGGCTGACGAACGTCCAGGCAAACTGGACGAAATGCTTGCACTTGCCACAGAATTATCGGAAGGCTTCCCTTTCCTGCGCGTTGATTTCTACTACGTTAATGAAAAAGTCTTTTTCGGGGAACTGACTTTCCATCCCGACGGGGGAATCGCCTCCATACTTCCCGTCGAATGGGACAAAAAATTAGGAGACCTGATCCCTGTTCCGTAAAGCAAAAACGCATGCAGTTTATTCCTCGCCACGCTTTTACCATTGTTTAGATAATAAATTTCATAAGCCATTTATCATATGTCAGTATTCAAAGACAAGGTGCTGCTCATCACGGGCGGCACGGGCTCGTTCGGCAACGCTGTGTTGCGCCGTTTCCTCTCGTCGGACATCCGCGAGATACGCATTTTCTCGCGCGACGAGAAGAAGCAGGACGACATGCGCCACGCCTTGCAGAGCCCTAAGGTGAAGTTCTACATCGGCAACGTGCGCGACAAGCGTTCTGTCGACGTGGCGATGCAGGGGGTGGACTACGTGTTTTCGGCCGCGGCGCTGAAGCAGGTGCCCTCGTGCGAGTTTTTCCCGATGGAGGCCGTTCGGACGAACATCTACGGCACGGAGAACGTGCTGCTCTCGGCCATTGAGCACGGGGTGAGCAACGTGGTGGTGCTCTCGACGGACAAGGCTGCCTATCCCATCAACGCGATGGGCATGAGCAAGGCGCTGATGGAGAAGGTGGCCGTGGCCAAGGGCCGCGAGCTGGGCGACGGCGCCCGCACGACGATCTGCTGCACGCGCTATGGCAACGTGATGGCCTCGCGCGGCTCGGTGATTCCGCTGTGGGTGGAGCAGATGCAGGAGGGCAAGCCCATCACCATCACCGACCCGCACATGACGCGCTTCATGATGACGCTGGACGACGCCGTGGACCTGGTGGTCTACGCCTTTACGCACGGCCGCAACGGCGACCTGTTTGTGCAGAAGGCTCCTGCTGCCACGCTTTCGACGCTGGCCGAGGCCTTGAAGCAGACGTACGGGCGCATCGACCCGAAATATCTGACGACGGAGGTGAAGGTGATCGGTACGCGCCACGGCGAGAAGCTCTACGAGACGCTTGTGACGCGCGAGGAGATGGTGCGCGCCGTCGACATGGGCGACTACTATCGCATCCCTTGCGACACGCGCGACCTGAACTACGACAAGTTCTTCACCGAAGGCAGCGAGGACGTTTCGAAGATTGAGGACTACCACAGCCACAACACGCGGCGGCTCGACGTTGAGGGCATGAAGGAGCTACTCCTGAAGCTGCGCTTCGTGCAGGAGGACCTGGGGCTCATCCCGCGGGCCAAAGCTAAGGAGATACGCAGCGAATGAGTTTTCAATTGACAATTGACAATTGATAATTGACAATTGGGGATTGAGAATTATCAATTTTATGTGCGGCAGGAATGCCGCACCTCCTTGGCAGGCTACCTCTTCGAGGGCGATTTCTTCCGCGGGGTGCTTTGCTTCCGCGGGTTGGTTCCTTCGGGGGCGGCTGCAATTGAGAATTGACAATTGAAAATTGCCGGTCGTGGCCAATTTTCCAAAAAATAATGACATCGGTTTGCGGAGCTTATAGCTGTCCGCAGGGCTTGTTGCGGGGGCGTTTTGGGGCCTTTTGGCCGAGAGTGACCGTGGATTTTCATTTCCATGGGATGCTTCGGCGCAGGCACGGCCTGTTTCTGCGCAACCAAGGCCTTGGTTTTTGGCCTCCGCGGGCGGTGTTTTGACGCGCAGCGGACAATGAGACGCTCATTTTCAACGAAATATGTTTTCTCACCGTTTGCGCCGTCGGTCGCGGCGTTCGCCGCGGCGCCATTCTCGGTGTTAAAAAAATCCGCCTTTCGTGGAAATGGAGGCAGCGAGCGTAGAGATGCGTTTATCGCGTCTCTCACGTCCCGGATGGCCTTAGGAGGGGCGGCATTCCTGCCGC
>ENA-OOXJ01001326-OOXJ01001326.1-human-gut-metagenome-genome-assembly--contig:-NODE-1326-length-16144-cov-3.915595_pt1 | contig 16144 bp, 24 predicted proteins | sample MGYA00241587_ERZ501343 | MGnify/ENA primary metagenome ERZ501343 (study PRJEB25962, sample SAMEA2042918) | human gut metagenome | biome: human gut; feature: human-associated habitat; material: faeces... | reverse complement strand
ATGTCGTACCGTATGGAACAATATGGAAATAAACCTACTAAAATGGTTGGTTAAATTTGCTAAAATTAGACTATATATTTAAGTCTAGAATAAATATTAAATAGAATATTAATTCAGAATTTGGTCAAAGTTAGTTAGAACAAACAACTAATATGGAAATATTTTCCTGAGTCGGTGCCGATGTGGGTGAAAATATACTAGATTGATTGGTTAATATTTTGCATGAAAAAGTACGAGAAATTTTGAAAAAAGGTGTTGACATTTTTTCATGTTAAGTGGTATTATATAATCACAGAAAGGGAAAAAACGAAACCGAAAGGAGAAGTCAATGAAAGTTAAAGAATTTATTGATAAAATGAAATTTACCGATAGCATCGCAAATGTTTATATTTTAACTGGTGATACAACGTTTCAATATTTTGATGAACACAGATACAGAGAGACGTTGAGGTGTTTTGGTGCATTAATAGATGATTATGGTGATAGTGAGGTTAACTGTTGGCATCTAAACATCAACTACGTGTCTGAAATAGTTGAAATAGTTATACGAATTAAATAATGAAAAAGTATGTAGTAGAATTTACATCAGCGGATAACGTAATTGAGGCAAACATAACAGGCAATTGGTATTGCGAATCAGTCATGTCAGAAAGTTATTTAGAAGCATTTGATTTAATAAAAGAATATTTGATAGAGTTTGGAATTGAACCTGAAGAATTTATATTCAGAGCTAAAACAGCCGAAGATACAGAATGGGTTTATGATTAAGGAGGTTTAACATGAATATTAAAACTATAATTGAGAAATATGAAGGTAACATATTAAACGATGAAGAATATGAAGAGTTATGTTTTGAACAATGTGTTGAACGCATTGAATGGAATGGTAGGAGCGGGATGCACCCAGGATTAAATTGGCATACAATTTATTTCATAAACGGCCAAGAAATTGATGTATACACAGAATGATTTAACACTTAAAAGTATAAGGAGTTGTAAAAATGGACGCTATTAGATATTTAAAGAAAAGAAGTGCCCTGTGTGACACATATATTTGCACTACATGCCCATTGGGTGAAGGTGCAACCAAATATTCATTGACTTGTAGAGATTTTGAAAATTTATATCCTGAACAAGCTATTGATATCGTGGATAGGTATGCGATAAATGATAACGAGGAAAAATTCAGAGCTATGTGGTCTTATCTTTCGATTCATCCAGAAGCTACTAAAAGGGACGCAATAAGACAATTAGGTGATAATCCTAATTACATTAAAAATGAGTGTTATGCATGTGAAGAAGTAAACGGAAATTGCGATTTATGCCCTCTCCCTTGGCGTGTATGTTTTGGTAAGGATTCATTACATAATCATTGGCTCTACACAACAAATCCGAATGTTGCGTCGGAATTAGCAAAAATAATATCTGCCAGTGAATGGAAGGTGAGGAAAAATGATTAGAATATTAGATAATTCATATACAGATTATGAAAAAGATGTTTATTAAATTTATGGAATACTATGTTGCTAGAAAGAGATATACATTGCGCATGCTACACAGTTGGATGTGATAATTGTGGGTTAAAGAGACTTTGCGCTGATTTAGATGCTACATATAAATGGTTGGAGAAAAATTATGACAAAGATTAAAATATATATTTTAGTTATATTATTTATACTATACATGTCAATCCCAAGCACATTAGAAAATATTTGGAGGTAATAAATGTCAATTTTAACAGAAAAAATAAAAGTTGCAATAAGCTATTGTGAAGATGTACAAGCGATAGTTGAGTTATATGGATATATCGTAAGATGTATTGATTTGAACGATAAAGATATGGAAGAATTAACACGTGCTGTTGTTTTAAAACTAGAATATTTTGAGGTATCATAATGAAATTAATAACAGGATTAGAAAAAATTTACAAATGCAACGATGTCACCAGTGTATTAGAAATCTACCGAGAAATAATCCTTGTAATCTCTGCCGAAAAATGCCAGTTACCCTACTCGCTTCTCACCGATGAAGCCGTACGCATTTTAACAAACGTTGTAGAATTAAAAATAACCTCATTAATTACACTATCACTTATTGACGAATTATAACATTCCTGTTAAAATATCTATGTAATATAAATTACAATAAATTTCATAACTGCTTCCGGCGGCTGTGAAGGCCGCCAAACATCTGTGGGTAGTTCAATAGGGAGAAACAATCAATCGTAAAGCGGCCGTATGTTAAAACGATCGTGACCGTGACCTAGGCGAGTTGAAAAGATGTGGGTTCGAATCCCACCCCACTGGCCAGCACTAAAAAGGAAAGGAGTGATAAAGTGCCAAGAAAAAGAATAGTAAGTAGAACAATTAAGACAACTCAGGGCGAAGCGCTCGCAGTGGACAAAGAAACACGAGAGCTGGAAAGTGTGCCATTTCTATTAAGTGGTCATTATGAAAATCCCGACAAAATGGTTGAGGTATTAAACCAGCGCAATGATGGTTATGTTTACACTATAATTCAGACATACCATTTTGAAAGCGTAAAGTATGTAATGCCAGAAGATGAATTTATAGCACACAGTGAAATCGAAAGAGAGTAAGTAAAGGAGATTAAAAAATGAGTGAGAGAAATTACATGGTTGAGATTATTGAAGCGAGTAAGGATTTGACAGCGAGAGAGGCAATCAAACTGAAAGATACAACGGACGCGATTAAATTAGACGATGCTATCGAATGGGATGGAGCCATCACATTGGATGTAGATATGTATGCTGAATTGTTGGTTCACAATAGTAAATCTGAAAAAGAAGAATATCCACTGTATATTGTTATCGCAACAGACGGCAAGAAATATTACACAGGTTCCAATCCATTTTGGACATCGTTTAAAGATATTATTTCTGAATTAGAGAAAGCAGGTGAGGAATTGACTGGTATAAAAGTGTATAAGAGAGATTCGAAAAACTATACTGGTAAACAGTTCATAACCTGCGGTATAGAATAAAATAACATCATCTAACCGCCATAATATTATGGCGGTTTTTAATTTCTAAGGAGGCAGTCATGAAAACAATTAACCAACAATTATGGTCTAAAGAAGTAAGAAGAATCAGAAATTTTATAAAACGGGCAAGCAAACGTGGTTTTGAATTTGACGCAAATATAATCCCAGAAATGCCCAAGCGTGTAACGAAAAAAGCGTTACAGGAATTAAGAAGACAGACAACACCAAATAGGTTATATATGCGAGCTACCTACCATCTGGCAAGCGGTCAGACAACTACAGGCCTGCGAGGCAGACAGATTGAAAGACAAGCGGCGGCAAGGAAAGCCGCACGCACCAGAGCCGAAAAAGGAAAAACTAAACTACCTTCACGAGGTAGATTAACGTTAGATAATTTTTTAAGAACATTTATTGAAGCTGGTTTTGACACAACATGGTCGGCATACATGCGAGAAATGAAAACAGAAGACAGAAACAGAGCGGTTAACATGGTAGAAAGAGCTGTAACACAATTCGGCGAGGGAATTGTAGCACAAAGAATTCAAGACAACGCTATGCGTATAAGTGAATTAGCTGAACGTATTGCATGGGATAGTAAACCAACCGAAGTTAATTTGGATTTAAATGAATTAGCTGTCATATTATTCAATGGTGCGTTTACATTGGAGCAGTCTATACAATATACGTCTGAAAACGATATGTTATAAAGGTGTTGCCATGGGCAAAGCAATGAATTTTCGGTATTTTGTCGGCGATTTTGAAACAACGGTCTATGAGGAACAAGACTATACCGAAGTATGGGCGGCCGCGTGCGTTGAATTATACACAGAAGATGTTAAAATTTTTCACAGCATTTCAGAAATTTTTCAATATTTAAGAGAAATTGACGATAATGTGTGCATATATTTCCACAATTTAAAATTTGATGGTGCGTTTTGGATGTCGTTTCTATTAACACAGATGGGTTTTAAGCAGGCGTTTTATAACATGCCCACAGATGTAGATAAAATAGAAAAACCTGGCGAAATAGAACCAATTCCACGAAAGGATATGCCGAACGATAGTTTTAATTACAGCATATCCAACATGGGACAATGGTACAGAATCACAATTAAAACAAACCATAAAATTATAGAGATTCGTGACAGTTTAAAATTGATTCCATTTTCGGTTAAAATGATAGGTGAAAGTTTCGGAACACAGCATAAAAAATTAGACATGAAATATGAGGGTTTTAGATATGCTGGGTGTGAAATAACGCCTGAAGAACAGACATACATTAAAAACGATGTATTAGTTGTGAAAGAAGCATTAGAAATAATGTTCAATGATGGGCATAACAAATTAACGATTGGTTCATGTTGTTTATCTGAATTTAAAAAATTAACGGGTAATTATGAATACAAACGTAGGTATCCAGATTTATTTGCAATTGAATTAAACACAGAAAAATATGGTGCTGAGAATGTTGGCGAATATATTCGTAAAAGCTATCGTGGAGGGTGGTGTTATTTAGTGCCTGAAAAAGCTGGCATAAAATACACACAAGGATTAACCGCTGATGTAAATTCGCTATATCCGTCCATGATGTCCAGTGAATCTGGGAATCGTTATCCAATAGGCACACCAGAATTTTGGAGCGGAAATTTTATACCAAAGCAAGCACAATTTGAACACACATATTATTTCATACGAATTAAAACAAGATTTTATATAAAAGATGGTATGTTGCCCACGATACAAGTGAAAGGAAATATGTTATACCCGCCAAGAGAAATGTTAACAACAAGTGATGTATTTAATGGTGAAACAGGGCAATATTATCCATATTACATAGATACAAGTGGGAATGTTGTTGACGCACGGGTGGAATTAACATTAACACAAACGGATTTTGAGTTAATAAAAGAACATTATGAATTGTTAGATTTTGAAATTTTAGACGGGTGTTGGTTCTGGACGGAACCAGGTATTTTTGACGAGTATATTGAAAAATATAAGAAAATAAAGTTGGAAAGTAAAGGAGCGAGAAAGCAAGAAGCAAAATTATTTTTAAATAATCTATATGGGAAAATGGCTAGTAGTACGAACAGCAGTTTTAAATTAGCATACGTGCGTGATGACGGTTCAATCGGATATTTTACTATAGTACAGTATAACAAACAGGCTGGTTATATTCCAGTTGGTTCTGCTATTACTAGTTATGCTAGAAATTTTACAATTAGAGCGGCACAGAAAAATTATTATGGTAGTGATAATCGCGGATTTATATATGCTGACACAGATAGCATACATTGCGATTTAAAACCAGAAGAAGTGAAGGGCATAAAAATACATGATAAAAATTTCTGCTGTTGGAAATTAGAAAGCTATTGGGATGAAGCATTTTTTGTCCGTCCAAAAACGTATATTGAACATGTAACACATGAAGATGGAGAGCCAATAGAGCCATTTTATAATGTTACCTGTGCGGGTATGCCGAAGAAATGCAAGGATTTATTTTTGCGAAGCATGGAAGGGAGGGAATATGACGTAGAAATTGATGGAGAAATGCGAGAGGAAGAAAGGGAGTTTATAAGTGTTCATCGATTGTTGGAAGATTTTAATATTGGATTAGAGGTACCAAGTAAGTTATTACCAAAGACAATAAAAGGTGGAGTTGTGTTAAAAAATACAACGTATAAAATGAGGTGAATTAGATGTTCAGTTACCTGTTTACGTTCGCTAAGATTGTTGTAATTGCGCTGTGCGTTATATTTCTTATTTTGGCGGCTATTGTTGTTTGTAGATTTTTATTTGAAATTGCCTGTAAAATATTTCATAAATTAGAAAGGTGGTAATTTAAAAGTGAAAATGTTCGAAGAAAGATTAAAATTCAAAACGGGGATGAATAACATCCCCGTTTCATATATCCTAGTCGTAAACAATACCAAAGCGAGTAGCAATCTCGACTATCCCACAGGCGGCATATTCCATCCGTGCTTTCCTGTTTCGTCAGTGGTATAAATTTACGGGGATATCAATATGATAATGCGGCTAACAATGCTTCTTTACATTTTAGATTTTTAAATCTAAAACACCCACGTTCAAAAAAGTAACGCATATTTGAAAGAAACATGTCATTGTTTTTTAGCATAATATAATTTATATCGTGGTCATTCACGTCAACCACGATTTTCTGTTTATAAGTTTTATCGGGTTTGTCGTTACAATATATTATCCCGTTGTGTGCGTATTCACGCAGACCATAGTCACAACCCTCGTATTTTAATGTGCATAGATAACGGCCATATCCTTCAGGCTGTTCAATAAAAGTAGAGTTATCATTCAAGTATGTTGCATTGATTGAATAATTTACATATTTATCACCCGCAAAAGCCTTCATAAAGCCTGATTCTTTTTGTGCGCTTGCGGCGGATTCATTGAATCCCTGTTCCAGAACCCACCCATCACCACGCAGAAAATTCACCTCATCGGTCAATCTGGCCGATATTTTCATTGATGTATAATACGGATTCAGTAGCGTAACAGGGTTAGAAACCATATGAACAGGCACATAACGTATTTGTTTGCCGCCGCCACGAGCTATACTGGTATGTATACTGATAAATTTTCGAATTTCATTTTGACAATAGTGGTTGTTTTCAGACTGAAATTCATCAAATAAAATCCGCTCAACGTCTTTGAAAAAATGCGAATATTTTTTAATCTGGTCAGCGGCATTTAACGATATAGCATAACCACACGCTTTATCATTTAAAAATAGCTCATGAAAAATTCCGTTTACTCGTGTTTTACTGTTCATCACATCATCAGGAAAAAAGAGGGAATTTATATCCTTAAAAAATTTATCAGCGCAACCATCCAATTCATACTGGAATCTATATAACAACGCAAACTTTTCACCATGTTTCAGATATCTGTTGACATAATACCTATTAAAATAGGTGGTCTTGCCCGCTGTTCTGTTAGCCGTACATATATATATTTCTGGTTGTTTTCCGTTGATATCTCGGAGTGATAAAAGTTTTGTTCCATCATAAAAAGACATAATTTTCCCTCCCTTTTATTATAAAACAGTTGACAAAATTTGTCAAGGTGGTATAATAAAGCAAAAGGAGTATTATATGGAAAAAATAGGAATATGCGCTGGTATCGGTGTTGTAAGTACAGGTATATCTGCCGCATTTGGTGGATGGGATAATACGATGTCAGCATTAGTGTTTTTTATGGTTATAGATTATTTAACTGGCCTTGCTGTGGCGGGTATTTTTAAAAAATCTACCAAGACCACAGATGGTGGCTTAGAATCTAAAGCAGGTTGGAAGGGATTAATCAGAAAATTTTCTGTTTTAGCCATAGTGCTCATCGCCGCTCAATTAGATGTTCTCCTTAATTCTTCCTACATTCGCGATGTGGTTATATATTCTTTCTTGGCGAATGAGCTACTATCCATAATTGAAAATATGGGATTAATGGGCGTGCCTCTTCCAACCGTTTTAGAGAATGCGGTATCCGTATTAAATAAGAAAGGGGATAAAAACAGCAATGAGTTGTAGCGCGACGGAAATAATAAACGTAGCAAAAAACGAAATTGGTACAATTGAAAAAAACATAAATAATATAAAATATAATACAGATTACTATGGCGGTGTTGTCAGCGGTGGCCAATTTGACTACTGCGTTGTGTTTATTTGGTGGTGTTTTAACAAACTCAATAGTACATCTATATTTTGCGGTGGCACCAAAACTGCATATGTACCATATGTAGATTCTTACGCACGAAAAAATGGATATACTGTTTCAAAATCCAATATGCGAAAGGGTGACATTTTAATTTATGATTGGGATGGCGATGGCGATGGCGACCACATCGGCTTTTGTGAGTCTGTTTCTGGAAACACGATAACGGCTATTGAAGGCAACACCTCTGGCACAAACGGGGAAGGTGTTTACCGAAAAACCAGAAGTAAAGCAGATGTGTTAACAGTTTATAGACCGCCATATTCCAGTGCGTCGTCTACTAATGTTTCACGTGAAACAATTTATGACGTGGCTGAAACTGTTATCCGTGGAGATTATGGAAACGGAAATACAAGAAAGAAAAAACTGGAAGCAAAAGGATACAATTACAGCGAAGTACAAGATTGTGTAAACGCAATATTGGCAGATTCGGGTAATACAAATGCGGCTGAAGCAGTAATCCGCGGTGAATATGGAAATGGCACAAGCAGAAAGAAAAATCTGGAAACACACGGATATAATTATAATAACGTCCAGACCATTGTAAATGCAATGTTGAAGGAGGCATAAAATGCCTACATATGTTCCACGTTATAGCACGTCCAGTCCAACAGAAATGCAAGGTAATCCAATGTGGTATTCGGACAACCCATTCTATCAATCTGGGTATGGTCTTCCGAATTGTACGTGCTATGCGTGGGGAAGATATTGGGAAGTTACGGGCGAACGCCCGAACAACCTACCAACTGGGAACGCTGGCACATGGTATGATACCGCACGTTCCAGAGGATTTAAAGTTGGTAGTCAACCAGCATTAGGAGCAATATTGTGCATGGGGCGGCGTGGTTATGCTGGTCATGTGTGCGTGGTTGAATATATAGCCGATGATGGGACACTGACGGTTAGCAATTCTGCATGGCGGGGAACATATTTTTTTCTAACAACTAATTCCTCGGCTAACAATTATTTGCCTGCTGGATGGGCTTCATCTGGTTATTATTTACAGGGGTTTATATATGCGGGGCAATACGACCCAGACCCAGACCGACCACCAGACCCAGGCCCCGACCCAGGGCCCGGCCCCAGTTGGAGGATACCAGGTCAATTAAAGTATTGGAATTATGCTCCAAATTGGTTTAAAAGATATTACAGATAGGAGGTAAATATGGCTGTAAAAACAGTAGAGGAATTGTTACAGGCTGTAGCTAATATTGTAGGTGACAATAACAGTGATGAGGCGTTGACATTTATTGAAGACGTGAATGATACTGTACGTGATTTAGACGCTAGAACAAATGACACTACAGACTGGGAAAATCGTTATAATGAAAATAATGCAGAATGGGAAAGAAAATATAATGAATTAGACAATGAATGGAGAAACCGCTATAAAGAACGTTTCTTTTCCGCATCAGATGTTAACGACGATGAGGATTTTGTTGATGACGTAAATGACATCAAAGAACAGGAAGAAAAACCGAAAACAACATACGATGAATTATTTGAAATGGAGGGAAAATAAATGCCTAGAAAAATTGCTATATCGACGCTAAATGCGTCAACGTATGATATTCTGAATGTAATTAGACAGAATGCATCTGCGGAATATCAGTCACTGGTGCCAGAAGTATCGCCAGAAACAGGAGTGAGAGTTGTAGGCGAAGTATTCAGGGGTTATCCCGCGATGGCTAATCAGTTTTTGTCATCCCTGATAAATAGAATAGCATTAGTTAGAATAAACAGTAAACTTTTTAACAATGCATATTCTATGTTAAAAAAAGGTTTTCTGGAATACGGGGAAACGGTTGAAGAAGTATTTGTAAATCTTGTCAAGGCAAGGGAATTTTCTGTAGAAAAAGCCGCCGATAGAGAGCTGAAAAGAAGTGTGCCAGATGTCAGGACAGCAATGCATATAATGAATTATAGGGTGCAGTATCCTGTAACCATTCAGGATATGGATTTACATATGGCATTTCTGTCTGAGGAAGGTGTACAGGATTTAATCGCTAAAATAATTGATAGTATTTATTCATCTGCAAATTACGATGAGTTTCTGCTGTTCAAATATCTTATGATAAAGGGAATAACATCGGGTAAAATGTACCCAGTACAGTTTGATAATAGCGATATACACAATGCCGCCAAAGCGTTCAGAGGGTTTTCTAATCTGATAACATTTATGAAAACCGAATATAATGCAGAAGGGGTACACACTTTTACACCAAGAGATGACCAGTATATCTTCATGTCTGCTGGATTTAACGCTGATTTTGATGTTGATGTTCTGGCCAGTGCGTTCAACATGGACAAGGCAACATTTCTCGGTCATTTACAGCTGATTGATGATTGGACTACATTTGACAATGACAGATTTTCTGAAATAGTTGTAAATTCTGACATGATAGAACCTGTGACCGAAGATGAATTAGCGTTGATGGCAAATGTGTCTGCCGTTATCGTTGACGCCGAGTGGTTTCAGGTTTATGACAATCAGGCCAGATTCACAGAAAAATATGTTGCATCTGGTGAATACTGGAATTATTTCTATAATGTGTGGAAAACTGTATCTATATCCCCATTCAGTAATGCGTTGGTGTTTGTAACTGGTTCTGCAAATATCACTATGCCAGAGACATTTACAGTTCATATTACAGATAAATCTGAATCTGATTTTGCAACCACACTTACATTGGGAGTTGAGACAGCAGACGAGCAACCAGCTGTGTTTAATCAGCAGTTCAGATTCGTGCAGACTGAGCAGATGACAGAAGACGGAATTGCAATGCATCCATACGGTGCAATTCTGATACCAGAAGCGAAAGTTACAGCGGCTACAAAAATTACAGTGAAAATGGATGTCGGAAATGCTAGTTACACATCGGCAACGCAGATTGACGCAACGGCTGAAGTTGATAGCACGATTACCATGAATAAAGATGCATAATGGAAGGGATATAAATCCCTTCCTGATTTTGGAGGTTATTTCATGTATATAGCACCTAATTCAGTAGTTAGAATATTGCGCAATTGCCCGTTAGATAACACGTATGACCATACGATTTATTTTTCATCGGCTAGTGCGCAGGCTACATATTTTCAATCATTGACCGCATACACACACACTAATCTGTCATATAATCGTGTAAATCGAGGGCAGTTGAAAATTCAGCGAAAAGCCGAAGACATGTATAACTGCAATTACATGATGTTTCAAAACACTAGTTTTGGGAGCAAGTGGTTTTATGCTTTTATATCATCGGTCGAATATGTATCTAACGAGGTGTCATTAATTACATTTGAAATAGATGTAATGCAGACATGGTTTTTTGACGTTACATTGGAACAGTGTTTTGTGGAACGTGAACACGTTATGGATGATACAATAGGTGCAAATTTACAGCCTGAACCAGTGGATTTGGGGGAATATGTGTATAACAGTTTTTCAGATTCAGGATACTGTGAAACACCATGCGCTGTTGTAATGTCAAATGTTGGTTCCTCGGGGCAAGAAGTAAAGCCAACATTTGCGGCAAATACATTACACGGTACAGCTTACGCACCGTATAGCGTTACGGAATCAGGGCAAGAAGCTGTGCGTGAAGATTTGTCTGACGTGTTAACATCGTGGGATGAAATGAATGAATCTATAACAGCAGTGTTCATGTATTACGCTGAATTTATGGATAATGATGTGATAACTATGACAAGAGGTGCATCGTACACTGTCACAAAATCTAAAAACTATAGTAATTTGAATGGATATGCCCCTAAAAACAATAAATTGTTTACATACCCATACAACTACATGCTAGTTACAACCGATGAAGGCGATAGTATTGACATGCGATATGAATATTTTTCCACATCAAATTGTCAATTTGTTATGGCTGGAAGTGTTGCGGCTAATCCACAAATATCTTTACAACCTTTAAATTATAAGGGATGTTCATTTTTACGAAATGAACAACTGATTTTGTCAGGGTTCCCGCAGTGTACATTTAACATAGACGCTTTCAAGGCATGGTTATCTCAGACTGCTTCAAATCCGTCAACGTGGTCTGGTTTGATGCAATCGACCGCTTCGGGTGCGGCTGTCGGTGGCTTACAGGGTGCCGCAGTTGGTGCCGCTACTGCATTGTTCGGTACAGCTATCGGAGGAGGTTTAGCCGCTGTAAATCCGCCAGAAGTAAAAGGAACATCTCAATCAGCTGTAAACTATTCACAGGGGAAAAAAGATTTTTATTTCTATCCCGCAACTATAACAGCAGATTTTGCCAAAAGAATCGACAATTTTTTAGACGTATACGGATATGCAGTCAACGAGCACAAAGTCCCTAATAGGTCGGGTAGAGCACACTGGAATTATGTAAAAAATAAAACCACTAATTTGGTTGGGAATGCTCCTGCGGATGATGTAAATAAGATAGTATCAATATACAATAAAGGTATTACGTTCTGGCGTAATGGTTCGGAAGTGGGTAACTATTCACTGGATAATACTTTGTAGGTGGTGATTATGGGAAGAAATAAAAACAATAGAGAGTTTTGGACATCAGGTGCCATGAACAATATGGCATATCGGTACTATTATGACCGATTGACTGAATTAGCAATATCAGCTATAAAATGGAATAATCTACCTGATACGATTGATTCCAGATTTATGGAATTAGTGCTATTCAGATACGGACAAGCGGTATTTTTCGAAGATGAAGTCATGGGATATCTATGTTTGACAAATGCGCTGAATGGTAATTGGGATGTATATAATATACCGATACTCAGACGAGCATATGCGACGAACGGATATCAAAAGCAATTAACAAATAAAGATAGTGTTGTTATTTATAACAATCTATTGCATATGAATTCCGCTAGAGATGTTCGATATTATGCTGGGCGTTTAGCGCAGATGGATAGGATAATAGATATCAATGTAAATGCACAGAAAACACCAGTAATGATAAAATGCGATGAAACAGAACGATTGACAATGCAAAATTTGTATATGAAATATGATGGAAATCAGCCGTTTATCTGGGGCGATAAATCTTTGTCATCGACACCGCTGGAAACGCTGAATACTGGTGCGCCTTATGTTGCTGAAGATATCTATAATCTAAAGGAAAAAGTATGGAATGAAGCATTGACATGTCTAGGAATTTCCAATTTAACTGTCAATAAAAAAGAACGTTTAATAACCGATGAAGTACAACGTTCAATTGGCGGAACAATCGCTAGTAGAAAATCCAGACTGAAAGCACGCCAACAGGCGGCTGACATGATAAATGATATGTTCGGATTAGAAATTTCTGTGGAATTTGAAGAAGACACGGGAAACAATGATTACGACGGAAAAGTGTTTGAAGAGGAGGAAAATAATAAATGATTAGTGTTTATACGTTTGTGTTCCTATTCGCCATATTTATGACAATTAACGCAATTATATGCGTAGCGTTGTTGTTGATTGGCTCGTGGGTGAAAGAAACAGCAAAATTTGTAAAAGATTTCAATCGCTGGTATGGCGATTTTCCTGAAGATTTTGATGAGTTTGACTCCCTGATAGATGGCGATGAGGACGCCACTAGATACTGATGTTTAGTTATAGTTTCGGTGTAATCCTATGGTATTGTTTACAGGCTGGGTTGATAGGAGCTGGTGTTGCTTTGTGGGCGGTGATTAAAAAATGAGTATGTATACAACAGAATTACGGTTTATCTGTGAAAACTACGCCAGGTTGACTGAATCAACTGGATATAGTAATGTGGAACAGGTTATCGTTGGGGCATTGCCGAAATTGTTTGATTTTGATTTCCCGATTTTCGATGAAGAATATAGAACAGTTTTGGAAACAAAAATCGTGAAACATTATTATACTAGAGAAATCAGTGAAGAAACTGTTGGACTATGGAAATTGAGATTGAACGCTAAAATGAATGAAATCATGCCGTATTATAACAAATTATATACGGCTTGGGCGGCTGAATTTAATCCGTTGTATGATACAGACATTACAACACAACATACGCTGGATAATGAATCCAGTCAGACAACTACAGGGAAATCTACCGATAGATTCAGTGATACACCGCAAGGTAGTTTGCAGAATATCGAAGATAATACATATTTATCCAGTGCCAATATAAATGACACAAATGCTACAGGAACTAGTACTAGTAGTGACGAATATTTGGAAAAAATTACAGGTAAACGCGGCGGTGCTAGCTATTCGGAAATGTTGGATAAATATAGGGATGCGTTGATAAACATTGATATGATGATTATAAATGAATTGCAAGATTTATTTTTTAAATTATGGTAGGTGATTAAATGTCAGATAAAATTAAAAAAATTAGACCGTTCTGTCAATATGTTTTACCACTAGTATATGACGACAGTTTGTCATACTACGAATCAATATGTAAATTGACGCAAAAGGTCAACGAAATAATAGATTTGTACAACAACATTTCTGATGATTTTGGCGCTTTAGTTGATAAAAAAATCGCTGAATTTAAAATATATGTAGACAGCGAAAACGCAAAACAAGATGACGAACTAAACGCTTTCAAAAATGAAACTGCTGAAAATTTTGATAATGTTTATGATAAACTGACACAAGAAATTAATCGTTTGTACGCATACATTAATAATTTAGACAACGCATTACGTGTATGGGTTGCTGGTGAAATAAATGCCCTAAAAAAATACATTGACGATGCTATCATGGGCAAAATAATGATATACGACCCAACAGTCGGTTACAAAAATCCATTGGACGTTGTCATAAACCATGTTTATGATGCTCTGCGTTATTACGGAATAACATGCTATGAGTATGATTCAGCAAAATGGACGGCGCAACGATATGATGATACACATATTACTGCGTTAAAATTTGATACACTATCAAAACGTATTATCAGTAAAATATATCAATGGTACGTGTTCGATTACGTTACTGGCACATACGACACAATACAACGTGTTCTATATCGTCTATTTCAAACTGTCAGACCTAACGCAATTTCCGCAAATGAATATGATACACGTAATGTCACATCTAATGAATATGACATGTTATCCATCACATCACTTGAATTTGATAGCGACGGTGTAAATCAAATTCCCAGTTGACGGGGAACTAATTACAGTAAATGTGTGGGATGGTTCCCCATATACCACAAATGAATTTGATATATCTAACATAATTACCAGTGTATGGGATTTTAAAAAATGGGAGGAAATATAAATGGCATCAACAAATAAAACACCTAACTACAATTTACCACAGTGGATAGGCACAGACCACCCGACTTTTTCGGGAGATTTCAACGGTGCGTTTTCTGCTATTGATACAGCTATGAACAGCAACAAAAGCGCCGCAGAATCCGCACAGGCAACAGCAACAGCGGCGCAGTCAACGGCACAGACCGCACAGTCAACCGCAGAATCCGCACAGGCGGCTAGCGCAAACGCAACACGGGTGTCACCTATGACTTGCGATGCGTTCGATAATATGTACATCATGGTAGGTAATCAGCCTCCAGAAGATTAAAAAAATGTTTATTCAAAATTGAAAGGAGTTTAAAATGGGTTCAACAAACAAAACACAATATCTGGAATTACCACAGTGGATAGGAACAGACCAGCCAACTTGGCTAGGTGACATGAACGACGCTTTCTTAAAAATTGACGATGGATATAATACCATTAGTGGAAACGCCTCATCTGCAATCTCTCAAGCTGGACAAGCTGTACAAACGGCAAACAACGCGGCGGCGGCCGCATCTACGGCTAAAGAAGATGCCGAAAACGCAAAAAGCACAGCAGACACTGCACAAACAACCGCACAATCCGCACTTACCACAGCGAACAACGCCCTAACTAATGCCAACAACGCTATAAGTGGGCTAGAATCAAAGGTAAATTTAACGGATTTAGCTAACTGGATATCACTTTCAACTACAGTTCCGGAAGCCACTACAACCTCGGAAATCACAGTACTTTACAACCCTACTCTAAAAATGTTAAATATTTTTGGAAGACTTGTCGCATCTGCCCAATCTTTTGTCGGCCCAACTATTTTTAAAATAACTAACTTACCATTTAGCATCTCCCAAAATAGAAATATTTATGGCGGTTTTTTTAGAACACTGTCGGGAGACACAGACCCTCTGCCCGTAATATTCCAAACTAATGGAAACGTTAATGTCAACACCACTATCACGCCAAATATTGGAAAAGAAGTTACATTTAATGTATTACTCAATGTTTCAACTTGGGATTGATTATAACATTAGAAAATTATCCAGTGAGTGTAAACACTCGCTGGATAATTTTTATTATATGTTTACACCCACATCGCACCGACTCAGGAAAATATTTCCATATTAGTT
>ENA-OOXJ01001324-OOXJ01001324.1-human-gut-metagenome-genome-assembly--contig:-NODE-1324-length-16174-cov-2.905887_pt1 | contig 16174 bp, 13 predicted proteins | sample MGYA00241587_ERZ501343 | MGnify/ENA primary metagenome ERZ501343 (study PRJEB25962, sample SAMEA2042918) | human gut metagenome | biome: human gut; feature: human-associated habitat; material: faeces... | reverse complement strand
ATGGAACCATCAGCGGAGAGGATGGAACATTCACACTGGAGGCAACATCGGAAAATCAGATAGTGAAAATATCCTCTATAGGATATAAGACTGTATGTAAGCCGGTATCTCCGGCTAATATCGGTATCGTGCAACTCGTTTCGGATGCACAGATGCTTGGTGAGGTGGTTGTAAAAGCCAATCTTCCTGTGACACGCATGAAGAATGATGCCTTGGAAACCAACGTTCAGGGTACAGTTCTCTCGAAAGCCGGTACTGCCGAAGATGTATTGGCGCATATACCTGGTTTACAAAAAAAAACTGATGGGTTTGAAGTGTTGGGCAAGGGTTCACCGCTTATCTATATTAACGGTAGAAAATTACGTGATATCGCTGAACTGGACCAACTGACATCGGAGGAAATTAAAAGTGTAGAAGTGGTTCGCAATCCCGGTGCCCGTTATGATGCAACTGTAGGGGCAGTTGTCCGTATCCGTACTGTCAAACGACAAGGAGATGGATTTGGAGTGAGTTTGCGCAGTTCCTATGATCAGTCCCAGAATTCAGATTTTGTAGAGCAAGCCGATGTAAACTATCGGCATAACGGCCTTGATGTTTTCGCTATGGTCCGTTTTGATAAGACAACCGCCTTGCAAAACGATATTCTGGAGCAAACAGCCTTTACCGATACCCTATGGACACAAAAGAATTATCAGCACTCTAATACCGATTCTCGCAATATAGACGGGCGCATCGGATTCAATTATGATTTTAATGAATATCATTCCATCGGTCTGCGCTATGATTTGAGCAACGTCCTGCACACAGATATGCATTCAGCCTTCGATAGCGAAATCTGGGCAGATGGATTGCCCTACGATATCTTGCATAGTTCCATCGTTGCCAATGCAAAATCACAACCGGAACATCAGCTTAATATTTACTATGCAGGACAAATAGGTAAAGGAGAACTTACCTGGGATGCCGACTATTACGGCAATACTTACACGCAGTATACTCTTAATACGGAGAATAGCCAGGACCATGAAGACCGTACCGTCACTTCCGACAACAGAGTGGATAATCAGCTAGCCGCTACCAAAGCTTCATACACGCATCCTTTGTGGGGAGGAAGTTTCTCGGTGGGAGGAGAATATACCTATACCAACCGGCATGATGATTATGTAAATCAGGAAGGATATGTACCTACAACTTATACCCGCATTCGCGAACAGAATCTTGCCGGATATGCACAGTACAGCCATCCTTTACCATTCGGTCAGGCAAACATCGGCTTGCGATATGAGCATGTAGATTTTGATTATTTTGAAAATGGTACATTTGTACCCGGACAAAGTCGTGTCTATGATAATGTCTTTCCTAATGCATCTGTGAACGGGCAGTTGGGCAAAGTACAATTCCAAGTCAGCTATGCAGCAAAAACACAGCGGCCTAACTACAGCCAGTTAAGAAATAATATCACTTATGCCAATCGGTTTACATGGCAAACGGGAAATCCACTTCTGAAACCAAGTATCACCCACGATGTAACCGCTGTTGGTGTCTGGCGGTTCTTGCAGGCAATGGTCAGCTACAAAATGGTTCAAGACTATATTCTTTATTGGGGAACACAGGTAGAAAATCAGTCGGCTACTACTTTGATTAACTATGTCAATCACGACCGTTTACCGAGTCTGACAGTAATGCTGGCAGCTTCGCCTACTATTGGTATATGGAATCTTAATGCCAGCGCAATTATGATGAAGCAGTGGTTTTCGTTGGATGCTGCCGGTCAAAAAAGGACTTATAACAATCCGCTCTTTATAGGTTCATTAAACAATACTTTTACTCTCCCTGCCGGATTCTTGTTGACAGCCGACTTCAGTTATCAAAGTTGTGGGCAGGTCCAGAATATCACTCTTAAACGTCCACAATATACACTCAATATAGGCTTGCGTAAATCCTTCTTGAACGATGCGCTCAGTATTGAAGCGCGTGCAAATGACTTGTTGTTAGGTTGTAAGCAGGAAGCACTTCTTTATATGGAGAGTTCACAGATGAAAGATTTGTCTTGGAGTGATACACGATCATTCAGCCTTACTGTCCGCTACAAGTTTAATGCAGCCAAAAGCAAGTATAAAGGTACAGGAGCAGGACAGGATGCGATAAACCGTATGTAATTTATGACAACATCAATTTCTTATATAAATCTCTCATGGGCAGTTGTAGGCATCATCGATAAGGATGGCCACAACTGCCTTCAATCCATGAAGCGTTCGGACGAACCGATAGAAGTTACCATTGAAAGGTACGTCATCGGTTATCTGGTCTTCTGGCATATTGCCTATATTGATAAAGAAAAGATGAACAGATGTGACGATGAGAAGGTAATCGAACTTGGACGGAAGAAAATGGAGGAATACGTCACCTCACATCCACCTGTAGCTACTTTGCCGAAGTTCTACATCGTCTTCCTAAATCAGCCTCATATTGGCTGCGATACCCACGGCCTCAGTGATGTTTTCTGCGTGTAGCTTCTCGAATAGTTTCTTCTTGTGAAACTTGACGGTATTGGCATCAATAAAGAGAGTTTCTCCAATTTCCGTGTTCGACAGTCCTTTGACGGAGAGCTGGAGGATCTCTTTTTCACGGTCGGAAAGAATCAGTTCAGGCTGTTTTTTCCATCGTCTTCCCTCGAACGAGTAGAAATACCTGTCAGTACATGTATGGTCTGAAATAACTACATTTCCGATAGTTTTCTCCGGTGACAGTGAAACTGTACATAAAGCCAGCCATATATCACCCTTGTCACTCAGTAAAGCAGGTGTCAGTTTGTGGTGGATAAGGTGCGAGTGCTTTTCTGATGTACGGATATGAAAGTTATACTCGATGGACAAGTCCAGTCTTTTTTCTACAGGCTGGTCATAGTAGAAACGGAATCCTGCTTCGTTGATTTCCATAAGACGGTTTATTTCGTCAGGCAGAACGATATCAAAATAAAAGGCATAACCTTTCTGTTGCACATCTTCCGGTGAATAACCGCAGAGGAAAAGTGGGTTGGACGATACGTAAAGGAAGTTCTTGCGGTTATAGTCTATGATATAAAGACTGTGGTTTGTATTGCGTGCCAAAGCGTTGGCCATGGCAATACATACATCGGTTTTGGAATAATCACTGTCTGGTATTTGTATGTCTGTATTTATAGGGCGAAAGAAATTGTTTATTATATTCTGTTGCATAATTGATTTACTGATTCGAATCGCAAAATTATAAAAAGTACAGACTATAATAAAAATGGTCTGTACTTTTTCACTTATATTCCTCGTTATAAATTTTGCCACTACATTGTATGGCTTCTTTCTTTGTCAAGAAGTCTTCTATCATATCTTTGGTAAATCTGATAACAGCGTATAAATTTTCTCTCTTTGAACATAGGAAACCATTTGTAGGCTTTTTCAAGTTGTTATAGTGTGCCTGCAGGTCGGGGATGCCGAAGTCAGGTTATAATGCCTTTATTTTTTACTCCTTTCATTGTTATGGGGAGAATATGTTAGTATCTGTGTCCAGTTCCTCGCATTTCCTCTGCGGTAATTTTCTTTTTGTCGATGCAACGCCAGGCATAAAAGATATAAGCGAGTACAAAGGGTACAAGAACAGATACATACGCCATGGTTTTAAGGGTAAAAAGACTGGAGCAGCTGTTGGATAAAGTCAGTGAACTTTGTATGTCAACCGTAGAAGGGTAATAGGCCGTATGGTTATAGCCTGCTGTCAGTAAAAGGGTTAATACAGTTAATACGGTGCCGGTTCCGGCAAACCAGATTCCTTTGTCGAACTTTGTTTTCCATATTGTGTATGCAATGCCCCCAAGTACCAATAGCACACCCAATAAAAAAACTATCAGGACAATGGGCATCTCCAAAAAGTTGTGCAGATATTTGTAAGGTTCCATATAGATTTCTTCTGTTTCGGGATTTACGGCAAATCCATTTGCGATAAGGATATGGATTAAGAAAAACAAGAAGAAAACCAGGAACAGTCCGGTATTTCCCCACAAAGAGTGTCGGCAACGGGCGGTTAGTGCTGCATTGTCTATATTATTGATCAAATAGAGCGCACCCAGAATGCGGGAGAGGAAAAACACAGCAAGCCCCAAGGCTATGTTCCAGGGATTGAGCAAGATATCAAGGCCGTAGCTCGCATTGGCCCATTGACTGATTACGGGCATCATTGTATCTCCAATACAGTCTTTTTCAATGAAGAATGCCGAGCCGGTAAAGAATGTGGCGACGGCACTACCCAACAATATCGGGCCTACGGTTCCATTGATAACTAGAAATGCGCGGTAGGTGTTCTTACCCAACAAGTTGCCTGCGCGCGATTGGAATTCGTAACTGACGGCTTGCAGGACAAAACTGAACAGAATAATCATCCAAAGCCAGTATGCTCCGCCAAAACTTGTGCTATAAAACAGTGGGAATGAGGCGAAAAAAGCTCCTCCGAATGTAACCAGAGTCGTAAATGTAAATTCCCATTTGCGTCCGGTGGAGTTAATCATCATCTGGCGGTGCTCTTCAGTCTTTCCTAAACAGAATAGGAGAGAGTTTCCTCCCTGTACAAACAGCAGAAATACTAATATGGCTCCTAATAGGGATACAATAAACCACCAATAGTGTTGAAGAAAAGTATACATGTTACGGGATTTTTAGATTTAAAAAAGTGTATTATTCATTCTCTGCATTAACTTCCGGACCTTTACGTATCGCTTTAAACATAATGCCGACTTCGGCAATAAGCATGATTGTGAAAAGTATCAGGAATATGAAGAAGGTAGTCTGTACGGAACTTACCTCCAACCGCGATATGGCGGCATTGACAGGCAACATATCTTGAATGGCCCAGGGCTGGCGTCCGCATTCGGCTACAACCCAACCTGCTTGTCCGGCAAGGTAACCCAGCGGAATGGTCAGTATGGCTACCCAGTGGAGCCAACGCATCTCGGCTATCTCCTTTTTATATGCAACAAAGAGTGTGAAAGCAAAGAACAGAATGAAATATCCGCCCAGCATCACCATAATACGAAACATGTAGAAGGTTAGTGGTACGTTGGGAACCAGCTCGTTTATGTCTTTAATGTAGCCGTATCCAAAGTAATCCATATTTTCTTTTAGTACCACGGAAGCCTGTCGGGCAGCGGTGGTGTCTCCATCCTTTTGGGCTTGGCGATAGGATGCAAAAGCTGTGATGGCCAGTTTCCCCCGTTCCATTTTTTCGGCGGCCGACAATGCCGGTGTTCCATCTTTTTGTAAATAACCACCTTGTAGCAGGTCATTGATGCCAGGCACAAAAGCGTCGGGATCGCGTTCGGCTAGTAATGAAAGCATTTTGGGCATCTCTATACGGAACAGGAAAGCATCTTTACCGTCGGATGCTTCTGTCTTGGCTGGATTCAATATGCCCATCGCCACGAGGCCGGCACCGTTGCTGCCATCGTAATAACCTTCCATTGCGGCAAGTTTCATAGGTTGGTGTTGGGCTACCTGATATCCTGAACCGTCACCGCTCCATGCTGATAGGACAGAGGCGCCGAGTCCTACCCAAGCGGCTACTTTGATACTGGCCAAAGCAAAAGTCTTGTGTCGCTTTTTCCACAGATACCAGCAGCTGATTCCTACAACAAAGATAGCTCCCAATACCCAACCGGACAATATGCTGTGTATAAACTTATTTACAGCCATTGGCGATGTGGCTATGGCCCAAAAGTCTATCATTTCGTTGCGTGCCGTGTCGGGATTGAACTCCATACCTACCGGATTCTGCATCCAGGCATTGGCTACCAATATCCACCAGGCAGAGATGGTAGCTCCTAGTCCAGTCAGCCATGTGGAGGCGAGGTGAAAACCTTTGCTGACTTTGTCCCAGCCGAAAAACATTACTGCAATAAAGGTCGCTTCCATGAAAAAGGCCAAGATTCCTTCAATGGCAAGCGGAGCGCCGAATATATCGCCTACAAACCATGAGTAATTACTCCAGTTAGTTCCAAATTCAAACTCAAGAATTAGTCCGGTAGCTACTCCAACGGCAAAGTTTATTCCGAAAAGTTTCATCCAGAAACGGGCAGTCCGTTTCCAGAACTCGTTTCCTGTGCGGTAATAGGCTGTTTCCATAATTCCCATAACCACTGCCAGACCTAATGTCAGCGGAACGAAAATCCAATGATAAATTGCTGTAAGAGCAAATTGTGCCCTTGACCAGTCAACCAGCGATGTGTCAATGTGTCCAAGCATTTTTCTATTCTTTTAATTTAATTCGTAGGTTAGATGAAAGCAAATAATCATTCAAGTTGGAAATCATTCCTGAATCCGCATAATCAATTCACGGCTTACATACTCATCTTTTTCTACATCGGTAGTAGCTGTTTTTAAAAAGTCCGGGAAGAAGAACAGACGAAGAATGAAAAACAGAATGAAAAGCTTTATAAGGATGATAAACCATAAAACACGTCCCCATGTCATTGATCGGAAACCTTCCAGGTAGAAGTGCCAGATGTTTGTTATCGAATATTTCATAAGGACTGTTTTTCATAGTTCATAGATTACAAATATAGCTTCTTCCTTTCATATATCCAAAGGGTGTATACACTAAGTTGATTGTTTTGCAAAAAGTGCAATTCTACCTTAGGTTTTTGTAACTCTAGGCTAGAGTTCTACAACTTTAGGTTAGGTTTTTATAACTCCAGGTTAGGGTTATAGTTTTAATCTCACTTTGTATCTTTTTAGAAGATGCTTTGGAATGTTTTTGTACAGAATTCCGGCCATTTTCAAACGCTTTTTGAGAAAAAGGTTTTTTTGATTGGATTTCGCTAAACTCAGGGTCTGTTTATGTATTTAGGGTTGCTAGAGAACCGTAAATGTGGTTATAGTTGTGCTATTTGCTGTTGTGTCTTGCCATAAATCTCGGTTATCGGCATAAAAGGGAACTTCGGCGGTGAAAAAGTGGGATATGTCTATCGTTTTTTCGTCAAATTGTTAAAGGGGCTACATTTGCGGGTGTAAAATTCTATAGTAAACAGGAATATGACGAATGTAAGAAAATTGACAGTAGTATTGCTTTGGCTGGCAGGAAGTTCATGCTTATCGGCCCAAAATGCAAGCAATATGTCGCAAGCGGATAGCTTGCCGGCTCAATGGGATTTGCAGACATGTATAGAGTATGCTTTGCAGCAAAATATCACTATCAGGAAGAACCGGCTTAGTGCCGAAAGTGCAACGGTAGATGTGAAGTCGGCCAAAGCCGCACTTTTCCCTTCGTTATCGGCTAATGTCAGCCAGCGTATAGTAAATCGCCCCAATAGTGATGTAAATACCATTATTGATGGTGACAATATTACAAGCAGCTCCAGTAAGACTTCTTATAACGGAAGCTATGGCATTGATGCCAATTGGACGCTTTATAATGGAGGAAAACGACTTAATTCGTTGAAACAGCAGCAATTGAACAACCGTATAGCCGAACTCAATGTGGCAGAAAGTGAGAATAGCATTGAAGAAAGCATTGCACAGATATACGTCCAGATACTTTATGCATCCGAGGCGGTGAAAATCAATGAGGCAACATTGGAAGTCAGTCAGGCCGAATGTGAACGTGCTAAAGAACTGTTTGCTGCCGGAAGTATAGCCAAAAGTGATTTGGCCCAACTGGAAGCGCAAGTCAGTACGGATAAATATCAGCTGGTTACTGCTGAAGCAACTTTGCAGGATTATAAACTTCAACTTAAGCAATTGCTGGAGCTGGATGGTGAAGAAGAAATGAATCTGTATATTCCTGCATTGGGGGATGAAAATGTGTTGTTGCCTTTGCCTGCTAAAAGCGATGTTTATCGGGCTGCTCTTCTTCTTCGTCCCGAAATAGAGGCTGGTAAACTGGATGTAGAGGCAGCCGATTTGGACATTAAAATTGCACGAGCTGGCTATATTCCGACGCTTAGTCTGAGTGCGGGCATTGGAACGACCAATAGTAACGGTAACGACTTTACATTTGGCGAGCAGGTGAAACAGAATTGGAATAACTCATTGGGCTTTACAATAAGTATTCCGATTTTCAGTAACAGGCAGAACAAAAGTGCTGTGGAGAAAGCCAAAATTCAGAAACTAACCAGTGAACTTTCTTTGTTGGATGAGCAGAAAGCTTTGTATAAAACCATAGAAAACCTGTGGCTTGATGCAAACAGTGCCCAACAGCAATATGCAGCGGCTGTGGAGAAATTGAAAAGCACGCAGATCAGTTACGAACTGATACAAGAGCAATTTAATTTGGGTATGAAAAATACAGTGGAATTGCTGACTGAAAAGAATAACCTGTTGAATGCACAGCAGGAAACTTTGCAGGCCAAGTATATGGCTATATTGAACATGCAGTTGCTCAAATTCTATCAGGGAGATGATTTGAAGTTATGACTGGCATGCTGGTAAGAAAATAAAACTATTACATATTTTATAATCAAAGAGTATGAAAAAGAAATTTATTCTCATCGCTGCGGCTGTAATTGTGGTAGCAGGTGGAAGCCTTTGGTTGTTTGGAGGTTCATCGGCAAAACACAAGGTGAACTATGTGACAACTACCGTTAGTAAAGGTGAGATTTCAGAATCAGTCACTGCAACAGGAACCATTGAACCGGTAACCGAAGTGGAGGTCGGTACACAGGTAAGTGGTATTATTGACAAGATTTATGTAGATTATAACTCGGTAGTGACAAAGGGGCAGCTTATTGCAGAAATGGACCGTGTGACTTTGCAGAGCGAACTGGCTTCCCAACGTGCTGCCTATAATGGGGCTAAAGCCGAATATGAATATCAGGAAAAGAATTATATCCGTAACAAAGGGTTGCATGAGAAACAACTTATCAGTGATACGGATTACGAGCAGTCTGTGTATAATTATGAAATGGCTAAAAGTAATTATGAAAGTACGCAGGCTGCTTTGGCTAAAGCAGAACGGAATCTGTCTTATGCTACCATTACTTCTCCGATAGACGGTGTAGTCATCAGTCGTGACGTAGAAGCTGGTCAGACAGTAGCCTCTGGATTTGAAACTCCGACACTTTTCACCATTGCCGCCGATTTGACACAAATGCAGGTTGTGGCCGATGTTGATGAGGCCGATATAGGTGGTGTGGAAGAAGGTCAGCGTGCCACCTTTACTGTAGATGCCTATCCGAATGATGTATTTGAAGGTGTTGTCAAGCAGATTCGTTTGGGCGATTCCAGCTCCAGTAGTTCCAGCAGTACGACTAGCACGAGTAGTACGGTGGTTACTTACGAGGTGGTAATCACTGCTCCTAACCCGGATTTGAAGTTAAAGCCGCGTTTGACAGCTAATATAACAATTTACACACTTGACCGTAAAGATGTGCTTTGTGTGCCGTCCCGTGCATTGCGTTTCGTTCCCGAGGTTCCTCTTATTAGCGAAAATGACATTGTAAACGATTGTCAGGCAGAACATAAAGTATGGACACGTGAAGGAAATGTCTTCACTGCTCATCCGGTGGAAATTGGTATTTCAAATGGTGTTAATACTGAAATTACCGGTGGACTTGCAGAGGGAACTGTAATTGTTACCGAAGCGACAATAGGAGCTTCGTCTGAAAATATTTCACCGATGGAGCAGGCAGGCGAGAGAAGTCCGTTTATGCCAGGCCCTCCGGGAGGTGATAAGAAAAAGAAAAACTGATGTATGTTGCATAAATAGAGATTACCTCTTATTGTGTTGACATAATTTATATTTGAATCAGTCATGGATAAGAAAACAGTCATAGAATTGAAGGATATCCGACGGAATTTTCAGGTGGGCGATGAAACGGTCCATGCACTACGTGGTGTCTCGTTTACCATTACGGAAGGTGAGTTTGTTACCATTATGGGTACGTCGGGGTCTGGAAAATCCACTTTGTTGAATACATTAGGGTGTCTTGATACGCCTACCAGTGGAGAGTATTTACTGGATGGAATTTCTGTAAGGACCATGAGCAAGCCACAACGTGCAGTGTTGCGTAATCGTAAGATCGGTTTTGTGTTTCAGAATTATAACCTGCTTCCTAAGACTACAGCCGTCGAAAATGTGGAGTTGCCATTGATGTACAATTCTTCCGTATCGGCTGCCGAAAGACGCAGACGGGCCATAGAGGCTCTACAGGCAGTGGGGCTTGGTGACCGGTTGGAACACAAGTCCAATCAGATGTCGGGTGGACAGATGCAGCGTGTGGCCATAGCACGTGCTTTGGTAAATAATCCGGCTGTGATTTTGGCAGATGAGGCAACCGGAAATCTGGATACACGAACTTCGTTTGAAATTCTGGTCTTGTTTCAGAAGCTGCATGCTGAGGGACGTACCATCATTTTTGTAACCCATAATCCTGAAATAGCTCAATACAGTAGCCGTAACATTGTCTTGCGGGATGGTCAGATTAAGGATGATTGTCTTAATGACAATATATTGGATGCTGCAAAAGCACTTGCCGCACTGCCTGTACCGCAAGATGATTGAATGAGTCGAGTCGTGTGAACTCTGAATTGCATGCGGGAGACAAGCGGAGTAAGAATGCTTTCTATAAAATAAATGTATAACAATGAACGGAACCAATCTTTTTAAAATAGCTCTTCGGGCCTTGGCTAATAATAAGTTGAGAGCTTTTCTCACCATGCTGGGTATCATTATCGGTGTGGCATCCGTAATAACCATGCTTGCCATCGGACAAGGTTCGAAAAAAAGTATTCAGGCGCAAATATCGGAGATGGGATCCAATATGATTATGATTCATCCGGGAGCTGATATGCGTGGGGGAGTGAGACAGGATCCCAGTTCCATGCAGACGTTGAAACTGACCGATTATGAATCATTGCGCGATGAAACTAATTTCCTTTCGGCCGTTAGCCCCAATGTTTCTTCCAGCGGGCAGTTGATTGCCGGGAATAATAACTACCCGTCGTCTGTCAGTGGAGTAGGGATTGATTATCTGGAGATTCGTCAACTAACTGTTGAAAATGGGAGTATGTTTACGCCGACAGATATTCAGACTTCTGCAAAAGTCTGTGTGATAGGAAAAACCATTCAGGATAATCTGTTCCCCAACGGTGAAGATCCTATTGGGCGTGTCATCCGTTTCAATCAGGTGCCTTTCCGTGTTGTGGGTGTACTGAAATCTAAAGGTTATAACTCAATGGGTATGGACCAGGACGATGTCGTACTGGCTCCTTATACAACGGTCATGAAACGCTTGTTGGCTCAAACTTATCTGGAAGGAATCTTTGCTTCCGCCCTCAGTGAAGATATGACCGACAATGCTTCGGAAGAGATAACCGAAATTTTGAGGCGAAATCATAAGTTGAAGGCGAGTGATGATGATGATTTTACCATAAGAAGTCAGCAGGAACTCAGTTCTATGTTGAACTCAACAACAGATCTTATGACAACTTTGTTGGCTTGTATTGCCGGAATATCGTTGGTGGTTGGCGGCATTGGAATTATGAATATCATGTATGTTAGTGTGACGGAAAGAACCCGCGAGATAGGTTTGCGTATGTCAGTGGGAGCACGTGGCATAGATATTCTGAGCCAGTTTCTTATTGAAGCCATTCTTATTAGTATAACAGGAGGTGTTATTGGAGTAATTATCGGATGCGGTGCCAGTTGGATTGTGAAAAATGTAGCCCATTGGCCCATATTCATACAGCCTTGGAGTGTATTCCTGTCATTTGCCGTATGTACGATAACAGGGGTATTTTTTGGGTGGTATCCGGCCAAAAAGGCTGCCGACCTTGATCCGATTGAAGCCATCAGATATGAATAAGTACATCTCAATTGCGATTTGATATCGGCTTTGGATTATAACTATAGTAATGTGATAAGAGTCTGTTTTTGATTTTTGTGGTGCAGTCCGTAAACTCTGTCTGGTGTGGAAATGTGTGGGGGTGTTGGTGATGAAGGTGAATAAGAGAGAAAGATAGACGATGGAGTTTAAGCTATGTGGGGTGTAGCTATTGGAATCTTAAACAGGCTTTTGTCATTTACTTGATATATACGGTTCTTGATTATGGAATAAAAGTTTTTTCCTTAATAAGAACCAGACAATTTCACTATCTTTGCGAAACCTATGGAACACTCACTGAAATCTCATCCACGTATTGTTGAAGTCATGACACATGTCATTGGCTGGGGCATTGTATTTGGTTTCCCTTTTATTATGATGACAAGAAACGGATTTACTTTGACATGGTTCGACTATCTGAAACATGGAAGTATTATTCCTATTTCTTTTCTCATCGTTTTCTACGTGAATTATATTTATCTTATTCCGAAGTATTTATTTGAGGGACGCATCAAGCGTTATTTGCTGCTGAACATTATTCTGATTGTTTGTGTGGCTACAGGCGCTCATTTGTGGCAGGAATATGCGTTTCATGTTTTCCCGAAAGAAAATGGCATGGGAAAGCCCAGAAGACCGGAACCTCCGCGCTGGATTTTTATTGCCCGAGATATTTTTTCCATGATTCTGACGGTAGGATTGAGCGTGGCTATTAAGATGAGTGGACGGTGGGCGCAAATAGAGAATGCACGTCGTGAAGCCGAAAAAAGCCGAACTGAAGCTGAGTTGAAAAATTTGCGTAGCCAACTCAACCCGCATTTTCTATTGAATACCCTCAACAACATTTATGCTCTCATTGCTTTTGATACAGACAAAGCTCAAGCAGCTGTTCAGGAATTGAGCCGTTTGCTGCGTCATGTACTGTATGACAATCAGCAAAACTTTGTTCCTTTAGACAAGGAAATGGATTTTATCCGGAACTATATTGAACTGATGCGGATACGTCTGTCTGCAAATGTCAATGTGGAAACTCAATTTGACATTCGTTCCGACAGTCAGACACAGATTGCGCCTCTGATATTTATTTCTTTGATAGAAAATGCATTTAAGCACGGTATTTCGCCTACTGAGCCCAGTTTCATTCGGATTTATTTTGGTGAAAATGCAGAAACGGTCACGTGCCAGATTGTCAATAGTTACCATCCTAAGAGTCAGGAAACGGACAAGAGTGGAAGTGGTATCGGGCTTGAACAGGTTAAGAAACGTCTTGAACTCACTTATCCGGGAGCATATACCTGGGAACATGGTGTAAGTGCCGATGGAAAGGAATACAAATCCTTATTGATTATTCGTAAAACTGAATCATTATGAACCTGAAGTGTGCCATTGTAGATGATGAGCCTTTGGCTTTGAATTTGTTGGAAAGCTATGTTAAAAAAACACCTTTTCTGGAGTTGACAGGGAAATATTCCAGCGCCGTACAGGCTATGAAAGAGTTGCCGAATCATCCTGTCGATTTGCTTTTTTTGGATATCCAGATGCCCGAACTAAACGGCCTTGAATTTTCCAAGCTGGTAAATCCTGCGACCCGTATTGTTTTTACTACAGCGTTTGAGCAATATGCAATTGACGGTTATAAGGTGAATGCATTGGACTATCTGTTGAAGCCGATTTCGTATGTGGACTTTTTACAGGCTGCCAATAAGGCGATGAAATGGTTTGAACTTTTGCAACAACCCAAAGAGGAAATACAGAGCATCTTTGTAAAAAGTGATTATAAACTGGTGCAGATCGAATTGAGAAATATTCTTTACATAGAGGGCTTGAAGGATTATATTAAAATATACGAGGAGAATAACCCTAAACCCATTTTGTCATTAATGAGCATGAAAGCCATGGAAGATTTGCTTCCAACTTCACGGTTTATGCGTGTACACCGTTCGTATATTGTTCAGAAAGATAAAATAAGGGTTATAGACCGTGGACGTATTGTATTCGGAAAAACTTATATTCCTATTAGCGACAGTTACAAACAGACCTTTCAGGATTTCTTGGAACAACGTAGCTAAAATATTCTCCATTTCGTCTATAAAATTGTCAATTTCGTCCATTTCTGTTGATACCCCTATTGTGTGTTATGGCATTTTTTCATACCTTTGTACCGAACAGATGGGAGTTGTGAAACTCCTCCAATAGAATAGTTTAGTTAAGTCTAGTTTAGTTTTTGTGTGAAGCACTTCCTCCGTGAGCGAACGGTCAGGAAGTGCTTTTTTGTTTGTATATATACAGGATTTTGAATTCTGGGATGTAGAAGGATATGATGATTCTATGAGGTCTTGTTTTGGGGCATAAAAAAAGCAGATGATAGGGGAATATTCGTGTCTTTATCCCTATCATCTGCGTAAATGTATTGATAGCAGTTATCGTGCCTACCGGTTGAAGCAGAGAGCTTCTCCCCGGTAGGTATCGTCTACCGCATGACCATCGTAGACGGTGCGGCCATTGACAAGGGTACGCTCTATGTGCCAGTCGAAGGTGCGGCCTTCCAATGGACTCCAGCCGCATTTGCTGAAGATTTGTTCCTTGCCAAGTGTCCAGGGCGATTGAGGACGCACCAAAACCAGGTCGGCCCGATACCCTTCGCGTATGAAGCCGCGACCACAAATGTTGTATAGTTGGGCAGGGGCGTGGCACATTTTCTGCACTACTTGTTCAATGGTAAAGATACCTTCGCTGACAAGTTGCAACATGCTGACGAGCGAGAACTGTACCATAGGCATGCCCGATGCGGCTTTGGTGGCACCACCTTTTTTGTCGGTAATGAGGTGGGGGGCATGGTCGGTGGCAATGACGTCGATTACATCCGTGGCAACGGCTTGACGGAGGGCATCGCGGTCGGCGCGGGTCTTGACAGCCGGATTGCACTTGATGAGCGTACCCAGGGTACGGTAGTCAGCCTGGCTGAACAGGAGATGAGCCACGCAAGCTTCGCCAGTGATTCGTTTCTGCTCTACGGGGCCGGCTTGCAGCAATTTCAGTTCGCGGGCAGTAGAGAGGTGCAGCACGTGCAGCCGTGCACCGGTTTCGCGGGCCAGCTTCACGGCTAAGCTGGATGAGGCATAACAGGCAGCTGCCGAGCGTATATTGGGGTGTTTACCGACAGGAACGTCGTCTTCGTCGGCATACTGGGCCTTGTACTTCTCCATATTCTGCCGGATGGTGGCAGGATCTTCGCAATGAACGGCAATGAGCAGGTCGGTACTGCCAAAGATGGCCCGCAGGCTTTCCATGCGGTCTACCAGCATGTTGCCAGTACTGGAGCCCATGAAGAGCTTGATGCCGCACACGTGTTGGCGGTCGAGCCGGGCAAAATCGGTATAATTGCTGTTGGTAGCGCCGAAGTAAGCCGAATGGTTTACGATGCATCGTTCGTCCAATAAAGCCAACTTGGCATCCAGGGCTTCGAGCGAGGTGGTTTGCGGCACGGTGTTGGGCATGTCCATGATGCTGGTTACACCGCCGGCTGCCGCCGCACGGCTTTCGCTCAGAATGTCGGCCTTATGGGTGAGGCCAGGGTCACGGAAGTGCACATGGTCGTCTATGACACCGGGCAGCAGGTAGCAGCCTGTGGCGTCGATGGTTTCGTCGCAGGAGGCGGAGAGGGGACGTCCGCAGGTCAGCACTTCGGAGATATCACCCTGGTCGGTTACTACGACCGAACCCTGTATGGTCTGGCCCTCGTTGACCAGGAGGGCGTTGTGTATAAGCGTACGTTTCATAAACGGAATAAATGTTTAGCGGGTTGTGGTTTCAGCTTTGGGCCATTTGCGGAACCATCCGTCCCAACGCAGGCGCAGCACGCCGAACACGGCTTCGCCGAAAATGCTTGAATTCATTTTAGAGGTTCCCAGCTCGCGGTTGATGAAAATGACAGGCACTTCCTTGATACGGAAGCCGCACTTGTAGGCCGTAAACTTCATCTCGATTTGGAATGCATATCCTTCCCTTTTTGTTTGGAATGGAGAGCCAAATGCTTTCGATATCAAGGCAAAACGGATCACCAGACTCTATGGCATAAAAAGTGATGCCGACAACGATATTGTCGGTGAATTGTATGCTTTCGAGAATTATGTTGCATCACCTAAGCAAAATGATGAAGCTACTACATGCTTGATTATTGGAGTAAGAAATAATGACAGTGGAACGGTTTCTTATCATCGTGCAAATGTACATCCGCCCCAATCGGGACAGTCTCTTAAACGTAATAATGTGTACAGACTAACTATCAACTCCATTAAAAAAGAAGGTTATAAAACCGAGTTAGAAGCATATAAA
>ENA-OOXJ01001321-OOXJ01001321.1-human-gut-metagenome-genome-assembly--contig:-NODE-1321-length-16177-cov-2.337055_pt1 | contig 16177 bp, 23 predicted proteins | sample MGYA00241587_ERZ501343 | MGnify/ENA primary metagenome ERZ501343 (study PRJEB25962, sample SAMEA2042918) | human gut metagenome | biome: human gut; feature: human-associated habitat; material: faeces... | reverse complement strand
CAACAGGGAACTATCCTGGCGCTGCAAGAAATGCAGACGAGCTCCGCGCTGATATAGATAAGGCTATGGAATTTATTCCAGGTGAGCTTAAGCTCAATCTTCACGCAAACTATCAGGAGGCTGACACTTTCGTAGACCGTGACCAGATAAAGCCTGAACACTTCAAGAACTGGGTAGCATGGGCAAAAGAAAGAAATATGGGACTTGACTTCAACCCTACATACTTCTCACATCCTAAGAGTGAAAAGGCTACTCTTTCATCATCAGATGAAGAAATAAGAAAGTTCTGGGTAAGACACGGAATCGCTGCACGTGAAATAGGCGGTTATTTCTATAAAGAAACAGGTAAGGTATGTGTTATAAATCACTGGACACCGGACGGTGACAAGGAATTCCCGGTTGACACTCTTACACCAAGACTCAACCTCAAGAAGAGCTATGATGAAATCTTTGAAGCAACAAAAGACGTTGAAGGCGTTATGGACGGTATAGAGTCAAAGGTATTCGGTATAGGTGCTGAGAGCTTTACAGCTGGTTCACACGAATTCTGCATGGGCTATGTAATGTCAAAGAACAGCGATCATATCATTATGACTCTTGACACAGGTCATTATCATCCGACAGAAGTTGTTTCAGCTAAGCTTGGTTCAATCTATGCATTCCAGGATCACGTACTTCTCCATGTTTCACGTCCTGTAAGATGGGATAGTGACCATGTAGTTGCTTTTGATGACGAAACAAAGGCTATAATGGAAGAGCTTGTAAGACTTGGGAAGCTCGATGCTACATATATAGCAACAGACTTCTTTGATGCTTCAATAAACAGAATAGCAGCATGGGTAATTGGTATGAGAAATACAAGAAAGGCTATGCTTTACGCACTTCTCCAGCCTACAGAGATGATGAAGAAGATCGAGGCTGAAGGCATCAAGACCGTTATCATCACCGATGAGTACGCTGGCCGCGATGGTAAATCCCAGTCCCTGGCTGACGCTGACCCGTCTGCTGATGCAGTTGTTACCGGCGGTAACGCAAACCAGGTAATCGTACTGCCTCCAATGGAGACCGTATACGGCCACCTCGAGTTTGTTGACACCATCGCTGGTGGTTCCGCAAACAACATCGATGCTCACGGCAACATCACCGTTGAGATCCAGGCGATCACCGGTGCTACCAACGAAACAGGCTTCAACTACCTGTCTGCTAGATAATAGGAAGGGGAAGAATCACGATGAGCAAAATCAGAGTTGTACAATACATTAACCAGTTCTTCGCTCAGATCGGTGGCGAGGAAAAAGCTGACATTCCTGCAGAGCTGCGCGAAGGCCCGGTAGGCCCAGGTCTTGCACTCAACCAGGCTTGGCAGAAAGCTGGAGAGGACGCAGAGGTTGTTGCAACCGTTATCTGCGGCGACTCCTACTTCAACGAGAACCTTGAAAAAGCACAGGCTGAGGTTCTGGAGATGGTTAAATCTCAGAATCCAGATATGTTTATCGCTGGCCCTGCATTCAACGCTGGTCGTTACGGCGTAGCTTGCGGCACCATCGCTAAAGCTGTTCAGGACAATCTCGGCATTCCGGTACTGACCGGTATGTACGTTGAGAACCCAGGCGCTGATATGTTCAAGAACGACGTTCTGATCGTTTCCACCAAGAACAGCGCTGCTGGTATGAGAGATGCCATCAAATACATGGCTCCTCTGGCTCTCAAACTTGCTAAACATGAGCCAATCGGTGCTTCCTGCCAGGAAGGTTACATCCCGAACGGCGTTCGTGTAAACTTCTTCGAGAAAGAGAGAGGCTCCAAACGTGCGGTTCAGATGCTGATCAAGAAGCTGAACAACAAACCGTTCGTTACCGAGTTCCCAATGCCTTCCTTCGACCGTGTTGCTCCAAACCCGGCTGTTAAGGATATGGCTCATGCTACCGTTGCTCTGTGCACTTCCGGTGGTATCGTTCCAAAAGGCAACCCGGATCACATCGAGTCCTCTTCTGCTTCCAAATACGGCGAGTACGACATTACCGGCGTTATGGATCTGACCTCCGATGCTTGGGAGACCGCTCATGGTGGTTACGACCCAGTATATGCGAACGAGGACCCAGACCGCGTTCTGCCAGTAGATGTTCTCCGCGAGATGGAAAAAGAAGGCAGAATCGGCAAACTGTACCACAAATTCTACACCACTGTTGGTAACGGTACTGCTGTTGCTTCGGCAAAGGCATTTGCTGAGGAGTACGCTAAGAAGATGAAGGATGACGGAGTGGATTGCGTCATCATGACTTCTACGTGAGGAACCTGCACACGTTGCGGCGCAACGATGGTAAAAGAAATCGAACGTGCTGGCCTGCCGGTTGTTCACATCTGCACAGTTACCCCAATTTCCATGACTGTTGGTGCTAACAGAATCGTACCAGCTATCGCAATTCCTCACCCGCTGGGCAACCCTGCTCTGACTCCTGAGGAAGAGAAACACATCAGAAGAAAGATCGTTGAGACTGCTCTGGAAGCTCTGGAGACCGAGGTTTCCGATCAGACCATCTTCGAGGTAAAATAATTTAATCTAACGCTTCTAAAAAGGGAATGTTGGCTGGAGAGGTTTATCCCCTCCAGCCGGCAGAAACCTTTTAGAAAATATATTTAGGGAGACGAGTACAATGGATAAAGTTTATGACATTATCGTATTAGGTGCAGGCCCTGCAGGTCTGGCTGCTGCTTCTTACGCTGGCCGTGCAAGAATGAACACTCTTCTGATCGAAGGCGAAAAAGATGGCGGACAGATCGTTATCACCAACGAGATCGAAAACTATCCAGGCTGCTTGGACGAAGAGTCCGGCCCGTCCCTTATCGCAAGAATGACAAAGCAGGTTGCAAAATTCGGTGCTGACCGCGTTACCGATACAATCGTTGACGTAGAGCTCGAAGGCAAAGTAAAACACCTCAAAGGCAACCACGGCGACTACTATGCAAAAGCTGTTGTAATCGCTACCGGCGCTTCTCCGCGTCCGATCGGCTGCAAAGGTGAAAAAGAATTCACCGGCAAAGGCGTTTCTTACTGCGCTACCTGCGATGCAAACTTCTTCGAAGATTTTGAAGTCTACGTAGTAGGCGGCGGCGATTCTGCTGTTGAGGAAGCTATGTACCTCACCAAATTCGCCCGCAAAGTAACCGTTATCCACAGACGTGACGAGCTCAGAGCTGCTAAGTCCATCCAGGAGAAGGCATTTGCTAACCCGAAGATGCACTTCATGTGGAACTCCACTGTTGAAGAGATCAAAGGCGACGGCGTTGTAACCTCCATGATCATCAAGGATACCAAGACCGGCGAGCTCAGAGAAGTAAAAGCGGACGAAGAGGACGGCACTTTCGGCATCTTTGTTTTCATCGGCTTCGATCCAAAATCCCAGCTGTTTGAAGGCAAACTGGAAATGAAGAACCGCTACATTGTAACCGATAAGTACATGCACACCAGCGTTGAGGGTGTATTCGCTGCCGGCGACGTCATCGAGAAACACCTGCGTCAGGTTGTAACTGCTTGCGGCGACGGTGCTGTTGCAGCTACCGAGGCTCAGCACTACGTAGAAAACCTGAAAGACTAATTTTAGTCACTGCGTTTTTGAAATCCATAAGGGACAAGCTAAAGTTTAGGTTTTTTGAGAGTTTGAAGCCGGCTTTTTTGGCTAGTTCCAAAAGATATCAGTAAAAAAGGGGCCACCCTAACGGTAAGTCACCTCTTTTTAGAGAAGGAGATTTTGCAATTATGGTTGAACTGACTAAAGAAAACTTCGAAACCGAAGTAACCAATGCTGAAGGTTATATCTTCATCGACTTCTACGGCGATGGCTGCGTTCCTTGCGCTGCTCTGATGCCACATGTACATGCTCTGGCTGACAAATACGCAGACAGCAAACTGAAATTCTGCGCTATGAACACCACCAAAGCAAGACGTCTGGCTATCAAACTGGGCATCCTGGGCCTGCCGGTAATGGCTATCTACAAAGATGGCAAACAGGTTGAGGCACTGGTTAAAGAGGACTGCACTCAGGACTCCATCACCGCTCTGGTTGAGAAGTACGTCAACATGTAATTTCGGCACAAGCCGAAACCACACCCGCCACTGTGCATAATCTGCAACAGTTGGCACACTACTATTAACCAAAATGGCATAAGGCCGTTTTGATAAACCGGTGATTCGGTTCGCCGGAGAAAGAAATAAGGAGGAATTGTCATGAGCCTTTTGAATGGTAAAAAAGTTATCATCATCGGCGACAGGGACGGCGTTCCAGGCCCAGCAATTGAAGCTTGCGCGAAAACTGCTGGCGCTGACGTAGTGTACTCCGCTACAGAATGCTTTGTCTGAACCGCTGCTGGTGCAATGGATTTGGAAAATCAGAAGAGAGTTAAAGAATTCGCAGAACAGTATGGTCCGGAGAACACAGTAGTTCTTCTGGGTGCTGCTGATAGCGAGGGTGCTGGCCTGGCTGCAGAGACTGTAACCAACGGTGACCCAACTTTCGCAGGTCCATTGACAGGAGTTCAGTTAGGACTCACAGTATATCACATTTGCGAGCCAGAAATCAAAGAAGAAGTCGACCCAGCTGTTTATGATGAGCAGGTAGGTATGATGGAAATGGTTCTGGATGTAGACGCTATCGTCGAAGAGATGAGTGCCGTTCGCAACGATTACTGCAAATACCTCTAAACCGAAGTGATAGGTGGTGTGGTGGTGTGGTGATGTATCGCCATGTCCCATACCACCTATTTTCTCTTTTTCCACATAATTTTGGGTTGGATGATGACGCCCCGGCGTACATCCTGGACTGCCCAGACAAAGAGACCGGCAAAATTGACAGGAAATGGCGCTGTATTGTGTAGAAAAAGCAGAAATCCATAAACCCCGATGACAACCCGTCTATTTTCGTGTATACTGGTTTTACAGGGCTTGTCCTCCTTAGAATCAAAACGGGTCCTGCGGGGAAACCCCAAAAACAAAACAAAATTCATCAATCAAATGAATGAGAGGCGTGACTGCAATGAACAGTGTAATTAAAGGCGCAAGCTATATTCTTGCCCATACACCAGACATGGTAATGGAAAATGGTACTACCCAGACCACCGAGAGAGTTGTAAATCCTGAGTCTGAGTACCTCAAAGAGCTGCCGAATCACCTCAGAACCTATGAGCAGGCTCTGGCTTATCTGCCAAACCAGACCTATATCGGCAACATGCATCCAGACGAGCTGGCAAACTATCCACAGCCTTGGGTTGATACCACCGTTGAGGGCCTGAACCAGAGAGTCGGCAAATACGGCGAGATCATGCCAGAAGACGAGTTCTATATGCTGATGCAGTGCGTAGACGTTTTCGAGCTGGTTATGCTGGACAAAGAGTTCGTTGCACAGGTTAAAGATAAATTCATCGCGAACCCTGTAATCGACGAGTCCATCGTTGCTAGAATCCACGAGGGCGTTGATCACTCTGAGGTTGAGCACTTTGTAAGCGAAGAGCATGCTGAGCCACTGGTATACCAGGGCAAGATGGTCGGCTTTGTTAAGAGAGCACACGACGTTGACCCGAACCTGTCTGCTCACACCATGCTTGAGAACATGGTAACCAAGGCTTCCGCAGTTCTGTCCCTGCTGCACCTGATCCGCGTAACCGGCATCAACAAAGATGAGATCGATTACGTCATCGACTGCTGCGAGGAGGCTTGCGGCGATATGAACCAGCGCGGCGGCGGCAACTTTGCAAAAGCAGCTGCTGAGATCGCTGGCCTGAACAATGCAACCGGTAGCGATACCCGTGGCTTCTGCGCTGGCCCAACCCATGCATTCATCAATGCAGCTTCCCTGGTAAAAGCTGGCACCTACAAACACGTTGTTGTTGTAGCTGGTGGCTGCACCGCTAAACTGGGTATGAATGGTAAAGACCACGTTAAGAAGGGTCTGCCGATCCTCGAGGATATGATCGGTGGTTTCGCAATCCTGCTGGGCGAGAACGATGGCGTTAACCCAGAAGTTGATACCGAGCATGTTGGCCGTCACACCGTCGGTACCGGTTCCGCTCCACAGAGCGTAATTTCTTCTCTGGTAACCAATCCTCTGGATGCTGCTGGTCTGAAGATCACCGACGTTGACAAATATTCCGCTGAGATGCAGAACCCAGATATCACCAAACCTGCTGGCGCTGGCGACGTTCCGCTTGCTAACTACAAGATGATCGCTGCTCTGGGCGTTAAGAAGGGTGACCTGGAGAAGAAAGATCTGGCTACCTTCCCGGCTAAACACGGTATGGTTGGTTGGGCTCCAACACAGGGCCACATTCCATCTGGTGTTCCTTACATCGGTGTTTGCCGCGACGACATGCTGGCTGGCAAGATCAACAGAGCAATGATCATCGGTAAAGGTTCTCTGTTCCTTGGCCGTATGACCAACCTGTTCGATGGCGTATCCGTAATGATCCACAAGAATTCCGGCAAGGCAGAAGAAGCTGCTGTATCCGAAGATCAGATCAAGAGCCTGATCGGCAAAGCAATGAAAGATTTTGCTGCTACCCTGATGGCCGCTGCTGATGAGGACCAGGCTAACGCATAGTCTTGCAGCTTGACGAACATTCTGTAATCTAAAAGGAAATGAGGAGATCATTATGGCACAGATCGAAAAAATGATTGCCAAGACCTTCATGGACATCGCGAACGGCCTTGAGACTGGCTCCTTCGGCGCCCGTCCAAGAATCGCCGTAACCGGTCTGGGCAGCGAGCACGGAGAGCAGAACTCTGTCGAGGCTGCTATTCTGGCTGCTGACAGAGGCGTCGATGTTACCCTCATCGGCACCGCTGAGAACGAAAAGTTCAACACCGTGAAGGTCGCGGACGAAGATGAAATGTACAAAGAGATGGAGAAGATGCTGGACAACGGCGACATTGACGGTTGCGTTACCATGCACTATCCATTCCCGATCGGCGTATCCACTGTAGGCCGCGTTGTCACCCCTGGCAAAGGCAAACAGATGTTTATTGCCAACACCACCGGCACCTCTGCTGCTGAGAGAATTGAAGCGATGATCCGCAACACCATTGCTGGTATCATCACTGCAAAAGCTTGCGGTATCAAAGAGCCAACCGTCGGCATCCTGAATGTAGACGGTGCAAGACAGTGCGAAGGCGCACTCAAAGAGCTCCAGGCAAACGGTTACGACATCCATTTCGCAGAGTCCTCCCGTGCAGACGGCGGCTGCGTTATGAGAGGTAACGACCTGCTGGTTGGCGCTTGCGACGTCATGGTTACCGATTCTCTGACCGGTAATATCCTGATGAAGATGATGTCTTCCTACTGCACCGGCGGCAGCTATGAGGCTGTTGGTTACGGCTACGGCCCTGGCATCGGCGAAGGTTATGACCGTCTGGTTATGATCGTATCCCGTGCATCCGGCGCTCCGGTTCTGGCAAACGCTATGGAATACGCTGCGACCCTGGTAAAGAACAACTACCGTGAGATCGCAAAGAAAGAGTACGAAGCTGCTAAGAAAGCAGGCCTGGAGAAGGTTATTGCGGCACACAAACCGGCTAAGAAGGAAACTTCCGACGAAGTCGTTGAGTGCCCACCTAAGGAAGTTGTCACCGCGTCCATTGCTGGTATTGAGGTTATGGACCTGGAGGACGCTGTTCAGGCTCTGTGGAAGGCAAAGATCTACGCTGAAAGCGGCATGGGCTGCACCGGACCTCTGGTTATGATGTCTGAGGCAAACCATGAAAAAGCAGTTGAGATCCTGAAAGCTGCTGGCTATATTTCCTAAGGAAAGAGTTTCTGCGGGAACAATCGTTACAATAAAGCCGCACACTTTCTAAAATATCTTTAAAAAATCGTTACATACGCACCCCGTCCAAGCGCCCTGATCCAGCGCCGAGGCGGGGTGTGTTTTTTACTTCGGATTGTGCATATTTAACAGAAAGTTTATCAAAACTTCTTTTAAATGAACGAAATGTTAGAATCGAAAAAAATGCGAAAAAAATCGCAAAAAACACTTGCAAAATGGCCCCTTGTGTTGTATTATAATTAAGCATGACTGCACAAGATATGCGTTGAAGCGGGAGGTTGCTATCCATAGAGATAGGGAATTTCCGCCGAGTATGTCCGATTTTAAACCGGGCGGCTTTATAACACTCGAAAGAGTTTCAGTCGTGACAAATGGCGAAAGCTGTGATTGTCTAAAGTCCCGGGTAAAGCTGCGTAATGCAGTTTGCCCGATTTTTTGTTTAGAAAATCAGGAAACACGCGGAAGCGTGTTCAATACAAAAACGCTCGCGAAGGAAACAAAACAAGGTGTTGGCGGTCGAAAAAAAGCCCAAACCGATTGTGGAAACGGGGAGGACGCCACACGACCGCAAAAGACGTCGTCCCACTCAAAAAACTTTAAGGAGGCGATGATGTGGCAGTCAAAGAAAAAATCAGAATCAGACTGAAGGGTTTCGATTATCAGTTGGTAGATTCTTCCGCAGCAAAAATCGTTGAGGTGGTAACCAGAACAGGTGCCCGCGTATCCGGACCTATTCCGCTGCCGACCGAGAAAGAGATCGTCACAATCCTGCGTGCTGTCCACAAGTACAAGGATTCCCGTGAACAGTTTGAGATGAGAACCCACAAAAGACTCATTGACGTACTGAGACCAACACAGAAAACTGTTGAGGCTCTCAAAAGTCTTGAGCTCCCTGCAGGCGTAGAAATCGAAGTAAAGCTTTAATCGAAGCTTTCCACTGAAATTTAGGAGAACCGGAAATCCAGGTTTTCCGGCGCTCTTCCCAAACGAAGAGCCGCTTGTCTGCAAAGGTAATGTTGACAGCGCACGCTGCCAACCAATAACCAATAGGAGGTATATACAATGCAAAAATGCATCGTAGGCAGAAAGCTGGGTATGACACAGCTTTTCGACGAGAATGGTAAATTCATTCCCGTAACCGTAGTCGAAGCTGGCCCTTGTGTCGTCGTTCAGAAAAAGACAATCGAAAACGACGGTTATGAAGCCGTGCAGATCGGTTTTGGCGAGGTCACAAGCAAACATGTAAACAAACCACTTCAGGGACACTTCGCAAAGAGCGACGTTGCCATGAAGAAAGTGCTCAGAGAGTTCAGACTTGATAACTGCGACGCTCTGAATGTAGGCGATCTGATCAAAGCAGACGTCTTCGCAAACGGCGACAAAGTTGACGTATGCGGCACTTCCAAAGGTAAAGGTTACGCCGGCACAATCAAACGCTACGGCAACCACAGACTCAAAGAGACCCACGGTACCGGCCCGGTCGCTAGACATGCAGGCTCCAACGGCGCTTGCTCCGATCCGTCCCGTGTATTCAAGGGCAAACGTCTTCCAGGCCATCTGGGCGCTGAAAGAGTTACAGTTCAGAACCTCGAAATCGTTAAAGTCGACGTTGAAAACAATCTTATCGCGATCAAGGGTGCTATTCCGGGAGCTAAAAACGGCGTAGTCTACATCACTGACAGCGTTAAGATGGCTTAAGGAAAGGAGGAAACACGATGCCACAGGTTACTGTATTTGATATGACCGGCAAGAGCGTTGGCGAAATGACCCTCTCCGATGCCATCTTCGGTATTGAGCCGAACACTTCCGTTATGCATGCCGCGGTAGTTAACTACCTTGCAAACCAGCGTCAGGGCACCCAGTCCACCCTCACCCGCACCGAGGTTTCCGGCGGCGGTCGCAAACCGTGGAAACAGAAAGGTACTGGCCGCGCCAGACAGGGTTCCACCCGTGCACCACAGTGGACACACGGCGGTATCGCACTGGGCCCGAAGCCAAGAGATTACAGCTACTCTCTGCCGAAAAAGGTAAAGAGACTGGCTATGAAATCTGCTTTCTCTGCAAAGGTTGCTGACAACGAGATGATCGTTGTAGACAACATCCATGTCGAGGACTTCAAGACCAAGACTGTTGTAGAGATGCTTTCCAAACTCGGCGCCGATAAGAAAGCTCTTATCGTAATGCCAGAGGTTGATCAGAAGCTCATCAAGAGCGCAGCAAACATCCCGGGCGTCAAGACCGCGCTGGTAAACACCATTAACGTCTATGATATCCTCAACTGCGACAAATTCATCGTCGCTAAGAGCGCGCTCGAGAAAATCGAGGAGGTGTACGCATAATGAAAACTGCACACGACATCATCCTGAAGCCTGTTATCACCGAGGCTAGCATGCAGGGCATTGCAAACAAAAAGTACACCTTTCAGGTTGCTAAGGATGCAAACAAGATCGAAATCGCAAAAGCAGTTGCAGAACTGTTTGGCGTAAAAGTTGCCAAGGTAAACACCATCAACGTGAACGGCAAATATAGACGCCAGGGCATGAACGGCGGTTACACCGCAGACTGGAAAAAAGCGATTGTAACCCTGACCGAGGATTCCAAGAGCATCGAGTTCTTCGACTCCATGATGTAATGCCCGAAGGATAGCCTCCAATGGCTTACATCCTTCCCCAAGTTATGTATGGGGCGCCGGTGAAACGAACGATAAGGGCGCTCCGCGAAAACGCACAAGGAGAGTGAAACCATGGCTATTAAATTTTATAAGCCAACGACATCCGGCAGACGTCAGATGACTACTACTGACTTTTCCGAACTGTCCAAGGTTGCTCCTGAAAGAAGCCTGCTGGCTCCGCTGAAAAAGAATTCAGGACGTAACAGCTACGGTAGAATCACTGTTCGCCACCGTGGCGGCGGCAACAGAAGAAAATACCGCATCATTGATTTTAAACGCAACAAAGTAGATATGCCCGCAACTGTACTCACCCTTGAGTACGATCCAAACCGCTCCGCTCACATCGCTCTGGTTCAGTACGAGGACGGCGAGAAGAGATACATCCTCGCTCCAAACGGCCTGAAGGTTGGCGACGTCATCGAGTCCGGTGCAAACGCGGACATCAAGACCGGCAATGCACTGCCGCTGGCAAACATTCCGGTTGGTACCTTCATCCACAACGTAGAGCTTTATCCTGGCAAGGGCGCTCAGCTTGCTCGTGCAGCTGGCATCATGGCTCAGTTGATGGCAAAAGAAGGCAACCTGGCACTGATCAGACTGCCATCCGGCGAGCTGAGAAATGTTCCAGTAAACTGCATGGCAACCGTTGGTCAGGTAGGCAACATCGACCACGAGAACGTATCGATCGGTAAAGCTGGCCGTAAACGCCACATGGGTTGGAGACCAACCGTACGCGGTTCCGTTATGAACCCATGCGACCATCCGCACGGTGGTGGTGAAGGTAAATCCCCAGTCGGCCGTCCAGGCCCTGTTACTCCTTGGGGCAAACCTGCTCTTGGCTATAAGACCAGAAAGAAGAGCAACCGCTCCGACAAGTACATTGTCAAACGCCGCAACGACAAGTAATGCAGGCTGAAAGGAGACGCACTAATGGGTAGAAGTATTAAAAAAGGACCGTTTGTCCAGCCTGTCCTGCTCAAGAGAGTACGGGAGATGAACGAAGCCGGTGAGAAGAGAGTCCTCAAAACCTGGAGCCGCTCTTCCACAATCTTCCCGGATTTCGTTGGACACACTTTTGCAGTTCATGACGGCCGCAAACATGTTCCGGTATATGTAACCGAGGATATGGTTGGCCACAAGTTGGGAGAATTTGCTCCTACTAGAACCTATAGAGGCCACGCCGGCGCCAAGAAATCCGGTAACTAAGCAAAGGCCGAGAGGAGGAAAACAAATGGAAGCAAGGGCTTACCTGAAATATGCCCGTATTGCACCACGTAAAGTGCAGATCGTGCTTGATCTGATCAGAAACAAGCCGACAAAATTGGCTTTGGCAATTCTGAAGCACACTCCAAAGGCCGCCTGCGAGCCGGTAGAGAAGCTTCTGAAATCCGCCATCGCCAACGCTGAAAACAACCACAACATGGACGTCAACAACCTCTACGTTGCTGAGTGCTATGTTGGCGAGGGCCCGATCCTCAAGAGAGTAAGACCTAGAGCACAGGGCAGAGCGTTTAGAGTATTCAAGAGAACCTCGAACATCACGATCGTTCTCAAAGAGAAGGAATAGCCAAAGGAGGAGGTAAACTATGGGTCAGAAGGTTAATCCACACGGACTTCGCGTCGGTGTCATCAAAGATTGGGATTCCCGCTGGTTTGCTAAGGACGACGCTTTTGGCGATATCCTGGTAGAGGACTACAATCTGCGTAAATTCTTAAAGAAGAGCCTGTATCTGGCTGGCGTACCGCGCATCGAGATTGAGCGCGACGCAACCAAGGTAAGAATCCACATCCACTGCGCAAAACCGGGCATGGTTATCGGTAAAGGCGGCGCTGAGATCGAGAAGCTGCGTGCACAGTGCGAGAAGATCATCAACAAGAACAAAGAAGTTCCGGCAAAAGTTTTCATCAACATTGTAGAAGTAAAACAGCCGGATAAAGACGCACAGCTCGTTGCCGAGAACGTAGCATCCCAGCTGGAGAGACGTATTTCTTTCCGCCGCGCGATGAAACAGTGCATCGGCCGCACCATGAAACTGGGCGCACAGGGCATCAAGATTCAGGTTTCCGGCCGTCTGGGCGGAGCTGAGATTGCCAGAAGCGAGCATTACCACGAGGGCACCATTCCGCTGCAGACCCTGCGTGCGGACATCGACTACGGCTTTGCTGAGGCGAACACCACCTACGGCAAGATCGGCGTCAAGGTTTGGATCTACGCTGGAGAGGTTCTCCAGGCGGTTAAGAGACAGCCTCGTAAGGAAGGAGGCAAACGCTAATGCTTCTCCCAAAGAGAGTTAAATACCGCAGACAGCACAGAGGCCGCATGAAGGGTGCTGCTCACAAGGGCAACTATGTTGCATACGGTGATTTCGGCCTGCAGGCTCTGGAGCCAAGCTGGATCACTTCCAACCAGATCGAGGCTGCTCGTATTGCGATGACCCGTTATATCAAACGTGGTGGTCAGGTTTGGATCAAGATCTTCCCACACAAACCAGTTACCGAAAAACCTGCTGAGACCCGAATGGGTTCCGGTAAAGGTAGCCCGGAGTACTGGGTAGCAGTTGTAAAACCAGGCACCGTTATGTTTGAGATCGGTGGCGTTTCCGAGGATCTGGCTCGCGAGGCGATGAGACTGGCGATGTACAAACTGCCAATCAAGTGCAAATTCATCAAGAAAGAAGAAGCAAAGGAGAGTGAAAAGTAATGAAAGCTGTTGAGATCAGAAACTTGTCTGAAAAAGAACTTTCCGAGAAGCTTGTAGACTTGAAAGCTGAGCTTTTCCACCTCCGCTTCCAGCACGCCATTAACCAGCTTGAGAATCCGAAGAGAATTAAGGCAGTCAAGAAAGACATTGCCAGAATTTCCACGATTATCAAGGAAAACGCGATGAAGAACGCGCAGTAATTCTTGGAAGGAGGACGCAAGGTGGAAGAGAGAAACCTTAGAAAAACAAGGGTCGGCACTGTTGTCAGCAACAAGATGGACAAGACCGTTGTCGTTGCAGTAAAAGATAACATCAGACACCCTCTCTACAAAAAGATCATGAAACGTACCGTAACATTCAAGGCCCATGACGAGAACAACGCATGCGGTATTGGCGACAGGGTACAGGTTATGGAGACTCGCCCGCTGTCCAAGGACAAACACTGGAGAGTTGTTGAAATAATCGAGAAGGCAAAATAGTCTTTGGCTTTTTTACAAAAGTTTTCTTTACAATAGAAATTTGACTTCAGTACGACCGAAAGGAGGGGACGCACTGTGATACAGATGCAGACCTATCTGAAAGTTGCCGACAATACCGGAGCGAAGGAACTGATGTGCATCCGCGTTCTGGGAGGCACCAGACGCAGATACGCCAACATCGGCGATGTCGTAGTTGCTTCCGTCAAGAAAGCTGCTCCAGGCGGTATGGTTAAAAAAGGCGACGTTGTAAAAGCAGTTATCGTTCGTTCCGTTAAGGGTGTAAGACGTGAAGATGGCACTTATATCCGCTTTGACGAGAACGCAGCTGTTATTATAAGAGAAGACAAAAATCCAAGGGGCACTCGTATTTTTGGCCCAGTGGCGAGAGAACTGAGAGACAAAGATTACCTGAAGATTCTCAGCCTTGCCCCAGAGGTTCTGTAGGAGGTGCTCAAGAGAATGAACGTACACGTTAAAACAGGCGACACCGTTGTTATCCTGTCCGGCAAGGATAAGGGCAAAAAAGGCAAAGTCCTGGCAGTAAGCCCAAAAGAGGGCAAGGTCATCGTCGAAGGCTGCAACATGATCAAAAAACATGTAAAGCCACGCCGCATGGGCGAGCAGGGCGGTATTGTTGACGCGGAAGGCGCCATGTACGCCTCCAAAGTTATGCTGGTATGCCCAAAATGCGGCAAGCCAACCAGAATTGCCCATAAGATCCTGGCAGACGGCACAAAAGCCCGCCTTTGCAAAAACAGCGATTGTGGCGAAACATTCTAATTAGGAGGAGAAAACATGGCAAGGCTGAAAGAGACCTATGTGAAAGATATAGCGCCGGCTTTGTACAAAAAGTTCGGCTATAAAAGCGTCATGCAGATTCCTAAGCTGGATAAGGTAGTCGTAAACGTTGGCTGTGGCGAGGCTAGAGACAACCACAAGATTATCGACGCAATCATGACAGACCTGGCAACCATCACCGGCCAGAAAGCTGTTCCTTGTGCAGCGAAAAAATCCGTTGCGAACTTCAAACTTCGTGAAGGCATGATTATCGGCGCAAAAGTAACCTTGAGAGGCGACAGAATGTACGAGTTTGTTGACAGACTCTTCAACATCGCTCTCCCGCGTGTAAGAGACTTCAGAGGCATCAATCCAAACGCTTTCGACGGCCGCGGCAACTACAGCCTGGGCCTCAAAGAGCAGTTGATCTTCCCTGAAATCGAATACGACAAGATCGACAAGGTTCGCGGCATGGACATTGCGTTCGTAACAACCGCAAACACAGACGAGGAATCCCGTGAGCTGCTCACCATGATGGGCGCTCCGTTCGCGAAGTAAGGAGGAAAAGGTTCAGTGGCTAAAACATCGAAAAAGGTAAGTCAGAAAAGAACACCTAAATTCTCTACTCGCGCGTATAATAGATGCAAAATCTGCGGCAGACCACACGCTTATCTTCGCAAATTCGGCATTTGCAGAATTTGCTTTAGAGAATTGGCATACAAAGGCCAGATCCCAGGCGTGAAAAAGGCGAGCTGGTAAGCACGAGCAAAGGAGGTTGACGTCATGCAAATTACTGATAAAATCGCTGATATGCTGACTCGTATCAGAAACGCAAACGCAGCGAAACATGACACGGTTGATGTTCCATCTTCCAACATGAAGAAAGCAATTGCACAGATTCTCCTGGATGAGGGTTACATCAAAGGCTTCCAGATTGTAGACGATGGTAAGCAGGGAGTTATCCGTATCACCTTGAAATACGGTCTGGGCAAAGAGCCTGTCATCACAGGCCTGCGTAGAGTTTCCAAACCGGGACTGCGCATTTACACCAGCTGCAAGGAAATGCCGAAGGTTATGAATGGCATGGGCATTGCAATCATGTCCACCCCAAAGGGCATCATGACCGACAGACAGGCTCGTGTTGAGAACGTCGGCGGCGAAGTTCTTGCATTTGTTTGGTAAGGAGGTGCACAAGAATGTCTCGAATTGGTAGAAAACCTGTTGTGATCCCAGCTGGGGTTGAGGTAAAATTGGACGGCCACACCCTGACCGTAAAAGGTCCAAAGGGCACCCTGACCAGAACCTTCCACAACAGAATGAGCATCGCGGTCGAGAACAACGAGATCATCGTTACCAGACCTACCGATGAAAAAGAAGACAGAAGCTTACACGGACTTACCAGAACCCTGATCCACAACATGGTAGAGGGCGTTACCAACGGCTTTAAGAAAGAGCTGGAGATTAACGGTGTCGGTTACAGAGCTTCTAAGGAAGGCAAAAACCTGGTTATGATCCTCGGTTACTCCCACAAGGTAGTAATGCCTGAGATCGAAAACATCAGCATTGAAGTACCAGCTCCGAACAAGATCGTCATCAGCGGTCCAGACAAACAGGCTGTTGGACAGTTTGCAGCTGAGATCAGAGACAAGAGAAGACCTGAGCCATACAAAGGTAAAGGTATTAAGTATGTTGATGAAGTTATCAGACGTAAAGTTGGTAAGACTGGTAAGAAATAAT
>ENA-OOXJ01001320-OOXJ01001320.1-human-gut-metagenome-genome-assembly--contig:-NODE-1320-length-16182-cov-15.227569_pt1 | contig 16182 bp, 12 predicted proteins | sample MGYA00241587_ERZ501343 | MGnify/ENA primary metagenome ERZ501343 (study PRJEB25962, sample SAMEA2042918) | human gut metagenome | biome: human gut; feature: human-associated habitat; material: faeces... | reverse complement strand
CGTTCCTGTCGCTTATAGTCCTGCCGTTATTGTCTATCCGATTATAAACTATATGAATATGCGGATGCTTCTGATCATGATGACGGGCGATAATATACTGGGTATCCTTTATGCCCATCTTTTCCATATACTCTCTGGCAAGCAGGACCATCATACCGTCCGTAAGCCTGTAATGATATGTGGCCTACCTACGTAGTGGGATTTTGACACATTCCGTAAAATAATGCACAGGCGTTGACTGATTTTTCTTGTTTTTCAAGAATCATTCGTTAATTTTGCAGTGTCATGATAGAAATGACCTTTGCAAACTAAGGCAGGCATCTATCCCTAAATGGATGTCTGCTTTTTTTTGAACTGTTACCGAGGGGAGGTAGTTATTACGAGAAGCCAATTGTTCTACAGCAAAGGTCCATTTAATTCTATCATGAAAAACAGAACGAAATGCACATTCGTGATAATCTCCATCAGAGCGGAGATTGTCAGGCTTGCCCGAATCAAAGTGCTTGCACTTTTCCGTTTCGGCAAGGTTGAGAGGACATGAATACCGTACCTGTCGGGTATTAGGGTACTCCGCTGATTTCGGAATTCATGTCTGAGCCGGAAAGGCACTCTGCCCTATCCCCTCGGTTTTTCAATGCCACAGCATATAAATCATAGCAGTCCGCAGTCCTCGAATATCTGCAGGGCCTTGCGGTGCTTGTCATTGATGCGGGCCAGACACTCCGCCTTTTCCGTGTCACCGTCCTCCACAGCCTGCGCATAGGTCCGCAGGCCTCTTTCGAGATTATGCCTGAGGTCGTTCATCTTGACATGAATGGCCGTGGTGTTGCCGGACGCGGCGATTCTCCGTACATAATCGAAGTAGTCCTCAGTCTTAGCGTGCGTAAGCAGTCGCAGTGCAGCCAGCACATCCTCATCGACCCCTCTGCCGCGCAGTTCATCCAGAGTCAGCTCCGAATCCTCCACCACATCATGCAGGAAACCCGTCTTGGTCTCAGCATCATTACAGCTCATAAGCCCCACGGCGACCGGATGCAGGACAGCCGGCCTCCCGTCCAGGTCCTTCTGTCCCTCGTGCGCCTCTATCGCAATCCGCAATGTCTCTTCTATTATCATATTATCTGATAATCTCTGTATCTGTTATTTTTTTCATTATCACCCAGTTGCCGCATTTCCGGCCATTATTCCGCTTAATCCAACCTTTGTCTTTGAGACTTTTTATTATTTTATACACAGAAGTTTCTCCTACACCCGCTTTGTCGGTAATATATGCATAAGTCACTGCCGGATTCTCCTTAATAAGATTAAACACCTTATATTCCATCTCAGTAAGCTTTTCCTCACTCTTTTCCTCACTCTTTTCCTCACTCTTTTCCTCACTCTTTTCCTCACTACCACGAATACCTTCATTCGAGAATAAAGATATATGCTCTATAACCATAAAAGCAGTACCCAGATTCAGACTGAACTCAGGTTTTCCATTTCCATTCTCCTTCAACTCTTCTTCTACCCTAAGGATACCACGGCTGAAACGATTGACAAAACCCAATACTTTCATCGCCTCCGCCACAACAGGATTACGGTAATCATTCACCAAAGGGAAATTGTCAGAATTGACTTTACCATACAATCCTCCTGGATTCATAATTTCTATACGGTCGTCATACTGATAGAACTGTATCGGGCCGTTACTGTCGTAAGCACGGTGGCAGACTGCGTTCATCAACAACTCACGGGTCGCCCAGTGCGGATAATCCATCACGATTTTTTCTCTCAGAGCACTGACCGGCACAGGGCGTCTGTTTGTGATGGCGGTATCCACAAACGTGTCTAACTGCGCCAAAACTTTACATAAATTCCCTGAGAATTTGTATTCATTCTTTATCTCACAAGCCCGTCCTTTACCTCCAAACCTCACATACTGGATATAAGCTCCGGGTAAAAACCGTTCGACATGCTTAGCAAAAAACAATATGCCTGCGTATGTCGGGCAGTCATGACGGAAATCATAAAAGCCCAGAGACTGAAGCTGCAACTTAATATCCCTTTTGTCCTCCTGCAAAACATCCGGCGGTACAGCTTTAGAAAGGTACTGCTGCCTGAAAAGAACAGTATCCAGATCCTCCACTGTAGCCCCCATGCATGGCATTGCATCAAAAGTCTTGATATGAGCCGCCCTTTTCTCGTACAATCTGCGCTCATCATCCTCATTGGCGATTCCTTTTCTCGGGCCGACTCTTATCCATACCCGTCCCTTATATTTCACAGGAGGGAACTGAGATGGATACACTTCTGCTACAACCACATCCCCTTCCGGCAAAGAGACTTTCTGCACATTCATGGACGGCTGGGGCTGAATATTTCCATCTGTGCGAATAGCACTGACATTTTTTAGTAGATCATCCGTCACGTGTATTGGATACACATCTCCGTTATCCCATGCTCCTATAATCAGATAACCTGGACAGTTGTTATCAGGAAGGTCATTTGCAAAAGCGCATATCGCCTTCGCAAATTTATCTGTATCAGTGGTAGAAATAGTGCGTTCCACACAGTCATTCTCCAAATCAGCCAACAGGGACTGTATCTTTTCTGCTGTAATTGCCATGTCGTCCTTGCTTTTTAGTTCCGTTTAAACTTTCCCAAAGTTAGTATACTATTCGGAACTAAGCCGACATCCGGGGAATTATTTTACAGAAACGGCATACTGACTCCGGCGGACCACCGCGACGTATATCAGCAGCACGACATTCATCAGCAGGGCATAGATGATGGCGGGTATGGCCATCTCGCCGCTGTTGAAGATGAAGGGGGAAAATGCTATGGCTATCGCCTGGGCGGCATTCTGCATTCCGACCTCTATGACGATGGTGCGGCGGACGGCGGGCGTGAACTTCCAGAGGCGGGACAGGAGGGAGCTGCACATCATGGCTAAGAGAATCAGGGCGGCTGTCGCAAGCCCCAGCACTGTGAAATTGTCCACTATCTCCTTTGTATACTGCAGGAAAAATACCAGCGCGAGGAACATCAGGGCCGGAAACGCCGCCTTGCTCAGCACCTTATGTACCTTCTCGGCCGCCACAGGGCTGAAATGGCGGAACACCGCCCCGGCAAGTATGGGCACGAAGAGCAGCACCAGATTCTGCAGCAGCAGCTTGCCCACGGGCAGATGGACCTCCACCCCGGACTGCTGCGAGATGAAGACGGAGGCCAGGTCCATTATCAGAGGCAGTGTGAACAGGGTTATCACGCTGCTCATAGCGGTCAGCGTCACGGACAGGGCGACATCCCCCTTGGCCAGCATGGAGAACACATTGGAGGAACTGCCGCCGGGACAGCAGGCTATGAGCACCAACCCCATGAAATAGACCGGACTCAGCCCTAAGGCCCAGCCCACGCCGAAGGCCAGCAGCGGAAGCACGATTATCTGCCCTACCATCCCGGCCACCACGGCCTTGGGATTACGGGCCACATCCACGAACGACTTGACTTTCAGGTCTGTCCCGAGCAGGAACATCAGCACGATAAGAATCGGCATTACTATCCACACAGTATTCATGGCGCAAATGTAATATTTTTTGCCTATCGCCGCTTTTTACCAACAAATAGGGATAAACAGCGGAAATTCCGGCGAAAAAATCTCTATTTTTAGCGATTGTGCGGCAAAAGGCATTGCCATACTTTTGCAGCGCAATGAGAAACATCTATCTTACAATAAGACGCTGCGCTCTCATAGGGACCTGCATACTCATGCAGCACATCTCAGCCTCGGCGCAGGAAATGACCGGCATATCCGGCAGAATCATCTCCGCTGAAGACCGGAGCGCAATAGATTTTGCCGACATCTATCTTAAAGAGACGACGTACGGGTGCATCACGGACGAGAAGGGTACTTTCCGGCTGGAAGCGCCTAAGGGGACATATACTCTCGCAGTAGCCGCAATAGGATACGGGACATACGAAATGGCAATAACCCTGAGCGGGCGGGACACCACCCTCAGGACCATAGCCCTGAAACCGATAAGGAACCAGCTGGACGAAGTAGTGGTCATGTCCGAAAGGAAGAGCCACGTCCGGCAGTCGGCATTCAACGCCGTAGACCTGAGTGTCAAGGAGATGCACAACAGCAGCAAGAGCCTCGGCGAGGCGCTGTCCCAGCTTCCGGGTCTGAAGCTCCGCGAGTCCGGAGGCGTGGGTTCGGACGCACAGCTTACCCTGGACGGCTTCTCCGGGAAGCACGTCAAGGTGTTCATCGACGGAGTGCCGCAGGAGGGAGCCGGAACAGCGCTGGACATCAACAACCTGCCAGTGAACTTCGCAGAGCGCATAGAAGTCTACAAGGGAGTAGTGCCGGTAGGGTTCGGTTCCGATGCCTTAGGAGGCGTAATCAACATCGTGACCAAAAAACGGCGGCACGGCTGGAGTCTGGACGCATCCTACAGCTACGGCTCGTTCAACACACACAAGTCGTACGTCAATTTCAGCCACACCCTCCGGAACGGACTCGCCTACGAGATAAACGCCTTTCAGAACTACTCGGACAACAACTACTGGATAGACAACTACATCACTGAGTTCGGAGACGACGGCATATCGGAGAACACCGACCGCAGCAAGATCTACCACGTCCGCCGCTTCAACGACCGGTTCCACAACGAGGCCGTAATCGGGAAATTCGGAGTGACCGGAAAGTCCTGGGCGGACCGGCTGATGCTCGGATTCAACTACTCGCACTTCTACAAGGAGATACAGACCGGAGTCTACCAATACATCGTATTCGGCCAGAAACACCGCAAGGGGCACTCCTTCGTTCCCTCCATAGAGTACAGCAAACGGAACCTGCTTACCGAGGGGCTTGATGTCATGCTGAACGCCAACTACAACCACAACACCACCATGAACATCGACACCTCCTCCTTCAAGTACAACTGGTTAGGAGACCGCAAATACACAGGAAGCCGGGGCGAGCAGTCCTATCAGGACAACCGCTCCCTGAACACCAACTTCAACGCCACCTTCACCGCCGAATACCGGCTGAAAAAAGCCCACACCTTCACACTGAATCACGTCTCCAGCACATTCCGCCGCACCACCCGCTCCAAGGTGGACGGCAGCCAGCAGCTGTCGGACTTCAGCATTCCCAAAGTAACCAGGAAGAATATAACCGGCCTGTCGTACAGGCTGATGCCGTCTAAGAAATGGAGCGTCACCGCATTCGGCAAATACTACAATCAGTACAACCGGGGTCCCGTCTCCCAGAGCAGCGACGGGGTGGGCAACTACGTGGAGATGAGCCGCACCACCAACGCATTCGGCTACGGAGCGGCCGGCACATGGTTCATCATCAAGGGCCTGCAGGTCAAGCTCTCATACGAGAAGGCCTACCGCCTTCCCACCACCGACGAGCTGTTCGGCGACGAGGACCTGGAAGCCGGCAAGACTGACCTGAAACCCGAGAACAGCAATAATGTGAACCTCAATCTGGGCTACAGCCGCCACTTCGGCGAGCACTACGTCAATGCGGAGGGCACCCTGATATTCCGCGACACCAAGGATTACATCCAGCGCGGCCTGAGCACAGTCAGCGGCATGAGCTACGGCTTCTACGAGAATCACGGAAGGGTGAGGACACAGGGGTACAACATCTCCGCCCGATACGGCTGGTCCCGCTGGCTGAGCATCGGAGGCACCTTCAGCAACATCAATGTCCGGGACCATGAACGGTATGTAGCCGGAAACACCCTGCAGGAGAGCGAGACATACGGACAGCGCATGCCCAACCAGCCGTATATGTTCGCCAGCTTCGACGCCACATTCACCTGGCATAATCTGTTCGCAGACGGCAACACCCTGACCGTCGCATACGACGGATACTATCAGCACGCATTCCCGCTGTACTGGGAGCATTTCGGAGACCCCACCTCCAAGGGCGTCGTGCCCGACCAGCTCTCACACAACCTGAGCATCAGCTACTCCCTCCAGAACGGAAGATACAACATATCCCTGGAATGCCGCAACTTCACAAACGAGAAGCTGTACGACAATTTCAGCCTTCAGAAGGCCGGACGCGCCTTCTACGCCAAAGTGCGCGTATTTTTCGGAAGCAGACATTAATATTAATTTAAATTATAACACATGAAGAAAAGAATTTTCTCAAAAGCGATTTTACTAGCCATCCCCGCAGGCCTCCTGCTGGCAGCAGCATGCGAAAAGACCCCCACCCCTGACCCCGATCCCACTCCGGAGCCCGGGACCGAAGCCATAAGCCGCTACGTCATAGTGGCACAGGCCGGCAGCCAGGACCAGTCCGCCTCCTACCTTATATCGTCCGAATCCCTGGACGAAGGAAGCGTCACCCCTCAGGGCAACGGCTGGGAGACCCAGTCCGCCTCCAACTGGATATACTACGGCGAGCGCTACCTCTTCGGATTCCAGTACAATGACGGAAACCAGGGCACAGGCTTCTCCTTCAAGCTGGGAAGCGACGGCAAGGTCATCGAGGACCGCCAGTACACCTTCAACCGCACCACCACCTACGGCACCTGGGGGGACAATGTCATCACTGCCTCGACCAACGCCGGCAACAACGAGCAGGACGCCGAGGGCAACTATGCCTACTACCTGCAGTTCAACTATCTGAGTGTGAATGACGGCAGCAGTACTACCGGAAGCCACATAGCCGAGAACTTCCTCGGCAACGGCGAGAGGGTGAGCTTCGCCGGATTCGTGGAGGCCAACGGAAAACTTTACACATCCGTCGTCCCTATGGGCATGAGCCACTATGGTGTCAACACTTATCCTGACGCCATAGTCGACCCCGGCTATGTAGCCAACGGCAGCGGAGGCAGCGGCTCCGGCCAGTATACCGCCGGCATGATACCCACCACACAGTATCCGGACAGCGCCTTCGTGGCCATCTACAGCGGTGACAGCTTCGACGAGACCCCGGTCATTGCCCGCACCGGCAAGATAGGCTTCGCCAGCGGCCGCATGCGCTCGCAGTACTACCAGACCATCTGGGCAGCCGACAACGGCGACCTCTACGTATTCTCCCCCGGCTACGGACGCACGACCACCACACCGGTGACTAACAACGACGGAAGTCAGTTCGACCGCGTACAGGGCAAACTGCCCTCAGGCGTAGTCCGGATCAAAGCCGGCGAGACGGATTTCGACCCCTCCTACTATGTCAATATCGAAGAATTAGGCAACGGCAACCCGATGTTCCGCTGCTGGCACATCAGCGGGGATTACTTCCTGCTCCAGATGTACAGCGAGGGCGCCGAGAACATGAGCGGCACCAGCGCTCCCCGCAACGAGCTGGCAGTCTTCAAGGGTGAGGAAGGCACCCTGACCGTAGTCACAGGCCTGCCCGACGCCTCCGTCCTCTCCAGCATCGGCACACCATACAGTGAGAGCGGCATCGCCTACATTCCCATCACCACCACCGACGGCAGCGTTCCGACCATATACCGCATAGACGCCGCCACCGCCGTCGCCGAACCCGGTCTGACAGTCAGCGGAGCCAACTCCGTCTCCGCATTGGGCAAACTCTCCACATCGGCAGAATGATGAGAAAACTGTTCCGCAACATACACCTCTGGCTGTCGCTTCCTCTCGGGCTCATCATCTCAGTCATCTGCCTCTCCGGCGCCTCTCTCGTGTTCGAGCGGGACATCACCCAGGCACTCCAAAGAAAGCTGTACAACGTAACTCCGCCTTCGGAGGAAGCAGAACCACTCGCTTCCTCCGAACTGGAGGCAGCCGTCCGTACCTGGGCAGCCGACTCGCTCACACTCAACACCGTCCGCCTTCAGGACAGTCCCCGTAAAGCCGCCCTCGCCACATTCCGCGAGACCGGCAAGAGACAGCTTTGCGTTAATCCGTATACTGGTGAGGTAAAAGGCTGGGCAAAATCGTACGAATTCTTCCGTACCATGAGGCAGCTGCACCGCTGGCTGCTGGATCCGCCGGCATCCAAAGGGGAAAAGTCGGTCGGGAAAGTCATCGTAGGCGTAACCACCCTGACGATGACCCTCATCCTGATAAGCGGCCTGATCATCTGGATACCGAAAAACCGGAAAGCCCTGAAAAACCGCCTCAGCATATCCTGCACCAAGGGCTGGAAGCGCTTCCTGTACGACAGCCACGTGAGCATCGGCTTCTACTGCACCCTCCTCCTGCTGCTCATGGCCCTCACCGGGCTCACCTGGTCATTCGGCTGGTACCGCGAAGCCGCCTACTCCCTGACCGGAGACATGGAGCCGCAGGCCGCCAGACGGCTGTTCTATTCCCTGCACACCGGCAGCTGGGGAGGCATGGTCACTAAAATCCTCTACTTCCTCGCCGCCCTCCTCGGAGGTCTTCTCCCGTTGAGCGGCTACTGGCTGTGGTGGAAACGCATACGGCGCAAGAGCGCATCCTCCGGAAAGGCTGAGTCTCAGTCGCAGAGCACCTCGAAAGTATAGGTCTGTCCCGGCTCGAAGGCAGGGTCGTAGAGAAGCAGGAAGTTCTCGTCTACGACAATATGGTGGGTCTCGCCTTCGGGCAGGACGGGGTTGCTCAGGCGCTGAGGGAAGAAATAGCTGAACGGCAGGTCGAGGACATGCTCCTCCTTGAAGCCGTCGCCCTGCATCCGGCGGAGGCTGAAATCAGGGGAGGTCTCCACGGTAATCACGCAGCGGCGGGAGGCTCCGGTGGCGGCAGCCTCATCCCGGCTCAGACGCTCAAACTCCGAGGTCACGGTAAAATCGCTCTCGCCCTCTACCTCCTGCATCCGCACATTCCACTTAGGGTCGCCGTAGTAGGCCAGCACGTCGCGGTCATGCCAGAAGCCGAGCCAGAAGAACAGTTCGTTCATCACTTCTTCCTGAGAAAGTCCCTCCACGTCCACAAAACGCTGCAGAGCCGGCATCATGGTCTGGAAATAGTTCGAATCGTAATCGAAGGGGGCCACTGTCAGGGAATCACTGCATTCGGCCATCTGCGCCATCATATCCTGCTGATTCATGTAGAATGCCTCGGGGACGGAATAGCGTCCTGGATTGGTAATCAGATATTTCAGACCGCCCCATCCGTTGCGGCCGTACCAGGTGGTCACCACGTAGCCCACAAAGGTAGAGGCTTTCTGGCTGTTCATCCAGGCCGCAGCCATACTGTTGCGGGTATTGTTCATATTGCCTATCAGGCAGTTGCCGATGGGAAGATACACCATCCGGCTGTCACGGTCCTCCACAAAGCGCTGCTCGCCGGGATAGTCCACATACAGGCGGCCGTCGCGGCAGCGGAGGTTGCCCACGGAGCCGGGCATCTCCAGATTGTTCTCCGTAGCGTGCGAGGCCGTAACCACCAGATCCGGCTCATAGCCCTCGTAGTACTCTAAGAACTGCCGCAGCACATCCGGAACATCCTTCCCAAAGCGCTTCTCCACGAACTTACGTATCCGCTCATTGGCCCCGGTCATATCGGTCCTGTATTCTATCTCACTGTAGGTCAACGAGCTTTCGCCAGCCTTCTTCTCCCCGCGCATCCCGACCTGATGGTCATCCACGAAAGCGTATGCGTCAAACCACTTGGCGGCCTCCAGTTCCTTGATGCTGGCCACTCCGGTACGGATCACCATCGGCTCCTGCGCATCGTCCACCATCCTCTGCGCCCCCGCAGCATCATATCCGGTGATTATGCCCCAGAGGAAATCCGCGTACGGATCCTCATCCATCCTGCGGCTCATCTGATTGAGGGAGATTACATAGTCCCGGCCGATATTCTCCGGCACGTCCACTACCGCCACATAGCGGGGTGCCACCTCTTTCAGCCGGGCCTCCAACTCCATCGGACTCTCCTCAAAGCGCAGCACCACGGCATCATGACGCTGCTGCAGGGAAGACACCACGCCCTCCCAGGCCTCCGCCTCCCCGGCAAAAGCCGCCGGCGCCAGCACCGCGTAAGAATCCGGTTCAACCTCAGAAGTACATCTGCTCACAGCAACTACAAACAGGGCGCACATAGCCGCCCCTAAAGGGAAAAATATTCTTTTCATAGCATCAATGCAAAATTTTCACAAATATAGCCTACTTCAACAAGTAAAAACAAGAAGTAGTGTAGAAATTGCGCAGCCACGGGATACCGCCCATCAGACGGGGGAGGCGGCGGGGCCTGAGGCCGAACTTGGTCTCGTAGTGCGGGTTGATCAGCCACAGGCGGCGGTCGATCTTCTGCAGGCCGGAGCGGCGCAGCAGACGCTCGAAGAGCTCTATCGGAGTGGCCGTCCGCTTGATTTCTAAGAACTCGGCGACAGCCGCGGGACTCTCCCCGCCCCGCTCCAGGATCCTGCGGTACAGCCCGGCGGGCAGCAGGTGAAAATACGGAAGGCGGGCCAGCCGCCGGTTGGCACACATCTGCTGGTGGCCGCCGAAGGGCATCTGCCATGCGGGGAAGGCGATGAAGGCAAGGCCGGTGCCGGGTATCAGATACGCCCTCACGCGGCGCATGAACTCCTCCTTGTCCCCGATATGCTCGATGACGTCGTGACAGAGAATCAGGTCAAACTGCCCCTCTAATTCCTTGACAGCGAAAATATCCGAGGCCAAGAAGCGTCCCTGCACCCCCGCCCCGGCGAAAAACTGCTCTGAGGCCCTTATTTTATCCTCGGACAGATCCACTCCGAGCACGGAGCAGCCGGCCTCGGCGAAAGGCAGCAGGTTGCCGCCCTCCCCGCAGCCGATCTCCAGGACATTGACCCCCTCACCTATCTTCATATATTGTGACAGATAGGGGATGTAGTACTTCCGGCTCGTAGCTGCCAGCTGGTCGAAATACTGTCGTCTGTCCCGGGCCATGATTTCAGAGGCTTAGATAAAACGGACGTAACCGGCCTTGCGTGGAGCGGCCACAGGCTCCCTGCTGTCCAGAGGATAGCCGAGAACGCAGTGTCCTATACCCTCGTAGTCCCCCTCGATGCCCCATTGTTTCAGGAGCTCCTGCCCTTCGGGAGAGGCGAACACCTCCTTTGCGCGGTGTATCCAGCAGCTGCCCAGACCGAGAGCGTGGGCGGCGTTGAGCAGATTGCCCATCACTAAAGCGCCGTCGTACATATAGGTCGGACGGCTGCGGTCAGCCAGGACCACTAACACCACCGGCGCACCGTAGAACGGGTCGGAAGCGGATCCCAGCACATCTGCATTCATCTTCGAGAGCCGGTCCCTCACAGCGCGGTCCATCACCGCCACTATCACCGGCGACTGCTTGCCCATCCCGGTCGGAGCGTACGTCCCTGCCTCGGCCACCCTCGCCACTACCTCCTTAGAAGGCACTTTCTCAGGGTCGAAAGCCCTGATGCTCCGCCTGGTTTTCAGGCACTCAAGTACTTCGTTCTTTTTCATATCACATTAAATTTTCCGCTGCAAATATAGAAAAAAACATCACGTAGTAAACCGGAAGATACGTGACCCCGTCCTTTGTCACGACATCGCGACTGTTGGAAAGCACGTACGCACGCTTGATGTTGTAGTCCTTTACTGACAAGAATTTATTCAGGGCGCTGTGGACAGTGTAGTCCTTTCCTGACTTGACTTCTATCGGTATATTTGACAGATTGTCCGCATCGTCTATCAGGAAATCCACTTCACCGTTCTTTTTGTTGTCATAGTAGAACAGCTCATGACCGTGCGCTCTCAGTTCCTGGGCGACAACTGTCTCGTATACCGAACCGAGGTTGATGCTCCCTTCGTCGGACATGATGGCCCGGATGTTGTTTTTAAAGTATATTCCGGACAGCAGGCCCACATCATTCAGGTACAGTTTGAGAAGGTTCTTTCCGCTGTTGGCCGCAAGTGGATAGGATGGAGTGCTGACGGCTTTCACCTCCAGCGCAACTCCAGCAGATATCAGATACTCGAACTCGTCCTGATAGTTCTCTGACCTCTTCCAGCTTTTATTCTCAATATCTTTAATTATCACCCGCTTTTTCTTATTTTCCAGATTCGAAGGTATCATTTCGAATATCCTGCGGACTTTCAGCTTTCTACCATTTTCTTCCTCGTATTTCGAGGCATCAACAGCATAGAGATCATGTACATCTTTCTGTATACGTCTGAATTCTACGACATTGGAATTTTTAACAAAACTGTCTACCGCCGCCGGCAGCCCACCGACCAGCAGGTATTTTCTAAACAGATCCATCAACTTATTATGCAGAGCCTCAGGCATAGCCTCCTGTTTACGGAACCTCTCACGCATGGCTCCGATTAATTCACCTCCGACACCATTTGCCAACATAAACTCCTCAAAATCCATAGGGTACATACGCTCCATCCTTATACTTCCAAGCGGCACCGACTGCGTATTCTTCAAGGCGACGCCTAACTGAGAGCCGCTGGCGATGTAAGTGAAACGCCCGTCAGCCATAAGGAACTTCACCAAAGTAAGCAGATGGTCATACGCCTGAATCTCGTCGATGAACACAAGAGTCGATTTCTTATCCTTCATCCTGTCTCCGGCCACAATGCTCAATGCCAGATAAAAATCGCTGACCGTCCTTGCCTGAGCGAAGACGCGGTCTCCGAGCCGGTCCTCCTCCATATTGATCTCTATATAGTTGGGAAACATACGCTGCCCGACCCAACGCACGATATAGGACTTGCCTGTCTGACGCGCCCCGTCAATGAGCAGCAACTGTTTTGAATCGGAGGAAAGATACTCCTCTATCCTCCTGGCAATTTTTCTATAAAGCATAATCTACGTATTTCTGAAGCACAAAGATAGTCGTTTAATCGAAAAAAGGTGCGTTTTCCTATAAATTTTACCATCAAATTACTGCGTTTTCCTATAAATTTCGATGGTAAAACACTGCGTTTTCCAAAACAGGAGGGGCTAAAGGGTAAGGACAAATGTGGTGAAGGCGGGGTCGGTGCGGTCGAGGCGGATGGAGCCGGCGTGGGCACGCATGATCTGGCGGGAGAGGGCGAGGCCGACGCCGGTGCCTTCGGCGCGGGTGGTGAAGAAGGGGTCGAAGATGTGGTCGGCGTTCTCGTCGGGGATGGGGTCGCCGTTGTTGGAGATGTGGATCTCGGTGTTGTCGGAGGCGTTGACGAATGCGGTGATACGGATGAGGGGCACGTCGTCGAGGGGAGCGGCAGCAGGAGCGGCCTTCTCCCCGAACCGGTCACGCAGGGCATTGAGCGCATTCTTCAGGATGTTGGCGACCACCTGCCGCATCAGCTGCTCGTCGGCGAAGAGGACCATGTCCTCATCCTCTAAGGCAATATCGACCCGCCCTCCGAGCTCCTCCACCCCGGGCAGCAGCGGCGAGAGCACGTAGTCCAGCATCGGCCGGAACTTGAAGGGATGAATCTGCGGCACCGGCACGCGGGAGAGGGCGCGGTAGCCGTTGACGAAGCCAAGGAGGCCGCGGGCCGACTCTCCGATGACCTGTATGCCCTCCCGGACGTTGCGGTCATCGGTCATGTCGTGCAGAGTGTCGCTGAGCGAGACTATGGGCGTGATGGTATTGAGCACCTCGTGGGAGATAATCCTGGTCATCTTCTGCCACTGGGCGCTCTCGGACCGCTCGGCCTCGGTACGGCTCCCGGCCTTCTCCTCGAAGACGTAGAGCCGCACTGGAGTATTTCCGTCCATGACGGTGTACCTCCCTATCTCGAAGTTGTATATCCGCATCTCGGAGCCTATCGGCACTTCCAGCGTCCCGCCCTCCTCCAGGGCCTCGATACGCGCCGTCAGTCCGGGCATCAGCCGGTCTAAGTCGGAGATGTGCCGGATGACTCCTAAGCCGAGGACAGAGGTCAGCGCCCGGTTGCAGCAGCGCACTTCCCCGGCCGGCCCCACTCCTAACAGGCCGGTCCGCGAGAGATTCTCCACGGCGCGGTGGAAGACCTCGTTCTGGTCCCTGAGCCGCTGCTGCTCGGAGACGAAGTCCCTCACCCTGTTGAGCAGGATGTTGAATACCCGGTCCTGGAGAAAGGTGGAGTTCTCGGCAAAATGAAAGGCCAGGTCCCCGTTCTCGAAGGCGCTCAGCAGGTAGTTGAGCTTGCGGACATTGCTGCCGTATATCGACAGGACGCGGTAGACCAGCACGGCCGTCACTGCCCCGGCCCCGCCCGCAGGCCAGTACCACCCTGACAGCAGGCACCAGACGAGGGCCCCGACAGCGAGCATCAGGCAGATGACCGAGAGTATGAGCGAGCGGAATCCCATCTACATCCCGTATTTCTTGAGTTTGTTGTAAAGGGTCTGGCGGGTGATGCCGAGCTGCTGGGCGACTACCGTCAGGTTGCCGTCGTGCTGGCGCATTGCCACCCGGATGAGTTCCTTCTCCATGTCGTCGAGGGTGACCACATTGCCCTTGCGGACCGACTCCTTGAGCACCTGTGCGGCGGTCTTGGAGCGGCGGCCGGGCCCCCTGCGGTCCTGCTGCTCGGGGAAGAAGTCCCCCACCTCCAGCATGCCCTTCTCGGAGAGGATCACAGCCTTCTCGACCACATGCTGCAGCTCCCGGATATTGCCCTGCCAGGGCCTCTGCATCAGCTCCTCGCGGGCCTCGTCCCGGATGCCCCGGATGTCCTTGCCGTATTTGACCGCGTACTTGCGCATGAAGAGCTCCGCTAACGGGACGATGTCCTCCATCCGCTCGCGCAGGGGCGGGAGGGTGAGGTGTATGGTATTGATCCTGAAAAACAGGTCCTCGCGGAACTGACCGTCGGCGACCATCCGGGAGATGTCCCGGTTCGTGGCGCAGATCAGGCGGATGTCCACGGGGACGGGGACGTTGCTGCCCACGCGGGTGACGCTCTTGGTCTGGATGGCGGTGAGCAGCTTGGTCTGCAGGTGCAGGGGGATGTTGCCTATCTCGTCGAGGAAGAGGGTACCGCCCGAGGCCACCTCGAACTTGCCCGCCCGATCGGCCTTGGCATCGGTGAAGGCCCCGCGCACGTGTCCGAAGAGCTCGCTCTCGAAGAGGCTCTCGGGGAGGGAGCCCACGTCCACGCTGACCATCGAGCTGCCGGAGCGCTTCGAGAGGCGGTGTATCTCCCCGGCCAGCATGTCCTTGCCCGTGCCGTTCTCGCCGGTGATGAGGATGCTGGCGTCTGTCTTGGCCACCTTCTGCACTATCTTGCGCAGCTCCTTCATCTTCGGAGACTCGCCCCAGAACATGTCGCCATCGCTGCGTATCTCGTTCTTGATCTCGCGCAGCTGCTTGACCTCCTGCCGGCTGCGGGAGAGGCGGAGGGCGGCCTGAAGGGTGGTGACTAACTTGGCATTGTCAAAGGGCTTGATGATGAAGTCAAACGCCCCGCGCTTGATAGCGTCCACGGCTAAGGCCACGTCCGAATAAGCGGTGAACAGCACCACCGGCACATCGGGGTAGGCCTTCAGTATCTCCCCGAGCCAGAAAAGGCCCTCGTTGCCCGTAGTCACCTTGGCGGTGAAGTTCATGTCTAACAGGACGACCTCCGGGCGCTTGACCTCCATGCTGTGCATCAGGTCGTTGGGAGAGGAAAGAAGGGTAACTTCGGAAAAATATGCGGGCAGCAGCAGCCTCAGGGCGGAGAGTATGGCCTTGTTGTCATCGACTACGAGGATGCGGCCGTCAGGGGTGGTTTTCTTACTCATATTCATGTATTTACGCTTCAAAAGTATAAAAATATTTTACAATTTTCAAAAAATTAGACACTTTTTGTAAAATTTCTTAACAATTAGGCTTTCTCTGGAATCGGATAAATATCTGCTAATCATCATATTATAAAGTTTGGCACGATTATGGAAGAAAGGAAAGGGCAAAGGAAATCAAAATACAACCGCGTATGAAAAATATACTCTCAGCAGCCGCCGTCCTCATCCTCGCAGGTACTCTCGTCCTGCCGCGGGAGGCAGCGGCGCAGTACCGCCGGAGCGGGATCTCGTTCCCCCAGCCCTACGCCCAGGCATACGATATAGAGGTACTCCGGGACACCGCCCTCGAAAGGCGCGTCCTCGAGTATGCCGCAGCCCGCTCCCAGGAGCAGCCCGAGGTCTGGACTCTCCACGACTGCATGCAGTACGCCGTGGCCCATTCGCCCGAAATGCGCCTGCAGCAGGCCATCAACGACGACCGCCGCATAGACCGCAGGGAAGCCGCCTTCGGATTCCTTCCCACCATATCGGCCGGAACCTCAGGTTCCTTCAACT